>AATN01000021.1_pt1 | contig 40176 bp, 37 predicted proteins | sample 270648 | NCBI WGS metagenome assembly AATN01 (sample SAMN02954269, study PRJNA17659) | bioreactor sludge metagenome | biome: terrestrial; feature: bioreactor; material: sludge; isolation source: Enhanced Biological Phosphorus Removal (EBPR) bioreactor sludge | place: Australia: Brisbane, Queensland
GAGTAGCACGCTTTAAAGTAATTTACCTGCACCTGTGTTACGATTATCCACCGTCTCAGTTCGTCCACTACTTGCTTCGTTTTTAATACGCTCTAACAACATCAGCTTTTGCGCATCCGTAATTTTATCTTCTGGGCTGTTGACCTCAATGCCTGCCTTTTTTAGCTGTCGCATCAATACATCAACAGGAGCTTTCACCATCGCGGCGAGTGCTTTTACCTGAATATCTGACATTTATTGTCCTCCTGTTGAGTTAGGCCGACTCGCTGTCCTTAAACCAAGGCTCACGCGCAGTCATAATCAATTGAGCAGCACGACTCTCATCTATACCCTCAATCTCTAATAATTCATCGACCGATTGCTCGGCTAAATCTTCCATAGTACGGACACCTCTTTCAGCTAGTTTATAAGCTAATTCTGTATCCATACCTTTCATCGTCAATAAGTCATCTGCTGGGATAGGTGTATCTTTGGCAATTGCCTCAGTTAATAAGGCAGTACGCGCACGCTCTCGCAGCTCATTAACGATTTCCTCATCAAAAGCTTCAATTTCTAAAAACTCTTCTCGAGGTACATAAGCAACTTCTTCAAGAGTCGAAAAACCTTCTTCGACTAAGATAATGGCCACTTCTTCGTCTACATCAAGGCGATTAATAAATAACTCCAAAACTGCTTGCTGTTCAGCCTCAGTTTTCGCCTCAGCTTCTTCTACACTCATCACATTCAAAGTCCAGCCAGTTAATTCGCTAGCCAAACGTACATTCTGCCCACCTTTACCAATGGCTTGGGAAAGCTTGTCTTTATCAACCCCAATATCCATAGTTTTTTTGTCTTCATCGACCACAATCGATAAGACTTCCGCAGGAGCCATTGCATTCATCACGTAAGTCGCGATATCGTCATTCCACAGCACAATATCGACCCGCTCACCATTTAATTCAGTGGTAACCGTCTGAATACGTGAACCACGCATCCCCACGCAAGCACCCACCGGATCAATGTTCGGCAGATTAGCACGCACGGCTACTTTAGCGCGTGAACCAGGATCACGAGCAGCTCCCATAATATCAATCATCTCTTGATTGATTTCAGGAACTTCAAGCTTCATGAGTTCAATCAAGAAATTGACATCGCTACGGCTCACAATAATTTGTGGCCCACGCTGTTCTTGACGAATTTCTTTCAGATAGCCACGCATGCGCGCGCTATTATGCACCATTTCACGCGGAATCATCTCTTCTCTTGGAATTAAAGCCTCAGCATTATCGCCTAAATCCAAGAAAACACCTTTACGGTCAACACGTTTTACCGTGCCCATAATAAGCTGACCTACTTTGTCGCGATAGCTAGAGACTAATTTCTCACGCTCTGCCTCACGTACTTTAGCCACAATCACTTGCTTAGCGGTTTGTGCAGCTATCCGACCAAATTCTACTGACTCAATTTTTTCTTCGATATATTCACCAACTTGGGCATTCAAACCGCGATTTTGTGCATAACTCAATAAAATTTGGCGCTCAGGACTTTCAAAGTTGGGATCTTCATCATCCACCACCAACCAACGACGATAAGTATCATAATCGCCTGTATTGCGGTTAACTGCGACCCGGACATCCATATGCATGCCGAAGCGCTTACGAGTCGCCATGGCTAAAGCGGTTTCAACTGCTTCAAAAATTAAACTTTTACCGACGTTTTTTTCGTTGGAAACTGCATCAACAACGTAGAGGATTTCTTTATTCATGAATGTGCACCGCTCCTTTTTCCTTTTTTAGGCGTTGTTTTCATCTCATAGACCAAGCGACCCCGATCAATCACTGCATACGGGATTTCGCAGCTCCCATCCTCTAGCTCAAGCGTAATTGCTTCAGCAGTGGCTGCACACAGCACACCCACAAAATTACGCCGTGCCTGCACCGGTAATTGCGTCCGAACTTTGAGTTTTTCGCCGATATAGCGTTGATACTGCTCTGGAGTGAATAACACTCGATCCACTCCGGGCGAAGAGACTTCCAGTACATAGGCCACTGGAATTAAATCTTCTACATCTAAAGCAGCACCTAGCTGGTTGCTGACTTTTCCACAATCATCGACGGTAATACCATTCGGTGAATCGATGAAAATGCGCAATAAAGCACTTTCCGCATACGGGCGGTATTCAAAGCCCCACAACTCATAGCCAAGACCTGTGACCGTGGTGTGAATCAGCGCATTTAAACGTTCTTGCATATTAACCGTTAGAGCTATTTTACGAGGTAATAAAAAAGCCCCATAAAGGGGCTTTTTATATGTTTGGTAGCGGGGGCAGGATTTGAACCTACGACCTTCGGGTTATGAGCCCGACGAGCTGCCAGACTGCTCCACCCCGCATCAGAGGTTGTGAACTATAGAGACTTTCAGGAGCAGATGCAAGCTCTAATTTAAAAATAAACAAAATAGTTTTAACGAATATGACGATAAACAAAACCGGGGAAAGCAAACACCATGAACAAGGCCACAGTAACCGCGTAAAACTCCCAATCTTGCGCATGATTGCTACCCATAACACGTTGCTCTAGCAAATAGCCAAAGCCACCCACTACAAAATACAAAATCAACCACTCAAATAAACGTATCCAAGCCGATTTTTTTGCACATTGCAATACAAAGAAACAACGCTCATTCAGCCAAGGCAAATTAGCCAAAGCTATCACCACTGCTAAATACATCCATTGATAGGACTGCAAACTCATAAACGGCTCGCGATTAGTGCTAAATCACAAATACCCATGAGCACACCCGGGAAAATTCCTAATAAAATCATGAGCAAACCGTTCGCACTCACTAATATACGAATATCCATGTCGGCTTCAATCGGCGGTTGATCATTAGGTTTATCAAAATACATGACTTTAATAATCCGCAAATAATAGAATGCACCTACCACAGACATGACTACCATGAACACCGCAGCCCAAACAAATTTAGCTTGTACCACGGCTTCGATCACTGCGAATTTTGCATAGAAACCAGCTGTCGGAGGAATTCCTGCCATTGAAAATAGTAGCAGCAAGAACATTAAAGCAAACCAAGGATGGCGACTACTTAAACCCTTTAAATCCTCTAGTTGACTCACTTCATAACCCTTGCGGCCTAATAAGATGAGCATCGCAAAAGCCCCAGCAGACATCATCGCATAGAGTAAAATGTAGAACATCGCTGCGCTATGTCCCACATGGGTATTCATCACTATCCCCATCAGCATAAAGCCCATATGAGAAATCGCTGAGTAAGCAAATAGACGTTTTAAATTATTTTGTGCCAGCGCTAGGATATTGCCTAAACCAATCGACAAGAGCGCCAACAGTATAATCATTTGTGACCATGCACTTTGGGCAGGCTCTAAAGCCTCTGCCATTAAGCGAATCACTAAAGCAAATACGGCGATTTTAGGGGCGCTACTTAAGAATAAGGTAACCGCTGTGGGTGTACCCTGATAGACATCAGGTAACCACATATGAAAAGGCACTACACCTAATTTAAAAGCTAAGCCTGCAACAATAAAAGTCAAGGCAAACATTAAAGGCAAGTTGGTCGCAATATCAGGCTGATTAGTAAAATACTCACGAATGCTATTGAGTTCTAACGAACCACTAATACCATATAGCATTGACATCCCATATAACAGAAAACCAGAAGCTACAGCACCGAGTACAAAATATTTAATCGCTGCTTCCGTGGCTTGAGCATCATCGCGGCGCATCGCAACTAGCGTATACATCGATAACGATAGCAGCTCTAAACCAAGATACAGCACTAATAGATGATAGCCAGATACCATGATCAGCATCCCTAAAATAGCACTCATCCCTAGCACAAAGAACTCACCTCTCCACATATCTTGATCACGCAGATATTTACGTGCACAGGCAAACGCTAAAATAGAAATCAATAAAATAGCTATTTTCAGTACACCAGCCATTTCATCGACCATATACATCCCATCAAGGCCAACTGTTTTATCAGGACGATTAAAGAAAGAGCTATAAACCAATAAAATCGTAGTCAGTAAAGAAGCTTGAGTAGCTAAATAAGTAATTACTCGTGATTCTTTACCTAAGAATAAATCCAGCAATAAAACTACACACAGGGCAGCTAATAAGAAGATTTCGGGACGAGCAATTTCAAAAGCGGCCATCATGAACTCCCCTTCACTACAGGCATCAGGTCTGATGGCGACACAATCATCATCCACTCTCGAATCGAGCCTTCCATTAATCGAGTTAGCGGCTCAGGCCACCAGCCCAAGCCTAAAATCGCAAGCGCTAAAACCGCCAAAATCGCAAACTCTCGACGATTGAGATCGTTTAACTTATTCACTTCACTGCTATTAACTTCACCAAACAATACACGCTTAACTGCCCATAAAGTATAAGCAGCCCCCAGAATCAGGGTGGTTGCAGCAATGAAAGCTACCCAGAAGTGTGCTTTAGCACTGGCCAAAATCACAAAGAACTCCCCCACAAAACCCGAAGTACCCGGCAAACCCACATTTGCCATCGCAAACAACATAAAGAAAGCTGCGAAGATCGGCATGCGACTGGTAAGACCTTGATAGGCACTGATCTCAACTGTTTGCATGCGCTCAAATAACATACCGACGGCAAGGAACAAAGCACCGGCAACAAAACCATGCGAAACCATTTGTACCATTGCCCCTTGTACGGCCAGTATACTGCCGCTCGTATTGGCATCAACAAAGGCCAAACCCTGTAATTTGAACACCAAGAAGAAACCTAAAGTAACAAACCCCATATGCGCAACAGAAGAATAAGCCACCAATTTCTTTAAATTAGTCTGAACTAAAGCAATCAAACTCATATATACAATCGCGACTAAGGAAAGGCTTACTACTAACAAAGCCCAGTCATGTGAGGCTTCAGGCACAATCGGCATGGCTAAGCGATAAAAGGCATAGCCACCTACCTTAACACTGATCGCAGCTAACATCACCGAACCACCAGTTGGTGCTTGTGAGTAAGCTTCGGGCAACCACGTATGCAAAGGCCATAAAGGCACTTTAACCCCAAAAGCAACTAAAAAAGATAGGAAGACTAACAACTGCGCATTTTCACTTAAGTTAGTGAGTGCATATAAATCAGGTAAAAAGAAACTACCATTACTAGTCTGGGTATAAAGATAAATTAGACTGACTAATAAAAAGACCGAACCTGCAAACGTATAAATAAAATACTTAATGGTAGCATGAATGCGTTGTGCTCCCCCCCAAACCCCTAAAATCAGAAATAAGGGAATCAGCATCCCCTCGAAAAACACATAGAACAATAAAGCGTCACGCGCCATGAATACGCCATTGACTAAGCCTTCCATAATCAAGAAAGCAGCCATATATTGAGCGACTCGTTCTTTAACGGAGTCCCAAGAAGCCGCTAAAACCAACAACGTCATGAAGGTATTAAGCAAAATTAAAGCAATTGAAACTCCATCCACCCCCAAATCATAATTAACATGCACGCCGAGCGCGTCAATCCAACTAAAGGTTTCAGTGAATTGCATTGTGCCGGCTGCTGCATCATAGGCAAAATACAAAGGTAAGCTGAGCAAAAAAGCTATTACTGCCAACAATAAAGCCGCCTGACGTGCACCGTAACGATCACCGACAATAAGCACACCCAAGCCACCCATGATTGGCAGCCAAATCAAAAAACTAAGGATTGGCCATTCCATCATAAATTACTATCTCGCATTATGTTCCGCCAACCCTAGGCTGATCTCAAGGCTAACAAAATCCAGCCCAGCATTAATGCTAAGCCCACCACCATCGCAAAGGCATAATGATAGACATAACCAGTTTGCACCTTGCGTGCCCAACCTGCACTCCATCCAATCACACGCCCTAAACCATTCACTAACAAACCATCAATGAGCAGACGATCAATAAAGCTCCACAACCCCGTCCCTAGATAGACCAAACCATTAGCAAAAAACTTTTGGTTAAAGCTATCGATATAGTATTTATTGTCTAACCAGCGATAGAGCCAAGGTAGTTGGTCATGTGCTTTATCAGCTACCGTATCGTCTTTGACATAGATCCACCAAGCCAAACCAATCCCAGCCAAAGCTAACCAGAACGGTAAAGATAATAAGCCATGCCCAATGAAGCTTAACACCCCATGATAACTCTCACGCAGCATAAGCATGGATTGATGGCTGATTGAATTAACCATAATTGTCGTTACATTTTCTGAACCATACATTACACTGCGGGCTTGAACTAAGACCTGTGAGAAGAAATCCCCCATCACTATGGGTCCAATGAAAAAGCCAGCTAATATTGAAGGCACTGCTAATAAAACTAGGGGTATAGTAATGACGCGTGGTGACTCTTTTAGATGAACTAAAGTCGAATCATCCATACGTTCGTCACCATGGAAGACCATAAAAATCATTCGGAAAGTGTAAAACGCCGTCACGATCACCCCTAAAAGAACCATCACATAAGCGTAACTAGCTGCGGGCAATGCTGAATGATGCACGGCTTCAATAATGAGGTCTTTGGAGAAGAATCCAGAGAAAACCGGAATACCACTTAAAGCTAAAGCACCAACTACTGCAGTCCAATAAGTGATCGGCATATGCCGCCGTAGGCCACCCATTTTGCGCATATCCTGCTCATGGTGCATAGCCACAATCACTGAACCTGCAGCTAAAAATAACAGAGCTTTAAAAAAGGCATGTGTCATCAAATGAAATATCGCTGCTGAATAAGCAGAAGCCCCCAAAGCAACCGTCATATACCCAAGTTGAGATAAAGTGGAATAAGCCACCACACGTTTAATATCGGTTTGAACAATGGCAATCAACCCCATAAAGAAGGCTGTAGTCGCACCAATAATTAAGATGAAATTCAACATCATATCCGATTGCTCATAGAAGGGTGACATACGTGCAACCAAGAAGATACCAGCGGTCACCATAGTGGCTGCATGAATCAGAGCAGAAATCGGTGTTGGACCCTCCATCGAATCGGGCAACCATACATGCAAGGGCACTTGCGCAGACTTACCCATTGCACCAATAAATAGCAGTAAAGCAATTAAGTCCTGATTACTTAAACCTAGAGCTTGAGTGAGGGGATCTAAAGGAGAATCAATAGAGCCTTTAACAACAGAGACACCTAGTTTTGAAAACACCTCAATATAATCAAATGTATTGGTATAACCGACAATGACCGCAATACCTAGAATAAATCCAAAATCACCAATCCGATTCACGATGAAAGCTTTCATGCTGGCATAGGCAGCAGTTTCTTTTTTATACCAGAAGCCAATCAATAAATAAGAAACTAAACCTACTAACTCCCAACCAAAAAATAATTGCAGGAAGTTATTACTCATTACCAATAACAACATGGCAAAAGTAAATAGGGAAATATAGCTAAAGAACCGCGTATAGCCCGGATCATCATGCATATAACCGATGGTATAGATATGTACCATCAAAGATACAAAGGTGACCACAACCATCATTAATACAGAAAGGTTATCAATCAGGAACCCAAACTGCATTTTGATGCTATCGACTTCGGCCCAAAGATAGACATTTTCATGCAAAATAACGCCATCTAGGGCTACAACTTTGAATACAAACAATGATAGTAAAAAGGATAAAGCTACTGCGCCCGTCGTGAGCCGATGCGACCAAGCCTTAGCTAATTTATGCCCAAATAAACCCACCACTATAGAGGCGAGTAAAGGGGCAATAACAATGAGTACTAATATAAAACTCATATTTACCCCTTTAAACTATGCAGGGCTTCGACATTAATCGAACGTCGATTACGGAAAATAGTCACTAGAATTGCTAAGCCAATCGCTGATTCAGCCGCTGCAACGGTCAAAATAAAGAAGACAAACACTTGTCCATCTAGGTTATTCATGAAATGTGAAAAGGCGACAAAGTTTAAATTCACTGAAAGCAGCAATAATTCAATGCACATCAGCAAAATCAGAATATTTTTCCGATTCAGGAAAATACCAGCAACACTAATCGCGAACAGCAAGGCTGACACAATCAAGTAATGGGTCAAGGTTATCACTACACACAACTCCCGTTACTGTTCATGATTACTCACTTTTCATCTTGACTAAACGCACACGATCTTCACGCTTAACACGCACTTGCTGATCAATATCCTGAGTCTTCGCTGCTTGATCCGCTGCATCACGCTTGCGTAAAGTCAGAAGAATCGCAGCAATCACTGCCACTAACAGCACTACTGCCGCAATTTCAAAAGGATATAAATAATGCGTGTAGAGCAACTCACCCAGTGCTTCAGCATTATTAAAATCAGCAGGAATCTCAGGTGCTACATAACGTTCACTGTCAAAATTAGAACGTTGCAAAACCATAATCATTTCTAGGGCTACCATGCCTGCAACCCCCAAACCGATTGGCAGATAGCGAATGAAGCCTTCTCGCCCGACGATTTTGAGATCCAGCATCATAATCACGAATAAGAACAGCACCATGACTGCACCGACGTAGACCAAAATTAAAGCGATGGCTAAGAACTCAGCTTCCATCAACAACCACAAAGCTGTCATGGTGAAGAAAGCTAAAATCAGACTTAAAGCTGAATACACTGGATTACGCGCTACCACCACACCGATCGCAGCAAGGAGTAGCACCGCAGTAAACCAATAAAACAAAATCTGCTCAAACATTATCTCGTCACTCCGTTAGCGATAAGGGGCATCCGCCGCTTTCATCCGAGCGATTTCAGCTTCATATTTATCACCAATTGCCAAGAGTTTTTGCTTGTTGATGATGTTCTCCCCGCGATTTTCAAAGTGATATTCGAAAAGACTGGTTTCTACAATGGCATCTACAGGGCAAGCCTCTTCACAGAAACCGCAATAAATGCACTTAAACATATCGATGTCATAGCGCGTAGTACGCCGAGTCCCATCAGGGCGCTCTTCTAGCTCAATTTTAATCGCTAGGGCTGGACAAACGGCTTCACATAACTTGCAGGCAATACAGCGCTCTTCCCCATTCGGGTAACGGCGCAAAGCATGATGACCACGAAAACGAGGTGATAAAGGTGTTTTTTCTTCTGGGTATTGAATGGTAATTTTATTGCGGTCGAACAAATATTTGCCCGTAACCCGCATCCCCTTCAATAACTCATTTAAAGAGAAGGTTTTCCAGTAATGTTTTAAGCTGTCTTTCAAAGGAATACCCATGTCAGACTCCTTACAGCCAAGGCTGCCAGCCAAGGGCGACAGCAATAATTTCAAAGAAGATCCAAACGAAAGTGACTGGAATTAACACTTTCCAGCCCAAACGCATAATCTGGTCATAGCGATAGCGTGGAAAAGTCGCCCGGAACCAGAGATAAAGTAATAAGAAGAAGGCGATTTTAAGTGCTAACCAATGAATGCCATTCCCAAAGAACAAACCAATCACTGGAATATTAATTAAGAAATCTAAACCTTGGAAAGGCGAGAGCCACCCCCCTAAGAACATGATCGAGGTCAAAGCCGAAATCATAATCATATTTGCGTATTCGGCTAAGAAGAACAACGCGAAGGCAATCCCAGAATACTCAACATGGAAACCCGCGACGATTTCAGATTCACCTTCAGCGACGTCAAAAGGTGCACGGTTGGTTTCAGCCACACCAGAAATGAAATAGACAATGAATAGACCAAATAGCGGCCATGCAAACCAAGAGAAAATACTTCCAGACTGGGCACGCACAATATCATTTAAGTTCAAACTATTAGAAGCAATCAGAACCCCACCTAAAGCAAAACCCATCGCAATTTCATACGATACCATCTGTGCACCAATCCGCATGGCACTCAACATGGAATACTTTGAGTTGGAAGCCCACCCAGCGATAATGATCCCGTAAACACCGAGGGAAGATAAGGCCAGAATAAATAGTAGCCCCGCATTAATATCTGCTAAGACCATATTTTCTGAAAATGGAATCACTACCCAAGCTGAAAAAGCCGGCGCTAACGCTAAAATAGGCGCAAGTAAGAATAAATAGCGATCGGATTTAGTTGGAATAATAACTTCTTTCAGCAGCAGCTTAACCGTATCTGCAAAGGGTTGTAATAAACCGCGTGGTCCTACCCGATTAGGCCCCATCCGCCCTTGCATAAAACCGATGACTTTGCGCTCAGCATAAGTGGTGTAAGCCACCGTCAGAATCAGGGGGATAACAACTGCCACAATTTGCAACAGAATGACAATCACGATCCGTAAGGTTTCAGGGACTGCATACCATAGTGAGCTAATAAACTCCATTGCTTAACCCTTATCGACCATGATTGACCCAAACGCAGACCCTAAGGCTCGCGCCACCTCAGTCGCTGACTGCACCCATACACAACCTCTTGGCACTGCTTCATCGGCTTCTGCTGGCAATTGCACATAACTATCACCTTGCCCTAGTCGCACTAAGTCACCGGCAGCAATCCCTAAGCGCTCTATGTCAGCCAGATGCATACGCACTACTGGCGAGGCTAACATGGCTTGCAAAGATTTAGCACGCCGCACTAACGCGTCCGTGCGATAGAGCGGTACATCACCAATCCGCTGCATGGTGTTCGCGTCTTGCTTAGCAACTACTAAAGGCATAGATAATTGCCCCATAGCGGTTAGCGGCACAGCTTGTAGTTCTAATTTCAGTTCAGCCACAATTTCGCTAGTTTCGACATAATCAAAATCTGGCAGATTCAAAGTATTGCCTAGTACACGCAAAACTTTCCACAGAGGACGCACTTCACCGGGAGGATTGACCACCCCTTTAAAGGATTGCCATAACCCCTCTGCATTAATCAGCGTGCCAGAAGTTTCAACAAAGGTCGAAGTCGGCAAAAGCACCGTGGCATAATCACGCGCTTGCGTATCTGCAAAGGGTGCGAAGACAATAACATTTTTAACTGCACGCAAAGCCTTAAGTGCTTGCTGAGGATTAGCAAAATCATCTAACTCAGCATTCATTAAAACAATGGTGGTGAGATTTTTGTCATCTAAAGCGGCACTTACAGGCAAGCCGGGTTCTGCAATAGCTTTACCTGCTAAACCGCGGTGAGGTAACACACCCACCAAGTTAGCAGCAAGACTATTCGCTTCTGGCAAATAACCTACCTTGGCTCCAGTTACTTGCGCTAATACCGTTGCAAGACTGCGCAAACTAGAAAAAGCTGGATGCTGTACAGCCATCTGCCCTAGCAGAATCAGCGAATTTGGAGCCTTAAAATTTTCCACTTGGCTTTTTGCAGTGTCACTGATTTCCACACTAGCGAGTAAATCAGCTAATACTGTTGGCGCAGCTTGATTCGCAGCCTCTAAAGCAGCTTTGACTAACACTGCAAGCTCAGTCACCATCGCCAAGGGCGTAGCCACAATCTGCTCAGCAGTATAGTTGAAAGTGAGTTTACGCGGCGTTAAAGCTAAAACTTTTGCACCTGCTAAACTCGCCTTCCGAAGCCGATGATTCAACATGGGCTGATCATGACGTGGATTCGCACCAATCAGGAAAATCGATTGCTGCTGCTCTAATTCGGTGAAACTCACTCCTAAACCAGAAGCTACCGGCACAAAGGCTTGATCACTGAAATCGACTTGACGTAAGCGATGGTCAATATTCTTGATATTCAGAGCGCGTAGCAATTTTTGGAAAAGGAAAAACTCCTCTAAAGTAGAACTTGCCCCTGCAAAAGCTGCGACATTAAAAGCTAGCTGCTTACGTAAAATACTTGAAACCGCATCTAAAGCCTCCTGCCAACTGACTTCTTTCCAGTGACCGTCCCGCTTAATTTGTGGCTTTAATAAACGCTCTTGGCTTTGTAAACCCTCATAGCTGAAACGATCCCGATCTGAAATCCAGCATTCATTAATCGCCTCATTCTCACGTGGGACTACCCGTACAACCTTGCCACGAGCAGTATGTACGTGAATATTCGAGCCTACACAATCGTGTGGTGCAATACTGTCATAGGCACGCATTTCCCAAGGTCGCGCTGTATAACGCGAAGGTTTAGCGGTTAAAGCACCTACTGGGCAAACATCAATGATATTGCCAGATAACTCAGAGGTAACTGCTTTGGCTACGTAAGTACCAATTTCAGTGTACTGACTACGACCGGTTGCACCTAACTCACGCATACCCGCGATTTCCTCACCGAAGCGGACACAGCGGGTGCAGTGAATGCAGCGAGTCATCGCGGTTTCGATTAAAGGTCCAATGTCTTTATCGCGCACTACTCGCTTGATTTCGACATACTCAGAAGTACTATTGCCAAAGCCAACCGATAGATCTTGTAATTCACACTCCCCCCCCTGATCGCAAATCGGGCAATCTAAAGGGTGGTTAATGAGTAAAAATTCCATCACATCTTTTTGTGCTGCACGCGCTTTGGGTGAATTCGTCCAAACTTTCATCCCTGCCATAATCGGTGTAGCACAAGCTGGCATGGGTTTGGGCGCTTTTTCAACTTCAACTAGGCACATCCGGCAGTTTGCAGCGACCGAAAGTTTTTTGTGATAGCAAAAACGAGGAACTGTAATACCAGCAGCATCCGTAGCAGCAATCAGCATGCTACCAGGGCGGGCTTGCAAGGTTTGTCCATTCACTTCAAAGCTGACTAATTCATCACTCATGCTGCCCCCTTCATTGCAGGAGCATCCACCATACTACGGCCATATTGCACGTAATGCTCAAACTCTGGGCGGAAATGCTTAATAAAACTCCAAACTGGCATAGCAGCCGCATCCCCTAAAGCACAGATGGTACGACCTTCAATCTTATGTGACACCGCCTCAAGACGCTCAATATCCGCCATCGTGCCTTTACCTTCGAGCATACGGGTGAGCATCCGGTATAGCCAACCCGTCCCTTCACGACAGGGTGTACACTGACCACAGGACTCAAAATGATAAAAGCGTGACAAACGCTGCAAAACCTTCACCATATCGGTGGTCTCATCCATCACAATCACAGCGCCTGAACCTAACATCGATCCCCCTTTAGAGATCGAGTCATAGTCCATATTAAGCTCCAACATAATTTCTGCAGGCACAACCGGCACTGAAGAACCACCCGGAATAACGGCTTTGAGCTGATGGCCTTTACGCACACCACCCGCCATCTCTAAAAGCTCACGGAAAGGTGTACCTAAACCAATCTCGTAGTTACCAGGGCGATTCACATGCCCCGAAACAGAGAACAGCTTTTCACCACCCGCATTTTTTACCCCTAAACTTGAAAACCAGTCACCGCCTTTACGCAGAATGGTTGGGACCGAGGATAAGGTTTCCACATTATTAATAGTGGTGGGACGACCATATAAACCAAAGCTAGCTGGGAAAGGTGGCTTAAAACGCGGCTGACCTTTCTTACCTTCTAAAGACTCTAATAAGGCTGTTTCTTCGCCACAAATATAAGCGCCTGCACCGAGTGACCCATAAATATCAACATCAATGCCGCTACCAAGAATATTTTTACCGAGTAAACCGGCTGCATAAGCCTCGTGCACCGCTTGCTCAAAGCGCAGGAAAGGCTCATCCATAAACTCGCCACGCATATAGTTATAGGCAACCGTCGCACCAATGCAGTAAGCGCCAATCGCCATCCCTTCCACTAAAGCATGCGGGTTGAAACGTAGAATATCGCGGTCTTTACAAGTACCCGGCTCAGATTCATCGCCATTACACACTAAATACTTTTGTCCCGGCATAGTGCGTGGCATAAAGCTCCACTTCATCCCTGTTGGAAAGCCTGCACCACCGCGCCCACGTAAGCCCGATTTTTTGATCTCATCAATCACTTCAGTTTGGGGTGTTTTATTAGCAAGAATCTTTTTCCAAGACTCATAGCCACCAATCTTTAGGTAGTTTTCATAAGTATGCGATTGGTCACCAAACTGACGAGTACTAAAACAAACTTGATTGGCCATGCTTACTCCAATCCATCAAGGATGCTATCCACCTTTGCAGGCGTCAGCTCCGTGTAATAAACATGATTCACTTGCATCATCGGAGCACCACAGCACGCGGCTAAGCACTCTTCCTCACGTTTGAGATAAAATTTACGATCGGGTGTGGCTTCGCCCAAGCGGACACCGAGTTTTTTCTCGATATGAGCCAGAATATCATCCGCTCCATTTAACATGCAGGAGATGTTGGTGCAGACCGAAATACTATGGCGGGCGGCAGCGCGCTCATCCGTCTCAAACATGGAGTAGAAACTCGCAACCTCATAGACAGCAATCGGTGGCAAGCCTAAATAAGCAGCCACTGCATCCATTTTAGGTACAGATAAATAATGATCTTCATGCATCACTGCACGCAGTGCGCCTAATAATGCCGATTGACGTTGATCGGCTGGATAACGTGCTAACCAGCTATCAATTTCAGCCCGCTCATGAGCAGATAAAACCACCGCTTTATCTAAAGTATCTGCAGCCGTCATTAACGGTCTACCTCCCCGAAGACGATATCTTGGGAACCAATAATCGCCACAACATCCGACAACATATGTCCACGCGCCATTTCATTCATCCCCGACAAATGCGCAAAACCGGGCGCGCGAATTTTTAAACGATAGGGCTTATTCGCCCCATCTGAAATTAAGTAACAAGCAAATTCACCCTTAGGATGCTCAATCGCGGCATAAGCTTCACCTGCAGGCAAACAATAACCTTCAGTCATTAACTTAAAGTGATGAATTAAAGCCTCCATGTCGTGCTTCATATCTGCACGTTTAGGAGGAGTGATCTTATGATTATCTGAGCGCACAGGACCTGGATGATGACGTAGCCAATCAATACACTGCTTAATAATCCGATTCGACTGACGAAACTCTTCAATCCGTACTAGATAGCGATCATAGGAATCACCATTTGTGCCAACCGGAATATCAAAATCAACTTGCGAATAAGCTGCATAAGGCTGTTTCTTACGCAGATCCCATTCGATTCCAGAGCCACGTAACATCGGCCCGGTAAAACCCATTTGCAAAGCTCGCTCTGGCGACACCACACCGACACCGACTAAACGCTGCTTCCAGATTCGATTATCGGTGAGCAGTGTTTCATATTCATCCACCTTACTCGGAAACCGATTAGTAAAGTCTTCAAGGAAATCGAGCAAACTACCTTGGCGGTTAGCATTTTGACGTTTAACCTCAGCCTCATCGCGCCAGCGCGTTTTTTCATATTGCGGCATGCTATCAGGCAAGTCACGATTCACACCACCAGGGCGATAATAAGTAGCATGTAAACGCGCGCCAGATACGGCCTCATAGGCATCCATTAAATCCTCGCGCTCTCGGAACGCATACAGAAACATCGTCATCGCACCGACGTCGAGACTGTGACCTGCAATCCAAAGTAAGTGATTGAGAATACGGGTAATTTCATCAAACATCGTGCGGATATACTGTGCACGAATTGGCACTTCGATACCTAAAAGCTTTTCAATCGCGAGTACATAACCATGCTCATTGCACATCATGGATACATAATCTAAGCGATCCATATAGCCAATACTTTGATTGTAAGGTTTGCTTTCAGCGAGCTTTTCAGTACCACGGTGTAACAGGCCAATATGTGGATCAGCCCGCACAATCATCTCCCCGTCCATCTCTAAAACTAGACGCAGTACACCATGCGCGGCTGGGTGAGCCGGACCGAAGTTCAGGGTAAAGTTACGAATCTCTGGCATTAGTTATCGCGCTCCTGCGAAGCAATAGAAGGCTGATCTTGGCGAATAACTCGTGGCACATTGGGCTGAGTAACAATAGAAACTGGCTCATAAATCACCCGCTTTTGCAGTGGGTCATAACGCATTTCAACTTGTCCAGCCAAAGGGAAATCTTTACGTAAAGGATGACCAATAAAGCCATAATCTGTCAAAATACGGCGCAAGTCTGGATGATGATTGAACATAATCCCGAATAAATCAAAAGCTTCGCGCTCATACCAGTTAGCAGAATTCCAAATGCGTACTACGGAAGGCACTACAGGATAAACATTATCTTCACAGAAAGTACGCAAGCGAATCCGCATATTGCGTTTAATCGATAAAAGATGCAGCACGACCGCAAAACGTTTGCCAGCTTCGGCTTCACTTGGCTCGTTTTTAGTCTTGACTTGATCAAAATCAAAAGGATCAACATCAGATACTTGTACTGCACGGCTAAAGCCAGTAGAGCTAGCCTGTGTATCCCATTCGGCTTGGCCGTAAGCGATATAATCCACACCGCAAAGATCCGATAATTGCTCAAATTGAGTCTGCTCATCATGACGCAGAAAATTACACACATCTAACCAACTACGCACCGGGATTTCTAAAGTCAGCTCGCCCAAGGCTAAAACGCTAGAGGTAAACTTACCTGCTAGATGCGTATTTAAATAAGCTTGTAGCTCTTCGATTTTTAAACTCATGATAGCTGCCGCGCAATCGTACTGGTGCGTCGGATTTTATTCTGCAATTGCAAAATACCGTAAATCAAAGCTTCGGCTGTGGGTGGACAACCGGGCACATAAATATCAACTGGTAATACCCGATCACAACCGCGCATGACTGCATACGAATCATGATAATAGCCGCCACCATTCGCACAAGAACCCATCGAGATCACCCAACGTGGCTCAGCCATCTGGTCATAAACTTTGCGTAATGCAGGAGCCATTTTATTGGTCAGTGTACCCGCAACAATCATCACATCGGACTGACGAGGGCTGGGACGGAAGATAATTCCAAAGCGGTCAAGATCATAACGGTCGCCACCAGCTTGCATCATTTCCACTGCACAACAAGCTAAACCAAAGGTTACAGGCCACATAGAGCCAGTACGCGCCCAATTAATGAGTTTATCAGCGGTCGTAGTCACAAAGCCCTTATCAAGGATACCTTCTATTCCCACTCCATTGCTCCCTTTTTCCACTCATAAACGAAGCCAATCCCTAGAATACCTAAGAAGACACACATAGCGATTAAACCTGCCGCTCCTATTTTATCGAGCACAATAGCCCAAGAAAAGAGATAGGCAATTTCCAAGTCAAAGATAATGAAGAGGATAGCAACTAAGTAATAACGAATATCGAAGCGGATCCGCGCATCTTCAAATGCTTCGAAACCGCATTCAAAAGGAGAATCTTTCGCCGGATCAGGACGACGCGGCCCCACTAATAAACCAAGCGACAGAAGCACGACGGCAAGGCCAATGCCGACCGCAAGAAATATAAATACTGGCAAATAGGCCTGCAACATTGCTGACTCCTGACAACTTTCCAGCTTTGCACTGCTTAATTATTGTTTAACACTCACCTTAGCTCGGATTTTGTGTACTGCAGCAGAACTATATAGAAGGAATGACCAAAAGACTACCCCATAAGAAATATATGTATGCACTCTACAAAATAATCTGAGGGGGTACTTTACAAATTTAGTTTTCTCGCCCTCACTGCCTAGGACAAGAAAACCCATACGTTTAGACATCCATTAGCTCAGTACTGAACACTTAGCAACTACAAGGATTTGGCAAGACTGATATTTTTTTAGCTCTTGCTCAGACTTACTGAGCAAGAACCAAAATAGGATTAAATGCTCAAGGAGCTATCTGGTGAGAGTCTAGGAGCTTCTGCTCTGGAACTTGTTCGATACTGGGCAGTGGCTGATTAGCAATGGCTAATTCAAAAGCTTTCAAACGCTTGTAGATCGACAACAATTCAACAATGGTTGTCCACGAGTTCACCAAATATTGGAAAGAATCCTGTACCCGTCCAAATGCACGCAAGATTTGTTGCATCACCCCTAAAGTGAAACCACCAGCAATAATGGTGGGGCCAAGTGCGATATAAGGAACGAGTACGCCCACTTGTAAATAACTATAACGTGCCACATTGAAATATAAATAGTTGAAATATAGGCGAAAATAGTTTTTACGCACATCAATAAATAAATCCTTAATAACGGGTGGGCTAGCACGATTAATATTATCTTCCCCATAGACTAGCTCTTTACGATAGGCTGCCTCCACACGCTGGTTTTTAAACTCTAAACCAGGCAAGCGAATCCCTACTAAGGCTAGCAAACCAGTTCCAAAAATTGACCAAATCAAAGCAACCCAAACCAAAGCATGGGCAATTTCACCCACCACTGGCAAAGCTTTTACATGAACAGACAAAGCCCATAAAATCGGCAAGAAAGCGATCAAAGTCATTACCGAATCGATCAAGCTAACGCCTAAGCTTTCCATAATGCTTGAAAAGCGCATGGTATCTTCTTGAACACGCTGGGAAGCTCCCTCGATATGCCGTACTCGCGACCACATGCCGGTATAATAATCATTCATGGCTGTCCGCCAGCGAAAAATCCAATGACTCACAAAAAACCGCGTAAACACCGACAAAGTTACTGCAATCAAGGCAATCTGGCCAAAGGTTAGTAATTGCCCATAATAATCTTCGGCAGTAATGCTATTCGGTTTACCTAAGGCTTGTTGGATAGAATCATAAAAACCACCAAACCAATCATTAATCATTACATCCAAATGTACTTGGAACCAAGTCACAAACACGATTAAAGCCGTACCTAAGACCGACCAGCGTGCCCATTTATGTGGCGAGATATATAGCCAAACACCGACAAAGAGTGCGTAGCAATAGAACATGTATTGATAAAACCAAAAATCAGCCCCCGGATTAACGGATGGTTCAGCAGCAGCTCCCTCAGCAGGTGGAAGAGACGGTACATAATCATAACCAAATAAGCCGCCAAAACTTAAATGTTGGCCTAAGGACTCGTCCCAAAAAAACCAAGTGAGTACGCAAACCAGCGACCACAGCGCAAAGCTCCAAAAAAACAATTTGGGGTTCGGGAAAAAAGACTTAAACATAAAGATGCTCCCTACTGCTTATTAAGATCCTTTAGATATCAGCTATTGGGCAAAAGACGCCTTAATAGCGTGCTACTGACCCACTCCTCACCTGTCAGCAAATAGTGCAATGCTTTTTGATTCTGTGTCGCCCATTGCATCTGCTTATAAGCTTGATAAGGTGCACACATGAGGATGCGATCACCCGCTTGCAGCAAAGTTTCCTCATCCGGTAGTAATAAAAAAGTATCAACACGTTTTAATAACAGCGGAACAATCGGTAAAGTGTGCTCGCGCTGTTCAGGGTGTGCAATCACATACTTAAGGGATACGCGGTGACCTGCTACACAGGCACTATATAAAGCAGGCGAATAACGTGGCGTAATCTTAGTTTCCCACAAATAAGGTAGTTTATCTTGTGTGATACCAATAATTCGGCTCAGGAGCTGATCCACCCAAACTTTATCTTCCTGTTGCGCTAAACGCAGGAAATCCCGAGTCATAGGTGTTCTTAATAAGGTGAATACTTGGTGCGCTATCACATCACCGCGATTCATTGTTAAGTGAAAATGAGCACGTTCAAAAATAAGATTATTATCCTGCTGATTTTGCCGTGCTACCATAAACAAGTTGGAGTTGAGTTCGCGTGCGGTCATCAATACTGAAAGATTGATCGCATCATCACTAGTGGCAGCAATAATTCCTACTGCAGAGTCGATGTTCGCCAATTGCAGCGACTTTATGTTTGCTTGCAGGCCAATGATACTCTGCTCCGGTAAATCTTCTGCATCCGTTTTCGGGTCAATCACTTGTACTGGAATACCTGCAGCATGCAAACGCCGATACACCGCCTGTCCAAAGCGCCCATAACCAATCAGCACCCATGCACCTCGTTTAGGGAACGCAGAGTCCTGCAAGGGCTGATTGGGAATCCCAGTGAGCCATTCATTCAACCAATAATGGCTCGGCTTAGTAATTAGCATTTCTAAGCGCTCAGCAAACACCTCAAAAGGACTAATGACTTCATTATCACCAAAGGAACTAATTGAATTTATAAATTCGGGGCTTTCAGCGCGTGCAATCAAGCGTAAATGGGGTTTAAACAACTCGGTACTTAAGGCAATCAGTAAATTGGCTTGATCTGAATCCGTGAGGGCAATCACCCCCTTACAATAAATATTCAGTACACCAGCTTCTTCCAATATTACTGGCTTAGAAGCATCAGCCGCTAAACCTAAGGGACGTCCTAATATGTCACGCATCTGAAGTTCATTGATGCGATTTTCATCTTTATCTAGAACAACGGTACGTACTCCCTCCTGCCCTAAGGCTTGTACCAAGCGAGCACCCGTATCCCCATAACCACATACCAGATAGAAAGGTTCACGTAATAGCTTAACTTGGCTACGAAATTTAGATTCGCGGCGCAAACGATAAATAGCTGGGTCTTGTATCACCGATAACAGCGAACCGATGCTATACAACCAGCCAATCACACTAGCGTAGATGGTTACGGTCGTCCACATACGTTGTGCATCAGTAAAAGCATAGGGAATTTCGCCAAAACCAATAGTGGATGCCATGTAGCTGACGAAATAAAAGGCATGGAAATAGGACATCATCCATATATTGCCGTCATTATCTCGCCCCGGAATCAGCACAAAACCCACTATTGAAACGGCATAGATCAGAATCAGCGTGATCAACGGCACTCGCAAGCGCTTGAGCAAAATATAATAAATATTGGGTCGAGACATTAGCGACGAATACTTAAAGTTTCAGCCACTAGTAACACTACTGAAACAATATTAGCTAATAGTGCTCCGCCAGAAATCGATACCACTGCCACCATGGCGGCTGGAGTGACACCATCAGGGCTAATATGGGCTGCCCACCCCCAAATCACTGCGGCGACTAAAAGCTGAATATCAGCAACCAAACTGGTGGCAAAGAAAATGGCGCCCATATGGGTACTATCCCCAAATTTCAGCACAGTGGTAATCATGCTAACAATCAAGGCAGCGAAGAGAATAAAGGTATTGTGATACAGTGGATTAGTCATATCTCCTACAAAAAAAGCAAAATTCAAAGTTAAGGCCAACACAATGAAGAAGCCAAATACTACTTTTTCTAAATTCATCTTCGCATCCAAGAAGCACTGAGTAGGCAGAAGCATACCAGCTCTACTTCAGCACTCCCAGCCTTAGCCAGCATTTGAGTCAAGCTACCACAATGAGTATTATCAGCCCCAATTAAGCTTGAGCCTTAAACTGATGCGTATTCCCCGTTTTTATTGTCCCTGCCTACTAACTGTCGAGCAATCGTTTACCTTACCTGAAGAAGTTTTTCGTCATGCGATTCAAGTCTTGCGCTTACAAGTGGGCGAATCACTGCTGCTATTTAATGGCGAAGGTGGCGAGTATTTGGCTAATCTCACTGAGATTAATAAACGATCAGCAACTGTGCTGATCCAGAGCTTTGACCCAAGTGAACGTGAATCCTCATTAGCACTGACTTTAGTTCAAGCCTTAGTCAAACCGGACAAAATGGATTTTGCTTTACAGAAAGCCGTCGAATTGGGTATCAGTGCGTTTCAGCCCCTCATTACCCAACGCAGTGTGGTACGGACTGATAAAGAAAAAATCGAAAAAAAACTTCAGCATTGGCAAGCCGTGACGATTAGCGCTTGCGAACAATCAGGGAGGACAAGACTTCCGAAAATCTATGCACCACAAACTTTGGATCAATACCTCAGTCAGTTGAATGACAACACCACCTATTTGCTATTAGCTCCGGGAAGTGCTCAGGATTTAAGCCAAATCACTGTTCAAACTAATCACGTGGCAGTTCTCATCGGCCCAGAAGGTGGCTTCATTGCAGAGGAAGTCGAGGCTTGCTTAGCTGCAAAGATGCAAGGCATCGCTTTAGGTAGGCGTATTTTGCGCGCTGAAACCGCCAGCACCAGTGTCTTAGCGATTTTACAACTATTGCATGGTGATTTAGGGAGTTAACTACCTAATTGCTTTTCTGTCGCCGTGAAATACTCGTCGATATCTAAAGTAGGCTTTAAGCGTAAATCCCAAGCACTCAGATTGCGATTAAACTCCGCCTGCCCAGTAAACTCATGCCCTAGCGTCCATTGATCAGTTAAATCCATCGCCTGATAAACTAACAGCGGCGCACTAAACAAGAGTGCTACACCAAAAGCTGACCAGTGTTCTGCATGATGTATCAGGCGAATATAGCTGTAAAACAATAAGGGGATCAGCAAAAAATTACTGAGCAATAATAAACTATCCAAAGGCCAATTCGCAGTAAATAGATAATTCAGTGCATGCCCCAATTCACCCAACAAATGAGGAACTAACATACATAAAGCAACTAAACCTAAAGCTGGAAAAAACTCCCAGCGCTGATTCACCAAGCGACTGATCCCCGCAATCAGTAAAGCTAAGGCGAGCATACCAAGCATATAGGGCATGACACTACTTAAGTAATACACCAGTTCTTTGGTAAAAATACTTTGCAAATAGGCTTCAAAAAAGAAAGCTAAGATAGTAATAAAAGCTAAACTCAACGCACAAAACGAACAACAAAATACTCGCGACCAGCCACGGCAGTTATTAACACGAGTTTGTGCGACTTGCATGCTGTTAGTTAGCAAGCGTATACGCCGGTTGCCTAACTTTAGATTCACTGGTTGCGTTAATGCCAAGCTAGCTGCTTGCAAGCGCTTGCCATTCAAACGACTACCATTTTCTCTTGATAAATTACGAAATAACAAAACCCCTGTATCATGTTGATCAATCTCTAAATGATAGGGAGAAATAGTAGGATCCGAGAGGATAATATCATTATCTAAAGCCCGACCGATACGTACTGGAAACTTTGTCAATCGAAAATACTGATTGAGTGGTCGCATTTGAATTTCAAATAACAAGTTAGCTAATTCTGCCATTGAAAACTCTCAAATATTTTTTTCACTAAACTGATAGATTCTTTGAAGTCAACACCAGTGATAAATAGCTCGAATAAAAAACCTTGCTGCTTTTGACTAACCATAGCACCGGTAACTAACACATCACTTAAACCTTGATAGCGGATATAGTCGCGGCGACAAATGGTCATTTTAAATATTTGGCTGGCAATAGTGAGGAAATTAGTCGAGCATTTAAAAGCGCTCACATTTTCTTTAGTTGTTTTATTATCCGTTTCATCCATATTTTGTGCTTCATACATGCGATAAAACCGTGGTGGAATCATTTTATCGCTGTCATACCAAGTATATTGATATTGGATATTGCCAACACTGAGCTTGTCATCTAAGTAAATTTCGCGCTCATTTGAGCAATTCACCGAAATAACGTTCACCAAACCATGATCTTCATTATTTTCGCTACCATCCCAACAGCTAATGGTATTATCTAGGCGGCTCGGAACCTTAAAACTCCCTACGGAAACTAATTTCCAAGGGTTACTGCGCATACGCTGCAGCATCTCAGTCGTGCTAAAGTTTAATTGCCGCACGATAGATTCATGCAAATTAGGACGTGGCTTGAAGTCAGTCAATCTAAGTTGGGCCAATAAATCATTTAGATACTCACTCGCCACTAAGAAGCTCACTGCATTACCTGCCGTTGCTACATTCACACCGACTACCGCACCTTGCTCATTTAGGGCAGGCCCCCCACTCATGCCAGAGTTTAGATTGCCTGAAAATAAGATATTTTTATCTTCACTTTCGGTTAGCAAGCCATTATTTGTGCCAGTTACCACCGAAAAACCTAAGCCCAATGGATTCCCAAAGGCATATAAAGTCACACCCTTTTCTGGAAGCGCAGCCGTTTTGAGTGGCTTGCCTAACGACTTATCTGCAGCCAAGAGTGCTAGATCATGTAAAACATCGACATCAATCAACTCCAGCAAGCCCGTTGCGCCATTGGTAGCCAAATACTCCATCGAATAATTATCCGGATCATTGATGTAAGCGCTGACCACATGATAATTAGTAACGAGTAAATTCGGACGCTCGATCACAAACCCTGAGCCAATCGTGCGTTTGTGGCCGGTTTTACGATTGATAATTCTAACTTGATAAATCGACTGCTGAACCTCAGCATATAAACTTGACGAGCGATCTACAGCCTGCACACTGACAGGCTGCCAGAGAAAACCTAAAATCAGTAATAAACCGCAGAGTCTTGGTAGCTGACTATAGTAATAATTGCCTATACCAATCACAAAAACCTCGAATCGACACCCTTCATTTATTTCAACAACGTAAATACCTCGCGGGCAGCAGCGATAGTTGTATTTATATCCTCTGCTGAATGCGCAGTTGACATAAAGCCCGCTTCAAACGCAGACGGTGCAAGGTAAACGCCACGCTCTAACATGCCATGAAAGAAACGATTAAACTTTGGCACATCACAATCCGTTGCTTGTCGATAACTAGTTACTTGGGGTTCATGGGTGAAAAACAAACCAAACATTCCACCTACTTGTGTAGTCGTAAACGGAAGCTGGGCTTCATCCGCAGCCGTCTGTATACCTGAGACCAGTTGAGCAGTCTTAGAGTTCAACTGAGTATAAAAATCCTGACGGCTAATAATTTCCATCATTTTCAGGCCCACCGCCATTGCAATCGGATTTCCTGAAAGCGTACCTGCTTGATAAACCGCACCTAAAGGCGACAATTTCGACATAATGTCACGTCGCCCACCAAATGCCCCCACTGGCATGCCACCACCAATGATTTTGCCTAAGGTCGTAAGATCAGGCTTAATGCCGTATAACTCCTGAGCACCACCCCGCGCTACCCTAAAACCAGTCATGACTTCATCAAAAATTAAGACCGTGCCATATTCATCACAAACGGCTCGCAAGGTTTCCAAAAAGCCCGGCACTGGTGGAATACAATTCATATTCCCACAGACCGGTTCAACGATAATGCAGGCAATTTCTTGGCCGCGTGTTGCAAAGACCTCGCGTACTTGAGCACTGTCATTAAAATTGAGGGTTAGGGTGTATTGTGCAAGCTCAGCCGGTACACCGGGAGAGCTAGGCTGACCAAAGGTCAATAAACCTGAACCAGCTTTCACTAATAGAGAATCACCATGCCCATGATACCCCCCTTCAAATTTCACAATGAAATTCCGCCCGGTGAAACCACGTGCTAAACGAATCGCTGACATGGTGGCTTCAGTACCCGAACTGACCATGCGCAGCATTTCCATCGAGGGCATGATTTCATTAATTTTTTCCGCCATCTGTACTTCTTGCTCGGTTGGTGCACCATAGCTTAAGCCTAAAAGTGCCGCCTCGCGCACGGCCTCCACCACTTCAGGATGAGCATGTCCAGCAATCATCGGCCCCCATGAACCGATATAATCAATGTAACGCTGCCCGTCGACATCAAATAAATAAGCACCTTCCGCACGAGCAATAAAACGTGGTGTGCCACCGACTCCACGAAAGGCACGTACGGGTGAATTCACCCCGCCCGGAATCGTTTTTTGGGCTTGTTGGAATAAGGCTTCAGACTTGCTCATGACAGGACCTCTTAAGCGTAGACAGATACAGAAAGGATCGAGAGAATTAGCCGCTAGCTACCCTCTAAAAAGAGGCTGCATTGTGAATTAATCAAGCGATACTGTCCAACCCTAGTGCGCAGAGAAGAAAATATCCCCATAAGAAGCCGCCGTCTCAGCACCACTGTTATCGCTATCGCTCATCAAGGCTACACCGTCAATGGCTTGAATATCCACACCTAATAAGTTCTGGAAATCTGCGCGTACATTGCGCTTTTCAGTGACCCATACCCCCGTTTTATCTTGTTTACCACGCACTGCTAGCATCTGCGCATTTTTAGGTAAATAAGCATTACCCCAAGCACTGCCGCGTGCAGAACTACCTGACCAAACATAATTCACCGCCTTTGAATTCCACACTAACAAACCACCATCAACAATGACATAAATCCGTGCTGCATAGTCATCACCTGCTTTGGTTTGCTCCTTTAATAGCGGTAGCGCTTGATCGACCCGCCATGACCAATTTAAAAATGGGGTCTTCGTTAAATCGACTTTAATTTTGCGGGTTAAGCCTGAGGCAGAAGCCTTAGCCTTGGCCTTCAACATCCAACCTTGTCCCTCTTGAACGAGTTGATACTGGGTTTGACCTTTAAAAACCTTAGGCTCCCAAGCCTTTAGTTGTTGACTAGCAAAGTCACCAATTAAAACTTTCGGCTCAGCCGCCATTAAAGACGTGCTTAATAAGCCAACAAACCCTAAAATCCCTAGCCATAATTTCATGCTGTTTACCTATTGATAATAATTAAGCCTAGCCTTGCATCTAATACGCAGCTGCGATGCGTATAGATGCAATCACCTAGCGAGGAAACCACTCAGCACTGTATGAAACATTTAGTCTTAATCGGCGGGGGACATGCGCATTTAGCGGTTTTGAAAGCCTTAGCTAAACAAGCCAATCCAAAACTGCGCTTGAGCTTAATCACCCCAACGCCCACTCAAACTTATTCGGGAATGCTTCCGGGATGGTTAGCCGGGCACTACCACTTAGCTGATTGCCAAGTCAATCTACGCCCATTAGTCACAGCCGCCGGGGGAGAGTTGATTCTTGATCAAGTTACGCAGCTAACTACGCATCAACAGCTTGTAACAACAGCAGGCGGTCAAGTATTTGCCTATGATTTACTTTCTATCAATACCGGCAGCGAAACGGCATTACCCGATCCTATAGCCAACGAAAACATTCTGGCGATTCGCCCTTTAGAGGGTTAATCAAAGCATGGCCGCAGCTACTCAAACAAGCTCAACAGCAGCCTACTTACCAACTAGCTGTTTTAGGGGGGGGCGCTGCAGGCGTAGAGCTAGCTTTAGCGATTCAATATGCCTTTCAACAACAGTCACCAACCGCACAAGTACATTTAGTCGCACCGCAATTATTAACGGATCATGCACCGGCTGTACAAAAACGTGTGTATAAAAAGCTCTTGGAAGCGGGGGTACAATGGCATGCCAGTCGTGCACAGTTTGAACCAACCGGCTTAATCCTTAATACCGGTGCAATCCTCCCGGTACAACAAGTACTGGCAGCGACCGGAGCCAAAGCAACAACTTGGTTAAGCCACTCGGGTTTGACGTTAGACTCAGCAGGTTATATCAAAGTAAACCCACAACATCAGAGCCTTTCCCATCCGAATATCTTTGCAGCCGGTGATGTGTGTTCACGCCCTGAGCCAGAGTTTGGTCGCTCTGGCGTGCATGCTGTGTATGCGGGTAAGGTTTTAGCACATAATTTACCCGCTTATCTCGTTCAAGCACCACTCTGTAGTTATCGCCCCAAACAACGCTCCCTGTATCTATTAGCCACTGGCTCCAAAACAGCGATTGCCTCATGGGGAAGGTTTAGTGCTAGCGGCGCTTGGGTATGGCATTGGAAAAATCATATTGACCAAAGCTTTATGCAGCAATACCGAACCTATAACACTAAACCACAGGCCAGTGAGCAGCAACTATGAAAAAAACTTTAATCCTGCTGAGCTGTGCTGGTTTAATCGTTTTATTCTTTGCCTTAGATTTAGATCGCTATTTCACTCTAGAACAGCTTAAAGCGAGTCAAACTCAATTTGCAGCTTGGCAGGCAGCTCATCCTTGGTTAGTCGCACTGGCTTATTTCTGTATTTATATTCTGATCACTGCTTTATCTTTGCCCGGTGCGGCGATTTTAACCCTAGCAGGAGGAACTCTGTTTGGTTTATGGCAAGGTCTGATTCTTGTCTCCTTTGCCTCCAGCATGGGTGCTACCTTAGCCTTCTTGGCCTCACGCTATTTATTTCGCGCATCGGTAGAACAGCGCTTTAACAAACAGCTCAAGGCAATTAACCAAGGGATCACTAAAGAAGGCGCGTTTTATCTCTTTACCTTGCGCTTAGTGCCACTGTTCCCGTTCTTTATCATTAACTTATTAATGGGCTTGACCCAGTTACCTACCCGTACTTTCTATTGGGTGAGCCAACTAGGCATGCTAGCGGGTACGATTGTGTATGTGAATGCAGGCACACAACTCGCGCACATTAACAGCCTGCAAGCTATCCTAGCACCTAGCCTGCTTTTCTCCTTTACACTACTCGGCCTATTCCCCTGGATTGCGAAAGCCTTGTTAAGCTTTATCCAAAAACGACGTGTCTATAAAAACTACAAACGGCCCGTAAAATTTGACCGGAATTTAATTGTGATTGGTGCGGGCGCTGCAGGTTTGGTTTCAGCCTATATTGCAGCAGCCGTCAAGGCGAAAGTGACTTTAATTGAAGCCCATAAAATGGGTGGTGATTGCCTAAACTATGGCTGTGTCCCTAGCAAAGCTTTAATTAAAGCTGCCAAACTGGCTCAGCAAATCCAACACTCTGCTGACTATGGAATTACCACTAACCCACCTAAGATTCATTTTCGACAGGTAATGCAGCGGGTTCAAGCGGTGATTCGTGCTATCGAACCCCATGATAGTATCGAGCGTTATACAAGTCTTGGCGTAGAAGTCACTCAAGGTTATGCCAAGCTCATCGATCCGTGGACTGTGGAAATTAAACTACAGGATGGCAGCACACAGACGCTTAGCGCACGCAGCCTTATTTTAGCCACAGGGGCGCAAGCGGTAGTGCCTGCTATTCCGGGCTTAGAAACCTCCGCTTATGTCACTAGTGATACTTTATGGGAGCGCTTTGCTGAGCTAGAAGCAGCTCCACAACGTCTGGCTATTCTTGGTGGAGGGCCGATTGGTTGCGAACTGGCTCAAGCTTTCGCACGCCTTGGTTCGCAAGTCACGCTGGTTGAACAAGCTGAGCGCATTCTAGCGCGTGAGGATCGGGATGTAGCTCAGCTTGCAGCACAATCTTTAAGCGCCGATGGAGTCAAACTACTCACCGCCCATAAAGCTTTGCGCTTTGCAGTAGAAGCTGAGAACAAAACGCTTGTAGTTGAGCATCAAGGTCAAGAACAAAGTATTCCTTATGATCAAGTGATTTTAGCGCTTGGCCGCAAAGCGCGCTTGACCGGCCTTGGCTTAGAAGCCTTAGGTATTTCAACTGAACGTAGGCTAGCAACTAATGATTATTTAGAAACCTTATTTCCCAATATTTATGCGGCGGGCGATGTGGTGGGAACGTATCAATTTACCCATGTCGCAGCCCATCAAGCTTGGTATGCCAGCGTGAATGCTTTGTTTGGGCAATTTAAACGCTTTAAAGTCGATTACCGCGTTATTCCGCGAGTTACTTTTGTCGATCCAGAAATCGCGAGTGTGGGCTTAAGCGAACAAGAGGCTCAAGCTCAAAATATTAGCTATGAACTTAGTCAGTTTGAACTCGCTGAGTTAGATCGAGCCATCGCCGATGGCAACACTCAAGGTTTTATTAAAGTCCTCACCGTGCCTAATAAAGATAAAATTTTAGGGGTGACTATTGTGGGTGCGCAAGCTGGAGAACTATTGGCCGAATATGTATTGGCGATGAAACAGGGCTTAGGTTTGAATAAAATTCTCGGCACCATTCATAGTTACCCTACCCTCGCCGAAGCCAATAAATATGTAGCAGGTACTTGGAAGCGCCAGCATGCACCAGAAGCTGTATTAGCTTGGATGGCTCGCTACCATACTTGGCGCCGTGGCTAAGAATCAATCATAAACTAGGAAATCAAACATGCATTTTAAAAGTTTAAGTTTAGTGGGCTTAATACTAGCCAGTAGTTTTAGTTTAACTACCCACGCGGCTGAAGATTGGACTAAGATCGAACAAGCGGCCAAAGGCCAAACCGTGTATTTCAATGCTTGGGGGGGCGGTGAAGCTATTAATCAATACATTGACTGGGCAGCGGCGCAAGCCCAGCAGCGCTACGCGATTACCGTGAAGCATGTAAAAATAACCGATGCGGCTGAAGTGGTCAAACGCATTCAAACCGAACAGCAAGCGGGGCGTACGAGTGATGGCTCAGTAGATTTAATTTGGGTTAATGGTGAAAATTTTAGTGCACTCAAGCGTGGGCAACTACTCTACGGGCCTTGGGCGGAGCAACTGCCTAATTGGGTGAATGTTGATACCACCAAGCCCGTGCAACAAGACTTTTCTGAAAGCACCGACGGCTTAGAAGCGCCTTGGGGCACTGCTCAACTCACTTTCATCGCCGATCGTAGCAAATTACCCACGCCTCCCGATTCAGCCGCCGCCTTATTAGCGTTTGCCAAGCAAAATCCGGGGCGCGTCAGCTACCCGAAACCACCGAGCTTTCACGGTACTACTTTTCTTAAACAACTCCTGTTAGATTTGAGTGCTGATACCACCGCACTCAGTCAACCCGTGGATGCTGAATCCTTTACTAAGCTCACCCAACCTTTATGGGCTTACTTAGAGGAATTGCACAAAGTCGCTTGGCAGCAGGGTAAAAGTTTCCCCACCAGCGATGCTGAGATGCATCAAAAACTAGCGGATGGCGAACTACTCATGTCTTTAAGCTTTAATCCGAATGAAGCGGCAAGTTTAATAGAGTCTAAAAGACTGCCAGAGACTGCTTATAGTTTTGGTTTTAAAAAAGGCACGATTGGTAATGTGCACTTCTTAGCAATTCCTTTCAATGCCAAAGCCAAAGAAGGCGCACAAGTATTTGCCAACTTCCTGCTGTCACCCGAAGCACAAGCGCATAAAGCAGATTTAAAAGTCTGGGGTGACCCTAGTGTTTTATTAGCCAATAAACTACCCAATCAAGCGCTTCATCCGAGTGTTTTACCCCCTGATGTCCCCACTCTGGCTGAACCCCATGCAAGCTGGGTGGAAGCTTTGGAAAAAGAATGGGTCAAACGTTACGGTAGTTAAGTAAGGCATGCGGCTATTTGCTTTGACTAAGAGCCTAGCGCAGCCTGTGGATAGCGGGCTGAGCTGGGTAGCTTGGCTGGGTGTATTCCTTATTCTCGGTTTGCCAGTCTTGGGTTTAGTGCCGATCTTTAGTGCAGGTTTGCAGGCCAGTACTTGGCAATTGCTCTGGGCTGACCCACAAGTCATGCCGGCGTTAAAACTGACTCTGTTTTCAGCCAGTCTTTCGACTATTTTGGCCTTGCTATTGGCTTGTGCGCTCGTCTTTTTATTTTATCCGGCAAAGACTTGGCAAGGCTTACAACAGCAATTACCGCTTTTTTTAGCCATTCCTCATGCTGCGTTTGCAATTGGTTTAGTGTTTTTGCTAGCACCTTCCGGTTGGTTAGTACGTTTGGTCAGTCCTTTATTGGCGTGGACTGCCCCACCCACTAGCTTGACCACGACCCAAGACCCTTATGCCCTAAGTTTAAGCTTGGCGTTGCTGCTTAAAGAGACTTGGTTTCTGTTATGGGTACTCACCGGTTTAATCAGTCAGCAATGGCTCATGAAACAAAGTCTAGTCGCCCAAACTTTGGGCTATACCCGCTGGCAAACAGGTTGGCAAATTTTATTTCCACAATTATTAAAGCCTTTAGCTTGGCCTTTATTAGCTGTATTTGCTTATGGCTTATCGGTTGTCGATATGTCCTTGATTTTGGGGCCGTCGACTCCCCCTACTTTAGCCGTATTAGCTTGGCAATGGTTCGCTGATCCTGATCCGATTCAACAAGTGAAGGCTCAAAGCTTAGCACTGCTATTAATTGGTTTATTAGTGTTGGGTGCTAGTTGCGCTTATTCGCTTTATAAGCTCTTATATACTCTACTCGCTAGACCTCAGGGTCGGCGGAAGCGAACGTATGGGATGATTATTTTTAAGCCTTTAGTTAACTACTTAGTCACCCTCCCTTTTTGGTTAAGCCTAGGCTTGCTAGTCCTTTGGTCATTAGCAGAGGGATGGTTTTTCCCACAAATCTTGCCAGCTAACCTTAGTTTTACTGCTTGGCAAAAAGCTGAGCTTGAACCGCTACTGCTTACCTTATTCGTCGCAAGTTCCAATGTGTTGATCAGTCTGCCCTTAGCTTTAATTTGGTTAGAATGGGGAAATAAACATCAAGCTTATTTATACCTGCCCTTAATTATTCCCGCACTCCCCTTTACAGCCGCTCAATATCAAATCGCCTTACTATTAAACTTAGATGGCAGTTTACTCGCCGTGATTTGGAGCCATTTAGCTTGGGTTTTACCTTATATGTTGTTGGTTTTGAGCGGCGCTTATCAAAGTTTGGATGCGCGTTATCTACTGACCGCTAAGACCTTGGGTTATAAGACTTGGCAAGCCTGCCTTTATATTAAATGGCCGCTCTTACTACGCCCGATCTTAGCAGCTTGTGCAGTAGGTTTTGCGGTGAGCGTGGCACAATATTTACCTACTTTATTTATCGGCGGTGGACGTATTGAAACTGTAACCACTGAAGCAGTGAGTTTAAGTTCAGGTGGCAATCGTTCGACCTTAGCCGTACAAGCCGTGTTACAAGCGCTCTTGCCATTACTTAGTTTTATTTTAGCCAGTGGCTTAAGTCGTTGGTATGCTCGTCAACACCCCGGATTAAACTAATGCTTCAAGTTCAACAGCTCAGTATTCAGCAAGCACGGCAGGCTTTAATCCAGAATCTTAGCTTTCAAGTACAGCCGGGCGAGATAGTGACGCTGATGGGTGCTTCAGGTGTGGGTAAATCAACTTTATTAGCTTGGATGATTGGCGCATTGCCTGCGGCTTTCACCGCTACTGGTCAATGTTTATTAAACCAGCAGCGTATTGATGAGCTACCCACCGAACAACGCCATATCGGTATTTTATTTCAAGATGATCTGCTCTTTCCGCATTTGAGTGTGGGAGCCAATTTAGCCTTTGCTTTACCTGCAAAAACTCAAGGACTGGCTCGCCAACAACGCATTGATACGGCGCTTGAGCAAGCAGGTTTAGCGGGCTTTGCTAAACGTGATCCTAGTAGCTTATCAGGAGGTCAACGGGCGCGGGTTAGTGTCTTGCGCGCTCTATTGGCTGAACCACAAGCGTTGCTCTTAGATGAGCCATTTTCACGCTTGGATACCAAGTTAAGCAGCAATTTCGGAGCTTCGTGTTTGCCCAAATTACCCAGATGAAGATTCCTGCAGTACTCGTCACCCATGACCTCGCTGATGTCCCCAATAAGGACTGCATCATCCAGCTATAGGAGCTTGCTATGCTTGACCGACTCATTTTAGAGCAGACTAAACAGTATCAACAGCAACTCGCTAAGCAACTCATTCAATGGGGATTCACGGCTACTCAAGTGACCATGCTTGGTTTTCTAATCGGTATCTTGGCCTTGCCGCTGCTAGCCTTTGAACATTATGGGTGGGCGCTAATAGCTATTCTACTGAATCGTTTATTCGATGGCTTAGATGGTACTTTAGCACGCTTAACTCAAACCTCAGATCGTGGCGGTTTTTTAGATATTGTGCTGGATTTTTTATTTTACTCAGCAATTCCTTTAGGTTTTGCACTTGCAAATCCCCCTGAAAATGCGCTGGCGGCGGCGGTCTTAATCTATAGCTTTATTGGCACAGGGAGCAGTTTTCTAGCTTTTGCTATCTTTGCAGCCAAACGTCAATTGACTAGTGCGCATTATCCACATAAAAGCTTCTACTATCTTGGTGGCCTCACTGAAGCCACAGAAACTATTTTAGTATTTGCCTTGATGTGTTTAGTCCCTGCTTGGTTTAGCGGTTTAGCTTACGGCTTTGCAAGCTTATGCTTCATCAGTACTGGTTTAAGAATTTATTCTGGCTGGAAAAACTTTGTGAATTAGCGCAATCTAGGCTTGTAAACTCTCAACTAAAACTTCCGATGTTCCCCCCTAACCGACTGGAGTGTTGCTAGATGGCGAAGATTACTCTGCCTGTTATAAGCCTTGCCGTCTTGGTCTTGGCCAGCTCATCTGTACTCGCACAAACTGATTTTGTGGTTGAACTTCCCCAATCACAAGTACGCAGTCTTGAAGCGCTTGATTATGCACATGCGCGCTCAGTTCAACCCAAGTTCAGTGAACTAAACAACATTGATTTATCTGCTGAGGCTCCACGCTTCACTGCTAAAGCCGGAGCAGTGGAAGGTGGGACAGGCAATGGACAAACCTTAACTATACAACTGCTAAGCACCGAAACAAGCTTAGATCTGCCCCATAAAACGACTGAGGCTACCAACCGCGCTTTTGGTACAGCGGGTTTACCTTTTACCACCTCACGCGTGGACATGGGTGGCTTACAGCTTTCAAAAGTCGATTATTTCCGGCGTGCAGGGCGCTTATTTTTTAAAGTTGGCGCGAATACAGGGGTTTGTTCAGCCGCTTTGATTAAACCAGGGGTAGTAGTCACTGCTGCACATTGTGTGGCCGAGTTTGGTGCTAATGCGTGGTACAGCGGTTTTCAGTATGTGCCGGCTTATTTCAAAGGCCAAGCACCTTATGGGATTTGGAGTGCAGCCAATATTTACTTGATGAATTCGTATATCAATGGGACTGCAAGTTGTGCTCAACCCGGTGTGGTTTGTACCAATGACATCGCTGTTATCAAATTAGCGCCACAAGCTGGTCAATATGCGGGTGATTATACGGGCTGGTTTGGCTATGGTTGGAATAACTATGGTTTTGTCGATGGTAAAACCCAAGTGACTCAATTAGGCTATCCAACTTCTCATGATAAGGGCGAATTGATGCAGCGCACTGATGCAGGCGGCCAACTCGTCGCAGATTTATCGAACAACACCCTTATTGGTTCACGACAAACCGGAGGTTCTAGCGGCGGGCCTTGGTTAGTGAATTTTGGTGAGGTGGCTAAATTACAGGGGACTAATGTAGGTACAGCAGGTAAACCCAACATTGTAATTGGCACTACCAGTTGGGGGCCGACAGACAATGGCATTAAGTTCATGGGGGCTAGCCCCTTTACCAGTGAAAATATAGTAATCTTAATGAAAGAAGCTTGCCCTACTGCAAATACATCTGGCTGCAAGTAAAGATTTCATTCACTGAGTAACTAATTTGCCTTCAATTCTATTAAAGAATGCCACCCTGCTTGCCAGCTTTGACGATGCAGGGACTGAGCTTGCCGATGCGGGCGTGTATATTGAAGATCATCTCATTAAGCAGGTAGGTGCTAGCAAGGATTTACCTAAGAGTGCTGATCAGGTATTCGATTTACGCGATCACTTAATCTTGCCGGGCTTGGTGAATACTCACCATCATCTTTATCAAACTTTGACACGCGTAGTCGCGCAAGACGCGAATCTCTTTACGTGGCTGAAAACCCTTTATCCCATCTGGGCAAAACTCACCGATGAAGGGGTGTATATCAGCACCCTTACTGGCTTAGCAGAGTTAATGCTTTCTGGCTGCACCACAAGCAGTGATCATCTGTATATTTACCCCAATGATTGCACTCTCGATAGCCAAATTCGTGCAGCTCAAGAAATCGGTATGCGCTTTCATGCGTCACGTGGCTCTATGTCTTTAGGTGAGAGCAAAGGCGGCTTACCCCCGGATCATGTCACCGAAAACGAAGCAGCTATTCTGAAAGACTCGCAGCGCCTGATTGAAACGTATCATGATGCGAGCGAGCATAGTCTGTTGCGATTAGTACTCGCACCCTGCTCGCCCTTCTCAGTGACAGCCGATTTAATGCGCGAAACGGCGAACTTAGCACGCCAATATCAACGGGTGCATTTACATACTCACCTTGCAGAAACTTTAGATGAAGAACAGTTTTGTCTGGCTAAATTTGGTATGCGCCCCGTGGATTATGTGGAATCTTTAGGCTGGACGGGCTGCGACTGTTGGCATGCGCATTGTGTGCATATGACCGAGACTGAAATTTCTAAATTCGCACACACTGGAACAGGAGTTGCCCACTGCCCAACTAGCAATATGCGTTTAGCCAGTGGGATTGCCCCTATTCCCAAAATGACTAGAGCCGGCGTAAAAGTAGGCTTAGGCGTGGATGGTTCTGCTTCCAATGATGGTAGTCACATGCTGGCTGAAGCCCGGCAGGCCATGCTGATTCAACGTATTGCCCCCCATCAATATTCAGCCAGTATGCCTTTAGGCGGGCGTGAAGGGTTTGCAGGTGACCCCCAAGCAATGAGCGCTCGTGAAGCCCTACGCTTAGCGACTCGTGGGGGAGCTGCCACGCTTGGACGTACTGATATTGGCTCGTTAGAAGTCGGTAAAAGTGCTGATCTGATTGCGATTAATTTGAATCGCCTGAATTATGCTGGGGCTGGACATGATCCCGTGGCAGCAGCGGTATTTTGTCATAACTTCAGTGTGGATCTGTCGATCATTCATGGGCGGGTCGTTGTCGAGCAGGGTCAGCTTTTGAGTTTAGACATGACAAAACCATTACAGCGGCATAGAGAAATCTCCAAAATGATGCTAACGTCCTGACTCCAGTTTCAGGCGTTCAGCGAAAGGATCCCATCGTGTCTGCATCAATTGAAAAAGTCTTTTTGACCCCGCAAGACTTAATGGATAGCTCCATCCAGTTAGCGGAAAAAATCTACGATAGTGGCTTTCGCCCCGACTTCATTGTGGCAATCTGGCGCGGTGGTACTCCAGTCGGGATTGTGGTGCAGGAATTATTTGAATATTTTGGTGTTTCCACCGATCATATCGCGATTCGCACTTCTTACTACACGGGTCTCAATCAAACGGCGCGTGAAGTAAAAGTACATGGCTTAGAATATTTGATTAAGCATATCAACGCGCCCGACTCTTTATTAATCGTGGATGATGTATTTGATTCAGGGAATAGTATTAAAGCTGCTTTAGATAAAATCCGCTCAGAAGCGCGTTTAAATACACCACATGATATTCGCATTGCCACCCCTTATTTCAAGCCGAATAAAAACAAGACAACGCTACGTCCTGATTATTTTGTACATGAAACGGACGAATGGTTAGTGTTCCCACATGAGCTTAAAGGTTTAAGCAAGGAAGAAATCCGTGAACATAAACCTTGGGTAAAAGACTGGTTGGAAAAACACTACTGATGCAAAACAAGCGGCTAGTTCTTGCCACTAGCCGCTAGTATTAGACTTATTGTCGCACACAATCCACGTAATATTGCTTCACGCCTTCCACCGTATCCACGGTTAAACCATGTACATCTGCTTCAAAGCCCGGAAACTTCTCATTGAAAACTCGGGTGAATTTCAAATAGTCGACGATGGTTTTATTAAAACGCTCACCCGGAATAAGTAACGGAATTCCTGGTGGATAAGGAGTCACTAAGCTCGCCGTAATCCGCCCTTCTAATTGATCAACAGGCACACGATCAATCTTCCGATGCGTCATCATCGCAAAAGCATCCGAGGGCTTCATGGCCGGTTCCATATCCGACAGATACATCTCCGTCGTCAAGCGTGCCACATCATATTCCGCGTAGAAAGCGTGAATTTGTAAGCACAAATCGCGTAAGCCAATTTTCTCATAGCGCGGATTGCGCGCAATAAACTCAGGTAACACCCGCCAGAGTGGTTGGTTTTTGTCGAAGTCGTCTTTAAATTGCTGTAAAGCCGTCAATAAAGTGTTCCAGCGGCCTTTAGTAATACCGATAGTGAACATAATAAAGAAGCTATATAGGCCACACTTTTCAACAATAACCCCATGCTCAGACAGATACTTAGTCACAATGGCAGCAGGGATACCGATTTCATCACTAAATGCACCGTCCACATCCAAGCCCGGCGTAATAATGGTGGCTTTAATCGGGTCGAGCATATTGAAGTTATCGGCTAAATTACCGAAACCGTGCCAGCGATCATTGGCTTTTAATACCCAAGGATCACGCGTACCGATACCGTCTTCATCAACAATGTCAGGCCCCCAAATCTTGAACCACCACGCTTCACCGTATTCAGCATCGACTTTTTGCATCGCACGGCGGAAATTTAAGGACTCAGAAATCGACTCCTCCACTAAAGCCGTTCCCCCCGGTGCTTCCATCATCGCTGCTGCTACGTCACAACTAGCAATAATCGCGTATTGTGGACTGGTGGAGCTGTGCATTAAATAAGCTTCATTAAAGACGTGCTGATCGAGCTTAGTCTCTTTCGCATCCTGCACTAAAATCTGTGAGGCTTGAGATAAGCCAGCCAATAATTTATGGGTGGATTGGGTCGCAAAGACCATTGACTTCTGAGTACGCTCGCCATTGCGCGACATGGCATGCATGCCTTTATAAAAATCATGGAAAGCGGCATGGGGTAGCCACGCCTCATCAAACAGCAAATTATCAATCCAGCCATCCAGACGCTCTTTAATCATGCCAGTGTTGTAGAGCACCCCGTCATAAGTGCTTTGGGTAATGGTCAAAATACGCGGATTCGTACCTAATTTACTCGCCAAGGGGTGAGCGGCAATTTTTGCTTCAATCGCATCTCGATCAAATGACTTATGTGGAATCGGGCCAATAATCCCAAAGTGATTGCGGGTAGGGGTTAAAAATACTGGAATTGCGCCCGTCATGGTGATGGAGTGCAAAATCGACTTGTGACAGTTACGATCAACCACCACAATATCATTGTCCGCCACACAGGAATGCCACACCATTTTATTCGAGGTCGAAGTCCCATTGGTCACGAAGAACAAATGATCGACATTAAAAATCCGTGCAGCATTATGTTCAGATGCAGCTACTGGCCCGGTATGATCTAATAATTGGCCTAATTCATCGACTGAGTTGCAAACATCGGCTCGCAACATATTCTCACCAAAGAATTGGTGAAACATCTGCCCCACTGGAGATTTTAAAAACGCGACCCCGCCCGAATGCCCCGGACAATGCCAAGAATAAGAACCATCTGCGGCATAATGTGTAAGCGCACGGAAGAATGGCGGAGCTAGGCTATCTAAGTAAGCTTTAGCTTCACGAATGATGTAGCGTGCGACAAATTCAGGGGTATCCTCAAACATATGAATGAAACCATTGAGTTCACGCAAAATATCATTAGGAATATGCCGAGCGGTGCGGGTTTCGCCGTGCAGGAAAATAGGAATTTCTGCATTGCGCCAACGAATCTCCTCTACAAAGGAGCGTAGGGCTCTTAAGGCCAAAGGCTCGCTATTCCCGTTTTCATCTGTTTCCGCAGCGGCTGCAAACTCTTCATCATCAATCGCAAGAATAAACGCCGACGCCCGACTTTGTTGTTGCGCAAAGGTAGACAAGTCACCATAACTGGTTACACCTAATACTTCCATGCCAGTATCTTCGATAGCCTTAGCTAAAGCCCGAATACCTAAGCCTGAAGTATTTTCAGAGCGGAAATCTTCGTCAATAATGACAACAGGAAAACGAAATCGCATAGTTTGAATGGCCCTCTGAGTTAGTATGGGTAATTTGTTAGGCAAGCCGGTCAACGGTGCCTTTTAAAAAGCCAGCTTGGGTAGCGTGCTGCCTAGGTACAGCGTTTTTTGGAAAGAGTTTGGCTCAACCCCTACTCAAGCGCGCCTAGTGTAGCAGATTCTTGAGTTGACTATAGTTAATCGATACTCACGTGGTGGATTAACGGAGAAATTTAGTGTAAATCTCGGATGCCAAAAAGAAAAAAACCGAGTTAAATAAATTTAACTCGGTTACGAACTAAATGATTGTCGTGATTACAAGCAATCGCAAGTTCGACAATGAAAAATCAAGAAAAGGAGATAAAACTAAAAGGAAATGCAATGAAACTAAAAATTTGAATCTTGGTGGCCGGGGGCAGAATCGAACTGCCGACACGCGGATTTTCAATCCGCTGCTCTACCAACTGAGCTACCCGGCCGGTCTCAAGAGGCCGCTATTAAAGCGTTTTAGACTTTTAATGTCAAGGCCAATGCGCTAACTATTTTCTCAAAATTCAGTCTAAGCTCACTTAAACCGTTTGGCGATAAGTGCGTTGTACATAGGCCTCGACCAAACTTTGAAACTCAGTCGCGATATGTTCGCCTTTTAAGGTCACAGTCTTTTCGCCATCTTCATACACCGGTGCTACGGGTACCTCCCCGCTACCCGGTAAACTAATCCCAATATTCGCATGTTTACTTTCTCCAGGACCATTCACCACGCAACCCATCACCGCCACTGACATGGTTTCTACACCCGCATATTGAGTGCGCCACACCGGCATTTGTTCACGCAGCCATGTTTGAATTTGCTCAGCTAAGCGCTGAAAATAATCGCTCGACGTCCGTCCACAACCCGGGCAAGCAATTACTTGCGGAGTGAACGAACGCAAACCTAAAGCTTGGAGAATTTCCTGCCCAACAAGCAC
>AATN01000024.1_pt1 | contig 37587 bp, 34 predicted proteins | sample 270648 | NCBI WGS metagenome assembly AATN01 (sample SAMN02954269, study PRJNA17659) | bioreactor sludge metagenome | biome: terrestrial; feature: bioreactor; material: sludge; isolation source: Enhanced Biological Phosphorus Removal (EBPR) bioreactor sludge | place: Australia: Brisbane, Queensland
ATCGAATACGCTTACGGTTCCAACGGTCGTTGCCGGCTCAAGCTGCACGTGGTCGTCTGTGAGGAGCGCTGGCAAGGTGTCGGTCAAGAGGCCAGGATCGTCACCGAAACGGCGCGCCACGCCTGGCTCTCCAGCCAGCCGCTCAGCCGCGAGAACGTTCATGAGCGTTGCAATCTCGGCGCCCGCCACCGCTGGGGCATCGAAGCGGGCTTCCTCATCGAAAAGCACCAGGGCTACCACTACGAGCATGCCTTTGCCCTCGACTGGAATGCCATGCGGGGCTACCACCTCCTGATGCGCCTGGCGCATGTCTTCAATACCCTGGCGCGCTTCACGCGACAGCTCCGCGATCTGTATCGCCAGTTCGGCGTGCGCGGGGCCATCGCCTTCATCCGAAATTCCTGCGCTGGCCCCTGGCTCGATTCCGCGCGGATGCGCGCGCTCCTCGCCAAACCCTTTCTGCTGCAACTCGAGTGACCTGCCCAGGACGGCCCGAGAAACCACCCCAAGCCGCGTCCCCCGTGCCGGGACAGGCTCGCCCAGCGATCGGACCGGAGCTCCTGCCACCTATCGACACCCTCTTCTCGCACCCCACACCACCCGCGCATCCAGCCCTCACTTGCCGCTAGCCCCCTGCGATCTGACCGCTCCAGCGGCGAAAGCACGGGCCTCCGGTAAACGGGTCCGATTCGGCAGGGTCATGCGTCAGGGCTGTTTGGGGCAACAGCCGATTGACCGCAGCCGCTCACACTGGCTATACTCGAAAAGTTTTTCTGGAATGCCGCCCATCGCCACGGGGGGTGGCGAAAACGACCAAGAGGCCATATGGATTATCTTTTTTCAGCGGTGCTGGTAGTGCACATCCTGGCGGCAATGGGTGTGATAGGGCTCGTCCTGGTTCAGCACGGTAAGGGCGCCGACATGGGCGCGGCCTTTGGCAGCGGTGCCTCAGGGAGCTTGTTCGGGGCGACCGGGTCGGCAAATTTCCTTAGTCGTGCCACCGCCGTGCTGGCCACGGTGTTCTTCGTGACCAGCCTGTCACTGGCCTATATTGCCTCCAGCAAGCCAAAAACGACTGGTAGTGTGATGCAGGATGCGGTAAACTCGACGCCTGTTCCAGTACCGCCGGCGGGCAGCGTCGACAAGCCTGCGAGCCCCGCGGATCCTGATTCGAAAGCGAAAGATATTCCAAAGTAATTGGCTTTGACGGCCGCGGCGGGGAGTGCACTTTCCCTCGGTTGACTCGTCCGCTGGCTGTGGTAGTGCCGACGTGGTGAAATTGGTATACACGCTATCTTGAGGGGGTAGTGACTTCGGTCGTATGAGTTCGAGTCTCATCGTCGGCACCATGAGGAGCCAGCCGCAGCGGCTGGCTGCAGTCTGAAATGAAGTGCTTGTGGGGCGGATCATGCTGGAAAGCTATTTCCCGGTATTTGTCTTCATCCTGGTAGGCGTTGCGTTTGGTTTTGCGCCCGTTCTGACGGGTCTGATCGTGGCACCGCACCGCCCCGACAGCGAAAAGCTCTCTCCCTACGAGTGCGGCTTCGAAGCCTTCGAAGACGCGCGCATGAAGTTCGATGTGCGCTACTACCTGATCGCGATCATCTTCATCCTGTTCGATCTCGAAGTGGCCTTTCTCCTGCCCTGGGCGACGATCTTCAAGGAGATCGTGCACACCGATTCGGTCCGCTGGTTCGGTTTCATCGAGATGCTGGTTTTTATCGCCATTCTGGTCGTCGGCTACGTGTATGCCTGGGCCAAGGGCGCTTTGGATTGGGAGTGAGTAATGGGCATTGAAGGCATTCTTCAAGAAGGCTTCGTTACCACTACGGCCGACAAGCTGATCAACTACGTGCGTACCGGCTCCTTGTGGCCGATGAGTTTCGGGCTGGCCTGCTGCGCAATCGAGATGATCCACGCGGGTTGCTCCCGCTACGACCTGGATCGCTTCGGCATCGTCTTCCGCCCGAGTCCGCGACAGTCCGACGTCATGGTGGTTGCCGGAACTCTGACCAACAAGATGGCTCCCGCGATGCGTAAGGTCTACGATCAGATGGCGGAGCCGCGCTGGGTGATCTCGATGGGTTCCTGCGCCAACGGCGGTGGCTACTACCACTATTCCTACTCGGTCGTGCGTGGCTGTGACCGCATCGTCCCGGTCGACATCTACGTGCCGGGCTGTCCGCCGACCGCCGAGGCGCTGATCTATGGACTGATTCAGTTGCAGAACAAGATCCGTCGCACCAATACCATCGCCCGCTGAACCCAACCGACCGAGAGTGAGCCATGTCGTCCGCCACGCTGGAAGCGCTTAGCCATACCCTGCAAGAGCATCTCGGTGATCGCGTAAAGTCCCTCAAGGTAGCCCTCGGCGAAGTGACCATCGAGGTGGATGCTGCCGACTACCTCGCCGTGATGCAAACGCTTCGCGACGAGCCGGCATTGTCGTTCGAAGAGTTGATCGACCTTTGCGGTGTCGATTACTCGACCTACGCCAATGCGCCACGCGCAGGCAGGCGATTTGCCGCGGTCAGTCACCTTATCTCGATCACCAGGAACTGGCGCCTGCGCGTTCGCTGCTTCGCGCCCGACGACGACTTCCCGTCGGTGCCGTCGGTGACCGCTGTCTGGAACGTTGCGGACTGGTTCGAGCGCGAAGCTTTCGACCTGTTCGGCATTGTCTTCCCGGGGCATCTCGACCTGCGTCGAATTCTCACCGACTACGGCTTCATCGGCCATCCTTTCCGCAAGGACTTCCCGATTTCGGGGTACGTCGAAATGCGCTATGACCCGGACCAGCAACGGGTGATCTATCAACCGGTGACCATAGAGCCGCGCGAGGTAACGCCGCGGATCGTTCGCGAAGCGACCTACGGGAACGTCGAAAATGCCTGAACTGCGTAACTTCACCCTGAATTTCGGGCCGCAACACCCGGCCGCCCACGGCGTCCTGCGGATGGTGCTCGAACTAGACGGCGAAGTGGTGATGCGTGCCGACCCACACATCGGTCTGCTGCATCGGGCGACCGAGAAACTCGCCGAAACCAAGACCTGGATCCAGTCGGTGCCCTATATGGACCGCCTTGACTACATGTCGATGATGTGCAACGAGCACGCCTATTGCATGGCGATCGAACGACTGCTGCAGATCGAGGTGCCGATCCGCGCCCAGTACATACGGGTGATGTTCGACGAGATCACGCGCATTCTGAACCACCTCCTGTGGGTCGGCTGTCACGGCCTCGACGTCGGCGCGATGACCATGGTGCTGTACGCCTTCCGCGAGCGAGAGGATCTCGTCGATGCCTATGAGGCGGTTTCCGGTGCCAGAATGCACGCCGCCTATTACCGGCCGGGCGGTGTTTATCGCGATCTGCCCGATCGCATGTCGCAGTACAGGGAATCGAAGTGGAAGAGTGCGGCCCAGATCAAGCCTTTCAACGAGGCGCGCGGCGGTTCCCTGCTGGACTTCCTCGATGATTTCTCGAGCCGCTTTCCGAAGTTGCTCGACGAATACGAAACGCTGCTGACCGACAACCGGATCTGGAAGCAGCGCCTAGTCGACGTCGGCATCGTCACGCCGGAGCGCGCACTGCAGCGCGGCTTTACGGGGCCGATGCTGCGCGGTTCGGGAATTGCCTGGGATCTGCGCAAGAAGCAGCCCTACGAAATCTATGACCGCGTCGACTTCGACATACCGGTTGGCAAGACCGGCGACTCGTACGACCGCTACCTGGTCCGCATGGAGGAGATGCGTCAGTCGAATCGCATTCTCAAGCAATGCATCGACTGGTTGCGGCAAAACCCGGGTCCGGTGATGTCCGACAACCACAAGGTTGCGGCGCCGAGCCGCGAGGCCATGAAGTCGAACATGGAGGAACTGATCCACCACTTCAAGCTGTGTACCGAGGGCATGCACGTTCCGGAGGGGGAGGTCTATTCGGCGGTTGAGCACCCCAAGGGAGAGTTCGGCATCTACGCCATCTCCGACGGCGCGAACAAGCCGTACCGCTTGAAGATCCGCCCTCCGGGTTACGTGCACCTGTCGGCGATGAATGAGATGGTCTGTGGGCACATGCTGGCCGACGTGGTGACCATCATTGGTTCGCAGGACGTAGTTTTTGGCGAGATTGACCGCTGATGCTGACTTCAGAATCCCTCAAGAGAATTGACCGCGAGATTGCCAAGTACCCGGCTGACCAGAAACAGTCGGCGGTAATGGCGTCTCTCGCCATTGCCCAGGAAGAGCAGGGTTGGCTTTCCAGTGAAGCCATCGAGTTTGTTGCCGGGTATCTCGGCATGGCGCCGATCGCTGCCTACGAAGTGGCGAGCTTCTACAACATGTACGATCTAAAACCCGTTGGCAAGTACAAGGTATCGGTGTGCACCAACCTGCCGTGCATGCTTACCGGTGGCGTCGACGCCGGCGAGTACCTCAAGCAGAAGCTCGGAATCGATTACAACGAGACCACCCCGGACGGCCTGATCACCCTGAAAGAAGGCGAATGCATGGGGGCCTGCGGCGACGCGCCGGTGATGATCGTCAATAACCGTCGCATGTGTAGCTGGATGAATCCCGAGCAAATCGACAAACTGCTGGCGGAGCTCAAGTAATGGCGATCCTCGGTGCGATCAACCCGATGCTCAGCGTCGGTCTCGATGGTGATAATGCCTGGCGTCTGGCCGATTACGTCAAGCGCGGCGGCTACACCGCCCTGCGGCGCATTCTCGAAGAGAAACTGCCGCAGGAGTACGTCATCAACGAGGTCAAGAAATCCGTTCTGCGCGGTCGCGGTGGGGCGGGTTTCCCGACCGGCCTCAAGTGGAGTTTCATGCCGCGCTCGTTTCCCGGTGACAAGTACGTCGTGTGCAATTCGGATGAAGGCGAGCCTGGCACTTTCAAGGATCGCGACATCCTGCGCTACGACCCGCATTCGGTGATCGAGGGGATGGCCATCGCGGGTTTTGCGATGGGGGCGGGGCGCGGCTACAACTATATCCATGGCGAAGTGTGGGAGATCTACGAGCGCTTCGAAGAGGCGCTCGACGAAGCACGCGCAGCGGGCCTGCTCGGCAAGGACATTCTCGGTTCGGGCTTCAACTTCGATCTCTTCGCACATCACGGCTACGGCGCTTATATCTGCGGTGAGGAAACGGCCCTGCTCGAGTCGATCGAAGGCAAGAAAGGTCAGCCGCGCTTCAAGCCGCCGTTCCCCGCCTCCTTCGGGCTTTACGGCAAGCCGACAACCATCAACAACACCGAGACTTTTGCGTCGATCCCCTACATCATCAATCTGGGCGGTGAGCACTATCTGGAAGCCGGCAAGGCGAACAATGGTGGCACCAAGCTCTTCTCGGTTTCGGGTCACGTCAATCGGCCGGGAAACTACGAGATCCCGCTCGGCACGCCGTTCGCCACCCTGCTCGATATGGCGGGCGGCATGCGCGGCGGCCGGCAACTCAAGGGCTGCATTCCCGGTGGCTCGTCATCACCGGTGGTCCCGGCAGCGACGATGATGGACTGCACAATGGACTACGACTCGATCAGCAAGGCAGGTTCGATGTTGGGATCGGGTGCCGTCATCGTCATGGACGAGACGACCTGCATGGTGAAGGCGCTCGAGCGGCTTTCCTTCTTCTACTACGAAGAATCGTGCGGGCAATGTACGCCCTGTCGGGAAGGGACCAACTGGCTCTACAAGATCGTGCATCGTATCGAGCACGGCCAGGGGCGCGTCGACGACCTCGACCTGTTGGCGAGCGTCACGACCAACATCATGGGCCGCACCATTTGCGCGCTTGGCGACGCGGCATCGATGCCCGTCCAAAGCTTCATCAAGCACTACCGCGATGAGTTCGCGTACCACATCGAACACAAGAAGTGCCTCGTGCCCGTTGATGTCCAGCGTGCCGGCAGTGGCTTCTTCACGGCAACGGTTTAGGGTCCGACACGATGGAAATCGAAATAGACGGCAAGATGGCGCACGTGCCTGATGGCAGCACCATCATGGATGCTGCCCAGCAGGTTGGCGCCTATATCCCGCATTTCTGCTACCACAAGAAGCTCTCGATCGCTGCCAACTGCCGCATGTGTCTGGTACAGGTCGAGAAGGCGCCGAAGCCCCTGCCTGCCTGCGCGACGCCGGTGACCAACGGCATGAAGGTATTCACGCACTCCGAACTGGCTGTCAAGGCGCAGCAGGGCGTGATGGAGTTCCTGCTTATCAATCATCCCCTCGACTGTCCGATCTGCGATCAGGGTGGTGAGTGTCAGCTGCAGGACCTGGCGGTCGGCTACGGCGGTAGCGCGTCGCGTTTCCAGGAAGGCAAGCGCGTGGTCTTTCACAAGGACGTCGGCCCGCTCATCTCGATGCAGGAGATGGCGCGTTGCATCCACTGCACGCGTTGCGTCCGCTTCGGTCAGGAAATTGCCGGAGTAATGGAACTCGGCATGGCCAACCGCAACATGCATTCGGAGATCATGACTTTCGTCGGTCGATCGGTTGACTCCGAGCTTTCCGGCAACATGATCGACCTCTGTCCGGTTGGTGCCCTTACGTCCAAGCCGTTTCGCTATGCTGCGCGTAGCTGGGAACTGGGGCGGCGCAAGTCGATCAGTCCGCATGACAGCCTCGGTGCCAACCTGACGGTGCAGGTGAAAAACAACGTGGTCATGCGCGTTCTGCCACGTGAAAACGAAGACGTGAATGAGTGCTGGGTATCGGACAAGGACCGTTTTTCCTACGAAGCGCTGAGTTCACCGGCGCGGTTGACGAAGCCGATGGTGCGTATCGATGGCTCGCTGCGCGAAGTCGCGTGGAACGTCGCGCTCGACTACGTCACGCATGCGCTCAAGGATATTGTCGGCACGAGCGGTGGCGAAGCGCTGGCCGCGCTCGCTTCACCACATGCCACGCTCGAAGAGCTCCATCTGCTGCAGAAACTGATCCGTTCACTCGGTTCCGGTAACCTCGATTTTCGCCCGCGGCGACGCGACTTCTCGACTGACGGCAAACTCGACGGCGTTCCGTGGCTTGGCCTCAAGTTTTCGGAAATCAAGGACCTCGATGCGGCGCTGGTGGTGGGCAGCTTCCTGCGCAAGGACCACCCCCTGTTTGCGCAACGCCTGCGCCAGCTCGCCAAGAAATGGGGCAAGGTGAGCCTGCTGGCACTTGGTGCCGACGATCCACTGATCAACCTGCACGCCCGGATGAGCGTGTCGCCCGCCCGCTTGCCGCTCGCTCTGGCGGCTGTGGTCAAGGCCGCGGCCCAATTGAAGGGCGAGGCCGTTGCCGCTGGACTCGCCTCCGTCGAACCTTGCGCGACCAGCCAGGCGATCGCGAGAAGCCTGCTCGATGGCGAAAGGCGCGCGATATTCCTCGGCAACGCAGCCGAGCAGCATCCGCAGGCGGCGCAACTGCATGCCCTGGCGCTGGAGTTGGCGAGGCTGACGGGTGCCTCCTGCGGCTTCATCGGCGAGGCTGCCAACAGTGCCGGCGGTTACGTTGCGAAAGCCTTGCCCACCGCACTCAACGCTCATTCCATGTTCGCGCAGCCACGCCAGGCCTACCTCCTGCTCGGTGTGGAACCGGAACTCGATTGCCATGATCCGCAACTGGCCGTGTCCGCCCTCAAGGGTGCCAGGCTGGTGGTCGTGCTCACCCCGTTCAAGGACGGAGCGGCCGGCGACTACGCCGATGTTCTGCTGCCGACCGCACCATTCACCGAGACTTCCGGATCCTTTGTCAACAGCGAAGGCCGCTTGCAGAGTTTCACGGGTGTCGTCCGCCCTCTCGGCGACGCGCGTCCCGGCTGGAAGGTGCTGCGTGTGCTGGGCAACCTGCTTGACCTGCCAGGGTTCGACTACGACTCGAGCGAGCAGGTGCGCGACGAGGTGGCCCCGGGCGGTGAAGGTTTTGTCCAGGGTTTGAACAACGGCCTCCACAGTCTGGCGGTGTCGCTGCCGGCACCGACCGAGGCTCTGCAGCGTGTTGCCGATGTACCGATCTATGCCGCGGACCCGCTCGCTCGTCGCGCCGCCGCGTTGCAGAAGACCGCCGATGCCATGCCGCCGACGGCGCGCATGAACACGCAAACTCTGGCGGCAGTTGGCGTCGGCGACGGCGCCGCGGTGCGCGTTCGGCAGGGGAACGGTGAGGTTGTTCTCGAGGCCAGGCTCGACGACACGGTGCCGGAGGCCTGTGTTCGGGTCGCTGCCGCACATGTTTCGACCGCCGCGCTGGGCGAGATGTTCGGCGCGATCAATGTGGAGCGTGCATGATGGTGGATGCGCTGCAAGGACTGCTGCAAGGTCTTTTTGGGTCGCTGTTTCCGCTCGTCTGGACACTGCTCAAGATTGTTCTGATCATCGCCCCTCTGCTTCTCGCAGTCGCTTACCTGACTTTCTGGGAACGCAAGGTCATCGGCTGGATGCAGGTGCGCATCGGGCCGAATCGCGTCGGACCGTGGGGACTGATCCAGCCGATTGCCGACGGCGTCAAGCTGCTGCTGAAGGAAGTGGTGATACCCACCGGCGCCAACAAGGGCGTGTTCCTGATTGCACCGATGTTCGCTTTCGCGCCAGCTCTTGCCGCCTGGGCGGTTATTCCTTTCAACGACACGCTGGTGTTGGCGAATGTGAACGCCAGCCTGTTGTACATCATGTCGATCACTTCGATTGGCGTCTACGGGATCATTCTTTCGGGTTGGGCGTCGAACTCCAAGTACGCCTTTCTTGGGGGCATGCGTTCCGCGGCGCAGATGATCTCCTACGAAGTGGCCATGGGCCTTGCCCTGGTGGTGGTTCTGATGGTTTCGAACAGCCTGAACCTCGGCGATATCGTGAAAGCCCAGGGTGAGGGCTATTTCGCCGACAAGGGCTTCGGGTTCCTGTCCTGGAACTGGTTGCCGCTGTTGCCGATGTTCGTCGTTTATCTGGTGTCGATCGTTGCCGAGACCAACCGCGCGCCATTCGACATGGCCGAAGGCGAATCCGAGATCGTCGGCTTCCACGTCGAGTATTCGGGAATGGCGTTTGCCGTCTTCTTCCTTGCCGAATACGCCAACATGATCCTCGTATCGACACTGGCGTCGACGCTCTTCCTGGGCGGCTGGCTATCGCCAGTGGGCTTTCTGCCTGATGGCATCCTCTGGCTTTTCCTCAAGATCTCCGCTGTCCTGTTCTTCTTCCTCTGGATTCGCGCCACTTTTCCCCGTTATCGCTATGACCAGATCATGCGTCTGGGTTGGAAAGTGTTCATCCCCTTGTGTCTGATCTGGCTGGTCGTCGTCGGCTGCTGGATGATGTCGCCGCTGAACATCTGGAAGTGAGAGGCTAGTCATGGGTTCGATGAAGGAAGTTTTCAACAGCCTGCTGCTCCGGGAGCTTTTCAAGGGGATGTCGGTGACCGGGCGCTATATGTTTGCCCGCAAGATCACCGTCCAGTACCCGGAAGAGAAGACACCGCAGAGCTTCCGCTTCCGCGGTTTGCACGCGCTGCGCCGCTATCCGAACGGCGAGGAACGCTGTATCGCCTGCAAGTTGTGTGAGGCCGTCTGTCCGGCGATGGCGATCACCATCGAATCGGATCAGCGCGACGATGGTTCGCGCCGCACGACGCGTTACGACATTGACTTGACCAAATGCATCTTTTGCGGTTTCTGCGAAGAAGCGTGCCCGGTCGATGCGATCGTCGAGACACGGATCTACGAGTACCACGGGGAAACGCGTGGCGACCTCTACTACACCAAACCGATGCTGCTGGCCAACGGTGATCGCTACGAAGCGCAGATCGCCGAAGACCGCGAGCTCGACGCGAAATACCGCTGACAGGCCGACACGATGGAATTCAAGACCTTCGTTTTCTATTTTCTCTCGGCGATCCTGGTTTTTGCCGGGCTGCGCGTGATTACTGCACGCAATCCGGTGCATGCGGCGCTCTTCCTCGTTTTGGCCTTCTTTACGGCGAGTGGCGTCTGGATTCTGTTGCAGGCCGAGTTTCTCGCCATGGCGCTCGTCCTGGTCTACGTCGGTGCCGTGATGGTGCTCTTCCTGTTCGTGGTCATGATGCTCGACATCAACCTCGATCGTCTGCGCGAGGGATTCTGGAGCTACCTGCCGCTGGGTGCGATCATTGCCCTGCTGATGGTCGCCGAGATGGGGCTGGTTCTCGGCGGCAATTACCTTGGCCTGTTTGAGAGCAGCGTCCGGCAGACGGGCGCCGACGAAAGCAACGTCCAGGCGGTCGGTCGCCTGATGTTTACCGAGTACGTCTATCCCTTCGAGTTGGCGTCGGTCATCCTCCTCGTCGGGATTGTCGCCGCCGTCGCCCTGACTCAGCGTGGCAAGCGAAAGAACAAGGCTGTCAATCCCTCCCAGCAGGTGTTCGTCAAGGCAGGGGAGCGCGTCCGCGTACTCCAGATGCCTGCCGAGAAGAGAGACTGACCGCGCTTGACGCGATATCTACACCGAGAATAAGACGGAGCGGCCGGGCAACCGGCCGCGCCATGCAGAAGGAATCAGGGAGGTACCTTGCTTACACTGTCCCATTTTTTGATCCTGGGCGCGATCCTTTTCGCGATCAGCGTCGTCGGTATCTTCCTCAACCGCAAGAATCTGATCATCATTCTGATGTCGATCGAGTTGATGCTGCTGGCGGTGAACATGAACTTCATCGCCTTTTCCCACTACTTGCAGGATCTTGCCGGGCAGGTTTTCGTTTTCTTCATCCTGACCGTCGCGGCTGCCGAATCGGCAATCGGGCTGGCGATTCTCGTGGTGCTGTTCCGCAACCTGAAGACCATCCATGTGGATGATCTGGACAGCCTGAAGGGTTGAACATGGAAATGCAAAAGCTCTACCTGCTGGTTCCTCTGGCGCCGCTCGTTGGCGCAATCATTGCCGGCCTGTTCTGCCGGGTAATTCCTCGCTGGGTGGCGCACACCGTAACCATCGCCGGTGTTGCCATCGCCTGTCTGGCCTCGTTGGTGATCTTCAAGGACGTGATGGCGGGCAACACCTACAATGGACCCGTCTACCAATGGCTGACTTCGGGCGAGTACCGCTTCGAAGTGGGTTTCCTGATCGATCAACTGACGGTGACCATGATGCTCGTCGTCACCTCGGTCTCCCTGATGGTACACATCTACACCATCGGCTACATGCAGGACGATCCCGGCTATAACCGCTTCTTCAGCTACATCTCGTTGTTCACTTTTTCGATGTTGATGCTCGTGATGAGCAACAACTTCATGCAATTGTTCTTTGGCTGGGAGGCCGTCGGCCTGGTTTCGTATCTCCTGATCGGCTTCTGGTACACGCGGCCGACGGCAATCTTTGCCAATCTCAAGGCCTTCCTGGTCAACCGCGTCGGTGACTTCGGTTTCATTCTCGGCATCGGTCTCGTTCTTGCCTACTTCGGAACGCTCGACTACGCCGCTGTTTTTGCCCTCGCACCGGCCGTGGCCGCCGATACCACCATTGCGCTGTTCGGTGAGAACCGCATTGCGCTGATGACCGCCATTTGCATCCTGCTGTTCATCGGTGCCATGGGCAAGTCGGCGCAGGTTCCACTGCATGTCTGGCTGCCCGATTCGATGGAAGGCCCGACGCCAATCTCGGCGCTGATCCACGCGGCGACGATGGTGACGGCCGGCATCTTCATGGTGGCGCGCATGTCTCCACTGTTCGAGCTGTCGGATACCGCGCTGTCCTTCGTCATCGTCATCGGCTCGATCACTGCGCTGTTCATGGGCTTCCTCGGCATCATCCAGAACGACATCAAGCGCGTGGTGGCCTATTCCACGCTCTCACAACTCGGTTACATGACGGTCGCGCTGGGCGTCTCCGCCTACTCTGTGGCGATTTTTCATCTGATGACGCACGCCTTCTTCAAGGCACTGCTGTTCCTCGGCGCGGGTTCGGTGATCATCGGCATGCACCACGATCAGGATATCCGCAACATGGGCGGTCTGCGCAAGTACATGCCGATCACCTGGATCACTTCCCTGATCGGCTCGCTGGCGCTGATCGGGACGCCGTTCTTCGCCGGCTTCTACTCAAAGGACTCGATCATCGAGGCGGTGGCGCTGTCGCACCTGCCGGGTGCCGGTTTCGCCTACTTTGCCGTAATGGCCGGCGTCTTCGTGACGGCCTTCTATTCGTTCCGCATGTATTTCCTGGTCTTCCATGGCGAAGAGCGGTTTGGCAAGGCGGCATCGCATGGCCACGGCGCCGCCCATGGCGCGGCAGACAGCCATGTCAGCCATGATGATGACCATGCCAAGGCGGGCAGTGATCACGGCGCGCACGCCGACGACGAACCCGATGCGCACCACCATGGTCTCGCGCCGGGCCAAAAGCCGCACGAAACACCCTGGGTGGTGACTCTGCCGCTGATCATGCTGGCGATTCCATCCGTGATCATCGGCTACATCGGCATCGAGCCAATGCTCTTCGGCGACTTCTTCAAGGATGCAATCTTCGTCGACTCCGTCGCGCATCCGGTGATGAAGGAACTCGCCCACCATTTCCACGGGGCTTTCGCCATGGCGACACACGCCGTGACCACTGCGGTGTTCTGGCTGGCGTTCTTCGGTGTAGCTCTGTCGTGGTTCCTGTACATGAAGCGCCCGGACATCCCGGCAGCGATCAAGAGCCGTTTCGGGGGGTTGTACACCCTGCTCGACAACAAGTACTACTTCGACAAGTTCAACGACGTGGTTTTTGCCGGCGGTGCAAGGCTGCTTGGCCGCGGTCTGTGGAAAGGCGGCGACGCCGGTCTGATCGACGGCATCATCGTCAACGGTTCCGTGCATCTGGTCGGCTGGTTCGCGGCCGTGGCTCGGCTCTTCCAGACCGGTCACATTTACCACTACGCTTTTACGATGATTATCGGCGTGTTTGTCTTGATGACCCTTTGGGTCACGCGCGCCTGAGCTAGAGAAAGACTGGGAACGATATGTCAGGCACGCCGCTTCTCTCTCTTGCCATCTGGATTCCGATTCTCGCCGGTCTGGTTGTCCTGGCGACCGGATCCGATCGCAATGCACCGCTGGCACGAATGCTGTCCCTACTCGGTGCTGTCGCCGGCCTGTTGGTGACGATTCCGCTCTATACCGGTTTTGACATGCTTACCCCGGCGATGCAGTTCGTCGAGCTGAAGACCTGGATTCCGCGTTTCAATGTCAACTACCATCTCGGTGTTGACGGTATCTCGATGCTGTTCGTGATCCTCAACAGCTTCATAACGGTAACGGTCATCCTCGCCGGCTGGCAAGTCATCGACAGCAAGGTGGCACAATACAACGCCGGTTTCCTGATCATGTCCGGTTTGTTGAACGGCATATTTTCAGCGCTTGACGGCCTGCTGTTCTACGTGTTCTTCGAGGCCTCGCTGATCCCCTTGTACCTGATCATCGGCATCTGGGGTGGCCCGCGACGCGTTTATGCGGCGTTCAAGTTCTTCCTGTTCACCCTGATGGGTTCGCTGCTTTTCCTGATTGCCCTGCTCTACATGTTCATCCAGTCGGGCGGCAGCTTCTCCATCCTTGACTGGCATCAGATGCCTCTCGGCAGGACGCCGCAGATCTGGCTGTTCCTCGCCTTCCTGATTGCTTTCGCTGTCAAGGTGCCGATGTGGCCGGTACATACCTGGTTGCCGGACGCGCACGTCGAGGCGCCGACCGGTGGTTCGATCGTCCTGGCGGCGATCGCGCTGAAACTCGGTGCCTACGGCTTTCTGCGCTTCTCGCTGCCGATTGCGCCGGATGCTTCGCATCAACTCTCTGGCCTGGTGATCGGGTTGTCGCTGATCGCCATCATTTATATCGGCTTCGTGGCGCTGGCACAGGAGGACATGAAGAAGCTGGTTGCCTACTCGTCGATTGCCCACATGGGCTTTGTTACCCTCGGCTTTTTCATGTTCAGCGCGCTGGGTGTCGAAGGCGCGCTGGTGCAGATGATTTCGCACGGCTTCGTTTCCGGTGCGATGTTCTTCTCGATTGGCGTGATGTATGACCGGGCGCATTCGCGACAGATCGCCGATTACGGTGGCGTTGTCAACAGGATGCCGAAGTTTGCGGCGTTCTTCATGCTGTTTGCGATGGCCAATGCCGGACTGCCCGCCACGTCCGGCTTCGTCGGCGAGTTCATGGTCATCCTGGCTGCCGTCGAATACAATTTCTGGGTGGCCTTCGCCGCCGCCTCGACGATGATCGTCGGCGCTGCCTACACCCTGTGGATGTACAAGCGTGTGGTGTTCGGAGCGGTGGCCAACCACCATGTCGCCGAACTCACCGACATCAATGGACGGGAGTTCTTCATTTTCGTCCTGTTCGCCGTTGGCGCGCTGGGCATGGGTCTCTATCCGCAGCCCTTTACCGAAGTCATGCACAGCTCGGTGAACGAGTTGCTGCGTCACGTCGCCCTCAGCAAGATCCAATAATTGGTAGCCGCTATGACTCTTGCCGACATGCAGTTCCAGACGCCTGATCTCCGCCTCGCGAGTGCGGAGATCTTCATGCTGGTGATGGCTTGCCTGATCCTGATCCTCGATCTCTTCGTCAAGGACAAGAAGCGGACCTTGACCTTCGTCGCCACGCAGTTGACCCTGGTCGGCGCCGCCGTGGTCACCTTTGCAACGACTTCCGGCGACATCGGCTATACCTTCAGCAACATGTACGTTGGCGACCTGCTGAGCGACTTGCTGAAGTTGCTGCTGTACCTGACGGTGATCGTGGTGTTGTTCTATTCGCGCGGCTACATCCTCGAACGCGAACAGATGGCCCGGGGCGAGTACTACACCCTGGCGCTTTTCGCCACGCTCGGGATGATGGTGATGATTTCGGCGAATCACTTCCTGACCGTCTACCTGGGTCTGGAACTGCTGTCACTGTCACTCTATGCGATGGTGGCGATGAATCGTGATTCGGTGCCGGCGACCGAAGCGGCGATGAAGTATTTCGTCCTTGGTGCGCTGGCCTCCGGCCTTCTCCTGTACGGCATGTCGATGATCTACGGCGCGACCGGTACGCTCGAGATCACGGGTGTCGCCGAGCGTCTGTATGCCGGTCAGGCAGACCGGACCATCCTTGTTTTCGGTTTGGTTTTCCTGGTGTCGGGCATCGCTTTCAAGCTGGGTGTGGTTCCATTTCATATGTGGATACCGGATGTCTATCATGGTGCACCGACCGCCGTCACCCTGTTCATTGCCACGGCACCGAAGCTGGCCGCTTTCGCAATCGTCGTCCGTATGCTGGTCAACGGTCTGATCGTGCTCGCGCAGGATTGGCAGTCGATGCTGATCCTGCTTGCGGTGCTGTCGATGGCGATCGGCAACATCGCGGCGATCGCCCAGACCAACCTGAAGCGTATGCTCGCTTATTCGGCGATCTCGCACATGGGCTTCATGCTTCTCGGCCTGGTTACCGGAGTCGTCGGCGGGGATGCTCGTTTCGCGCTCAACTCCTACAGCTCGTCGATGTTCTATGTCATCACTTATGTCCTGACCAGCGCGGGCACCTTCGGGATGATCCTGCTGCTGGCGCGGGGTGGGCTGGAGTCAGATGAGCTTGATGACCTCAAGGGACTCAACAAGCGTAGCCCCTGGTTCGCCGCGATGATGATGATGATGATGTTCTCGATGGCTGGGGTTCCGTTCTTCGTCGGCTTTTTTGCCAAGTTCTCGGTACTGCAGGCAGTCGTTGCAGCCGGTTATCTGTGGCTGGCCATCGTCGCCGTATTCTTCTCGTTGATAGGTTGTTTCTACTACCTGCGCGTGGTCAAGCTCATGTACTTCGATCAGCCGGCGTGCAGCACGCCGCTCGATGCGCCATTGGACATGAAGATTCTGCTCTCGGCGAACGGACTGGCCGTGGCGCTGCTTGGTATCTTCCCGCAGGCACTGATGTCGCTGTGTGCTTTCGCACTGCTGCGTTCCCTCTGACCACCCCCCGATTGATCAGGACGCGCCCCGCCAGTCGGGGCGTTTCTTCTTTGGAGTTCCCGATGGACGACGCTAACGACCACCTTCGCGAGGAGTCGCTCGAGAGTACCCAGGTTTTTCGCGGCACGCTGCTTGACGTTCGCTGTGATCGGGTGCGCTTGCCGGATGGTGAGGAACGCCTGCGCGAATACGTGAAACATCAGGGAGCGGCTGTGGTCATCGCCGTGCTCGACGATGGCCATCTGCTCTTTGTGCGCCAGCATCGCTATCCCTTGCACCGTTCCTTCATCGAACTGCCCGCCGGCAAGATCGATCCGGGTGAGGAAATCCTCGACACCGCCGCCCGGGAACTGCGGGAAGAAACTGGACACCGAGCGGCTGAGTGGCGCCATCTCGGAACGATGCACCCCTGTGTCGGCTACTCGGACGAGCGGATCGAGATCTTCCTCGCTCGCGCCCTGCATCGGGAGTCCGCCCCGCATCCCGACCAGGGCGAGTTCCTCGACCTGTTGAGCCTCTCGTTGGATGAAGCGCTGGCGGCGGTCAGGAGCGGCGCCATAACCGACGCGAAGACCGTTACCGGCCTGTTCTGGGCCGAGAAGGTAGTCCGCGCCGGCTGGTGATCAGCGGCTGGCAAGTCCGATCGCTGCCCGAAGCTCAGCGACCTCGAGTTCCAGACGGGCGACGCGTTCTTCGAGGCCGGTGTCTTCGTGAACGGTTTGGCGCCGCGCCGCTTCCGTCGGCAGGGCGGCTGCGCCGCACAGCAGGTGCGCCCAGCGTTGCTCACGCGCCCCTGCCTGCCTCGGCAGTCGGGTCACCAGAGCGCCGCTGCTGCGGGTTGCCAGTTCCTCCAGATACGCCTCGACCGAGGACGCATCATCAAAGCGGTACAGTCGCTCGCTGTTGGCGCGTAGCTCGCTGATGGTCTGCGGGCCACGCAGTACCAGGACTGCCAGCAAGGCGACACTCGCTGCCGGCACCCCGTACACCCGGCCGAAGTTCTGCGCGTAACGCAGGACGCGCCCGGAAGCACCGTAGGTTTCGAGCACCAGAATGCGGCCGCGCAGATCCTCGAGCGCCGCTTGCACTTCGCTGTCAATAACGCTCGTCACAGGATCACGTGCAGATTTCTGATTGCACCCGGCAGTCAGGCTGTTGAGCGTCAGCGGATAGGCGTCGGGGGTCGTCTTCTCTTTCTCGATCAGTACGCCGAGGATGCGTGCTTCGAGGAAACTCAGAGTCGCTTGGTTGTCCGCCATCGGTAGTTGGGCTCCAGTGGATTAGTTGGCGCAGGGGTCGGACTACAACACTCAGGCGAGTCGCTGACCATGCTCCCGCGAGTCGAGAAAGCCGACACGGGGCCATTTCTCGCTGGTCACCTCCAGGTTGTAGCGAGTGCTGGCCAGGTAGACGGCATTGCCGTCGACATCCTTCGCCATTCGGTGAAGTTGCTCACGCTCGAAGTTGCGGCGCGTCGTCTCGTCGGGAAAAGTCAGCCAGCGGGCCGTGTAGATGTCGGCCGACTCGAAGATGGCATCGACCTTGTACTCGGTCTGCAGGCGCTGGGCGACGACTTCGAATTGCAGATTGCCGACGGCACCGAGCAACAGCGCGCCGCTGGCAAGGTTCTCGAAGACCTGGATCGCGCCCTCTTCGCCGAGTTCCTGGAGCCCCTTCAGCAATTGCTTGCTCTTCAATGGGTCGCGCAGTCGGGCCACGCGGAAGAGTTCGGGCGAGAAATAGGGAATGCCCTTGAAACCCAGGTCTTCGCCCTCGCTCAAGGTGTCGCCGATGTGCAGGTTGCCATGGTTGTGGATACCAATGATGTCGCCGGCGACGGCGTCCTCCATCAGCAGGCGCTCGTTGGCCATGAAGGTCAGCACGTTGGCCAGCTTCATGTCGCGATCGAGGCGAAGGTGCCTGACCTTCATCCCCGGCGTGTACCGTCCCGAACAGACGCGGAAGAAGGCGATTCGGTCACGGTGCTTGGGATCCATGTTGGCCTGGATCTTGAACACGAAACCCGAGAACGTCGCCTCGCCGGGCTGCACCATGCGGGCACCGCCGTCGCGCTCCTGCGGTGGTGGAGCCCAGTCGAGCAGCGCCTGGAGAATCTCCTGAACACCGAAGTTATTGATCGCCGAGCCGAAAAACACGGGCGATTGGCTACCGGCAAGAAAGCCGACCAGATCGAAGGGGCTGCTCGCGCTCTGAATGAGGTCGACGTCTTCGCGCAGCTTGCCGACCTCAGCGGGAAACTGGGCATCGAGCAACGGATTGTCCAGTCCCTGGAGTTGCGCCGACTCACCGCGCCGCTCCTCGCCGGCAGCGAAGTGCAGCAGCCGGTCGTTCAGCAGGTGGTAGACGCCGCGAAACGTCTTCCCCATCCCGATCGGCCAGGTAATCGGCGCACATTCGATGCCGAGTACCGACTCGATCTCCTCCAGGAGGTCGAATGGCTCGCGCACCTCCCGGTCGAACTTGTTGACGAAGGTAATGATTGGCGTGTTGCGCATTCGGCAGACGTTGAGCAGCTTGATGGTCTGCGCTTCGACGCCTTTGGCGGCGTCGATGACCATCACGGCTGCATCGACAGCGGTCAGGACGCGGTAGGTATCTTCCGAGAAATCCTCGTGGCCCGGGGTATCGAGGAGATTGATCGTGTGTTCCTGGTAGTCGAACTGCATGACGGAACTGGTTACGGAAATGCCGCGCTGCTTTTCCACTTCCATCCAGTCGGAGGTGGCGTGGCGGGCACTCTTGCGTCCCTTGACGGTGCCGGCGAGCTGGATGGCGCCACCGAACAGCAGCAGCTTTTCGGTGAGAGTCGTCTTGCCCGCATCGGGGTGGGAAATTATGGCAAAGGTTCGCCGCCGTGCGATGTCACGCAGAATCTCGGGCGGAAAGTGGAGATTGCTCTGGGTGGTGCTCATCAGGAAACTTTCGCCGGCAGGAAAAGAAAAGCCGCCGGCCGGGAAGATGCAAGCTGACCCGCTGGCGGTACGCAGCACGAACTATAGCAAGACTCCGGCCGAGCTGGAACCGCGGCGCCTGCCGCGCGGATTGAGCAAAGTCGCGCGTGATCGCGGTTCGCCCGCGCGCCGGCCGCGTCGGCGAATGTTCAGACGCGGCAGCGCTTCGTCAGATAAGGTGACGGCTCGCAAGTTCGTCCTTCAGCCACGCGTAACAGATGGGCGCCGCGACCAGACCGGCAAGGCCGAAGCAGCTTTCCATGACCAGCATTGCGGTCAGCAGTTCCCAGGCGCTGGCCCTGATCTGGGCGCCGACAATACGCGCGTTGAGGAAATACTCGAGTTTGTGAATCACGACGAGAAAGGCAAGCGAGGAGATTGCGACCCCCGGCGAATGCGCCAGACTGACGACGAAGATGACGCTGTTGGAGATCAGGTTGCCGACCACTGGCAGTAGTCCAGCCAGGAAAGTGACGACGATCATGGTCTTGGTGAGCGGCAGATGGACGCCGAACAGGGGCAGCAATACACCCAGATAGAGCGCGGTAAACAAGGTATTCAGTGCCGAGATGCGCACTTGCGCGAAGACCACGCGCCGAAACGCCTCACCCAGACGAAAGATTCGTTCGGCGAGAGCCAGTGCCAGCGGCCCACTCGTGCCGGAGGCAGCACCTTCGCGCAGCGACACCATGCCGCCGATGACCATGCCGATCAGCACGTGGGCGAGCATGTGCCCCGTCTCCTTGCCGATCAGTTGCAGTTCGGCGGCATGCTCGCGCAGCCAGTGGCTGGCGCGCTCGCGTAGTGCCTCACCGTCCCGTGGCAGCAAATCGGCCAACCAGGCGGGCAAGGTCGAGCGTGAGGTCTCGATGATCTCAGCCATCTTGGCCAGCAGGGCGGCGAAACTACCGCCCTCGCTGCCCATGAAAGCCAAGACCCCGAGCACGGCCCCCGTCACGGCACCGACCACGACCAGCACCACCAGGCCGACGGCCAGACCCCTGGCGCGGGCGTTCGAGAGATGGCGCGAAAACAGTGGTGCCAGAACATGGACCAGTTCATAGACCAGCAGTCCGGCAATCAGGGCCGGCAGCAGGTGAATGCTGATCACCGTGACCATCGCTGCCACGGCCAGGATCCAGGCGGCGTAGTCTTGTGGGCCGGCCGGCCGGAGCGCGTTCAGGCGAGCCATCCTGGCGGCGGCTCATCGGTCAAGCGGGAGCCTGAGGTGAGCTCTTGACCCGTGGTCCTCAACCAGGCCAGCACGCCTTGACCGGCGGCGCGGCCGCTGGCCAGGCACGCGGTGAGCAGGTAGCCGCCGGTGGGTGCCTCCCAGTCGAGCATTTCGCCGGCGCAAAAGATGCCGGGAAGACTGCTGAGCATCAGCCGCTCGTCGAGTGCCTCGAAGCATACGCCACCGGCACTGCTGATCGCCTCGTCGAGCGGCCGCGGGGCGAGAAGGCGCAGCGGCAGGCACTTGATGGCCGCCCCCAGGCGCTGAGGATCGACCATAGTCTCTGCCGAAAGGCATTCATGCAGCAGTCCGACCTTGACGCCCTTGAGCCGCAGGCGGCTTTGCAGATGGCTGGCCAGCGAGCGCGCGCCACGCGGACGCGCCAGTTCGTTGATGACCCGCTCCTGGTCGTAGCCAGGCAGCAGATCGAGGTGCAGCGTCGCCGACCCACGCGCTTCGATCTCGTCGCGCAACAGTGCCGAGAGAGCGTAGATGCCGCTGCCTTCCACGCCGGTTGCGGTGAGCACGAACTCGCCAAGCCGCTGGTGCCGAGCCCCGGTCCGGTCGAGGAAAGAGAGCACCACCGGCTTGACCGGCTGACCGGCATAGCGTTCGCGAAGGTGCTGACTCCAGCCAACATCGAAACCGCAGTTTGCCGGACGCAGCGGGGCGAGCGCTACTCCGGCCTCGGCGAGGAAGGCGCACCAGAGTCCGTCCGAGCCGAGTCTGGCCCAACTTCCACCACCGACGGCCAATACCACCGCGTTCACCTGGCAGCGCCGTTCGCCGTTCGGGGTGAGGAAGAACAAAGCAGTGCGTTCGCCGGTGTTGCGCGTCCAGCCGTGCCAGCGGTGGCGAACGTGAAACCGCACGCCGTTTGTGCGCAGGCGCTGCTGCCAGGCACGCAGCAGCGGTGCCGCCTTCATGCCGGCAGGGAAGACGCGTCCGGAACTGCCGACGAAGCTGTCGACCCCAAGGCCGCACATCCAGTCGCGTACGGCAGTGGGCCCGAAGGCGGCGAGCAAAGGTTTGAGGCGGTCCTCGCGGGCGCCATAGCGGCTGCAGAAGGCGGCGTCTGGCTCCGAGTGCGTAATGTTGAGGCCGCCCTTGCCGGCCATCAGAAACTTGCGGCCGACTGAGGGCATGGCATCGTAGAGATCAACGCCGACCCCGTTGCGGCTGATGGTCTCGGCTGCCATCAGGCCGGCCGGTCCGCCACCAATGACCGCGACCCGTTGTGCCGACGTCGTGCAGTCAACGCTCAAGCGAACACCAAGCGCGTCGGATCACTCAGGCGATTGCGTAGCCAGGTCAGCCCGAGGGCCGGGAGGGCGGCATCCAGTCGCTCCGGTTGCGCGGTGGCGAGTAGCCTCAGCTGGCCCCGACCCCGGGCCGATGCTCCGGCAAGCCGGACGCACTGGCGGGCGACCGCGTCGGCGACATCGACCAGCGACGCCCTCTGGGCGACGATCGGTTCGAGCGTCGGGCAAAGGAAGGCATAGTGGGTACAGCCGAGGACGATCTGGTCGACTCCGGCGGCGAGCAGCGGGGCGAGATGCTGGCGCGCTTCCTCGACAAAATCGGGATCCTCGAGGCGCAGGCTCTCCACTCGCGTGGCCCACCCCGGGCAGGGCTCCACGTCGACCCGTACCGATCCGGCATGTTGCCGGATAAGCTGCGCCAGGCGTTGGCTGCGCGCCGTCGAGGCCGTCGCGAGCACGGCGATCCGGCCGCTGCGTGACGCGGCCGCGGCCGGTTTGACGCCGGGTTCGACGCCGACCACGGGCAGCATGGGGAAGCTTTCACGAAACGCAGCGACGGCAGCGGCGGTCGCGGTGTTGCAGGCGACGACAATGACGCCGCAACCCTGGTCGACAAGGTGACGGCCGATACGCAGGACGCGGCTGCGGATGAACGCATCGTCCTTGTCGCCATAGGGAACGTGGGCGGTATCGGCGAGGTACACCAGGTCGGCTCGCGGTAGCGCGCGGGCGATGGCCGCCAACACCGAGAGCCCGCCGAGTCCGCTGTCGAAAACACCGATCATCCGCTAGCGTACAGCGCTAGCGGGCGGCAATCACCGCGACTTCCAGCAAGAAGTCGTGATGGGCCAGCTTCGCTTCGACGCAAATCCGGGCCGGAGCGGTGCCACGCGGAACCCAACGGTCCCAGACGGCGTTCACGGCGATGGCATCGTCGATATCGCGCAGGTAAATCGTTACCATGAGCAGCCGCGTCTTGTCGCTGCCGGCCTGCTCGAGGAGCTTCTCGACTCCGGCGAGGACTTCGCGTGTCTGCGTGGCGACATTGGCGTCAAGCGTTTGCGGCGTCTCGACGAGATAGATCGTGTTGCCATACGCACAAATGTCGGAATACCGTTGTGTCGTGCCGTGCCGCTCTATCGCCATGGGCTTTCTCCAGGAAAGGCGAAGCCGGCATACGGCCGGCTTGCTGTCCGTTAGGTAGGGGTATTCAGGCTACAGCGACCGGGATCTTGCCGATCCTGGCCTGCCATTCCTTGGGTCCGGTGTTGTGCACCGACGTGCCGGCCGAATCCACCGCAACCGTGACCGGCATGTCCTTGACGTCGAACTCGTAGATCGCTTCCATGCCGAGATCCGCAAAACCGACCACCTTTGCGGTCTTGATCGCCTTGGCCACCAGATAAGCGGCACCGCCGACGGCCATCAGGTAGGCCGACCGGTGCTTGCGTATCGCCTCGATCGCGGTCGGGCCGCGTTCCGCTTTGCCGACCATCGAGATCAGTCCGGTCTGGGCAAGCATCATTTCGGTGAACTTGTCCATGCGTGTGGCCGTCGTCGGACCTGCCGGGCCGACCGCTTCGTCGCGAACGGGGTCAACCGGCCCGACGTAGTAGATGACGCGGTTGGTGAAATCGACGGGCAGTTTCTCGCCTCTGGCGAGCATTTCCTGGATGCGCTGGTGGGCTGCATCGCGGCCGGTCAGCATCCTGCCGTTGAGCAGCAACGTCTGGCCGGGCTTCCAGGCAGCGACTTCGGCGGGTGTCAGCGCGTCGAGATTCACCCGCGTCGAGGTCTCTGTGTCGGGTGCCCAGTTGACCCTGGGCCACTCGGCAAGATCGGGTGGGGTCAGGACGGCTGGCCCGGAACCGTCGAGATGGAAGTGTGCGTGGCGAGTTGCGGCACAGTTCGGGATCATCGCCACTGGCAGGCTCGCGGCATGCGTCGGGTAGTCGAGGATCTTGACGTCGAGTACGGTAGTCAGACCACCGAGGCCCTGGGCACCGATGCCCAGCGCGTTGACCTTCTCGTAGAGCTCGAGGCGCAGTTCCTCAACGCGGTTGGCCGCGCCACGGGCGATGAGTTCGTGGATGTCGACCGGCGCCATCAATGATTCCTTGGCCAGCAGCATCGCCTTCTCGGGCGTGCCGCCAATGCCGATGCCGAGGATGCCCGGCGGACACCAGCCGGCTCCCATCGTCGGCACCGTCTTCAGCACCCAGTCGACGATCGAGTCGGATGGGTTGAGCGCGTAAAACTTCGACTTGTTCTCCGAGCCCCCGCCCTTGGCCGCGCAGATGACTTCGACGTGGTGGCCGGGAACGATCTCGTAGTGGACGACCGCCGGCGTGTTGTCGCGCGAGTTCTTGCGCGCGCCGGCCGGGTCGAGCAGTACCGACGCGCGCAACTTGTTGTCGGGATTGTTGTAGGCCCGACGAACGCCCTCGTTGCACATTTCCTGAACCGACAGCGCGGCGTCCCAGTGCACGTCCATGCCGACCTTGAGGAAGATCACGGCGATGCCCGTATCCTGGCAGATGGGGCGGTGACCTTCCGCGCACATACGGCTGTTGGTGAGAATCTGGGCGATCGCGTCGCGCGCTGCCGGGCTTTGCTCCCGCTCGTAGGCCGCGCCGAGCGCCTTGATATAGTCGAGCGGGTGATAGTAGCTGATGTACTGGAACGCGTCGGCGACGCTCTGAATGAAGTCTTCCTGCTTGATAGTGGTCATTTCAGGCTCTCTTTGGTGGGTAGCGCGGGAAGCCCCGCTGCGGGTGTTCCGTCGTTCCGTCAGTGCTGCGCTCCGTGCTGCGACCTGCTCAGCGCGAGCGTCTGGGTCATTACTCGATCGACCCAGACCATGGACAGCGCGGAGAGGAGAAATACCGCATGGATGACGACCTGCCACTGGATCGTGTGCTCGTTCATGTTGCCGGCGTTGATGAAGGTTTTCAGGAGGTGGATCGACGAAATGCCGATGATGGCCGTCGACAGCTTGATCTTGAGCACGCCGGCATTGACGTGCGACAGCCATTCCGGCTGGTCGGGATGGCCTTCGAGGTCGAGTCGGGAGACAAAGGTCTCATAGCCGCCGATGATGACCATGATCAGCAGGTTGGCGATCATTACCACGTCGATCAGGCCGAGGACGACAAGCATGACCTCCGTCTCGGTGATGCGCGTGCTGCTGAAAAACAGGTTGTGAATGAGGTGCCACAACTCGCTCATGAACAGATACACGTAGGCGCCCTGGGCGATGATCAGGCCGAGATAGAGTGGCGCCTGCAGCCAGCGGCTCCAGAAGATGAACATCTCGAGCTTGTCGACGGTGGGTTTCATTGATGCCATTTTGCTTCGGCTTCGTGGGTTCCTGGACGCTGAATTCTAGCATCAATGAAGGCCGGCTTTCGCTTGTGCCCACGCGCTGTGGCGTAAGTGGTGTGTAAGATTGGCGGCGTTTAATCGGCGGCAGTTGACGCGACACGGAGCGGCACTCTGGGGTATTGTCTAGCCGCCGCGCGGCGAGGTCGCCAACACTTGCTCACTTTCGCTGTCTGCCGCATTCGACGTCTTGAATCCTCTAACAAAATACTGCACAGGAGATCGAACATGTCACTGAACGAGGCCGTAACTTTCATTGAGCCATCCGCCGAGTTTGTCAAACAGGCAACGATTTCCGGCATGGATGCCTACAAGGCCTTGTGTGCCGAGGCGGCCAAGGACTACACGGGCTACTGGGCACGGCTGGCGCGTGAACACGTGTCGTGGAAGCAGCCGTTCACCCAGGTGCTTGACGAGTCCAATGCCCCGTTTTTCAAGTGGTTTGCCGACGGTACTCTGAACGCTTCCTACAACTGCCTCGACCGCAACATCGAGGCGGGTCTCGGCGACAAGGTGGCGATCGTCTTCGAAGCCGATGACGGCGCCGTCACCCGGGTCACCTACAAGGAATTGCTGTCCCGCGTCAGCCAGTTCGCCAACGGTCTGCGTGCGCGCGGCATCAAGAAAGGGGACCGGGTCGTCATCTACATGTCGATGGGTGTCGAGGGAATTGTCGCGATGCAGGCCTGTGCGCGCATCGGCGCCATTCACTCGGTGGTCTTCGGTGGTTTCTCCGCGCAGTCGGTGCGCGACCGGATCAACGACGCCGGTGCCGTGGCGGTAATCACCGCCGACGAGCAGTGCCGGGGTGGCAAGAAGATCCCGCTCAAGCCGGCCGTCGACGAAGGTATCGCCCTCGGTGGCTGCGAGTCGATCAAGGATGTCATCGTCCTCCAGCGCACCGGCGGCGCCTGCAACATGGTCGCCGGCCGCGACATCTGGTGGCACGACGTGATCGCCGGCCAGTCCGATGTCTGCGAGCCGGAATGGGTGGAAGCCGAGCACCCGCTCTTCCTGCTCTACACCTCGGGTTCGACGGGCAAGCCGAAGGGCGTGCAGCACTCGACCGGTGGCTACCTGCTGCATGCGATCGTGACGATGAAGTGGACCTTCGACCTGAAGCCCAACGATCTCTTCTGGTGCACGGCGGACATCGGCTGGGTAACCGGCCACACCTACATCACCTATGGGCCGCTCGCCTGCGGCGGTACCGAGATCGTTTTCGAAGGCATCCCGACCTATCCCGATGCCGGTCGTTTCTGGAAGATGATCCAGGACCACAAGGTCAACATCTTTTACACGGCGCCGACCGCGATCCGCTCGCTGGTCAAGGCGGCCGATACCAATCCGGCGGTTGCGCCCACGCAGTACGACCTGTCGTCTCTGCGCCTGCTCGGGACGGTTGGCGAGCCGATCAATCCGGCCGCCTGGCAGTGGTACTACGATAGCGTCGGCGGCGGTCGTTGCCCGATCGTCGATACCTTCTGGCAGACCGAAACCGGCGGCCACATGATTACCCCACTGCCGGGCGTCACGCCGCTGGTGCCGGGCTCCTGCACGCTGCCTTTCCCCGGCATCCAGGCTGCCGTCGTCGATGAAACCGGCACCGAGCTCGACTGGGGTAAGGGTGGCCTGCTCGTTGTCAAGAGGCCGTGGCCGGCGATGATTCGCAACATCTGGGGCGATCCCGAGCGGTTCAAGAAGTCCTACTATCCTGACGACTTCAATGGCAAGCTGTACCTCGCCGGCGACGGTTCGATACGCGATGTCAATACGGGCTATTTCACGATTACCGGGCGTATCGATGATGTGCTCAACGTCTCCGGGCATCGGATGGGAACGATGGAAATCGAGTCCGCACTGGTGTCACACCCGATGGTCGCGGAGGCGGCGGTGGTTGGCCGGCCGGATGATCTGACCGGCGAGGCGATCTGTGCCTTTGTCGTGCTGAAAGGGCCGCGGCCAACCGGCGAGGCAGCGAAGAAGATGATCAAGGAATTGCAGGATCATGTGGGTCGCGAGATCGGGCCGATTGCCAAACCCAAGGATCTGCGCTTCGGTGAGAACCTGCCGAAGACACGATCGGGCAAGATCATGCGCCGTCTGCTGCGTTCTCTGGCCAAGGGGGAAACCGTCGCGCAGGATGTGTCGACGCTCGAGAATCCGGCCATTCTCGAACAACTGCGCGGCTGATGTGGTGGCCGGCGGGGGTCCGCGTTGTTCTGCAGCGCGCGACTGCCCGGTCGGTTCGTTGTCGGTAGCGTGACCAGCAGGCCTGGCTCTGCCGCTCGGCGGCAGAGCCAGGCAATGCGTAACAACTCCAAGAGGGTGAGCAGGTGTCGCCTGCCAGGCCGGCGTGTGCCGGCCTGTTCGTTTGCCCCGTTCGAGGAGCAGGGATGAGTAACAGTGCGACGGAGATGCTGGTCTCTGCAACGATCACCTTCCTGAGGGGCTACCCGCCTTTTGATCGCATGGAAGCGGAGGCGCTGCGCTTCCTCGTCGAGCACGTCAAGCTCGCGCACTATCCGAAGGGGGCGAGGATTCTGGCGAGTGAGATGGGTGTGGCGCGGACCCTGCACATCGTCCAGCGCGGCAAGGTGCGGGCCAAGCCCGGTGGCGGCGCCGGCAATGCCGAGCACTCGGCGGTCACTCTGGGTCCGGGCCAGTGCTTTTCGATTGGTGCGCTGATGGCCCAGCAGCCTTCGTCCACAGCCTATGTGGCGCGCGAGGATGTCTTCTGCTACGAGTTGCCGGCCGACGAGTTCTTCAGCCTGACGCAGCGGAGCACTGTTTTCAACCTCTTCTGCACGCAGTACATCGCCGGCCTGCTCGACCAGTCGCAGCAGCAGTTGCAGCTTCAGTTCGCCCAACGGGCGACCGAACAGAAAACGATGAATTCGCCGCTCAGCGCGATCGTCAAGCGCGAACCGGTGGCGGTGGCGCCGGAAACGTCGATTCGGCAGGTCGTCGAGTTGATGGCGAGCCGGCATCTCGGGTCGATGGTTGTCGTCGATTCCGCCCAGCAGCCGATCGGCATCTTCACGCTGTCGGATGTTCTCAAGCGTATCGTGCTGCCGGGGGTGTCTCTTGAGCAAACGATCGCCTCCGTGATGTCGCCCGCACCGCTTACCCTGCCGCTTGCTGCGAACGCCCACGATGCGGCACTGACCATGGCCATGCACGCTGTCCGGCATGTGCTGGCGGTCGACGAAGGAGGGCGCCTGAAGGGCGTGGTTTCCGAGCGCGACCTGTTCAAGCTCCAGGGTGGCGGCCTCCGGCAAATCCGCCACTCGATCGATTCGGCCGGGAGTATCGAGGTGCTGCGGCACGCCCGCGAGGATGTCCGCCAGTTGTCGCTGACCATGCTCACCGAGGGCGTCGGCGGCCAGGAGATCACCCAGTTCATCTCCACGCTGAACGATACGGTGACGCGTCGGATCATCGAGCTCAATCTCGATCACCACGACCTCTACGGGATCGATTGGGCGTGGTTGTCCTTTGGTTCGGAGGGGCGTGACGAGCAGACCTTCACCACCGATCAGGATAACGGCATCGTCTATCTTCTGACCGACCTCATGGATCGCGAGCAGACGCAATTGCGTTTTCTCGAGTTTGCGCGTGACGTCAACGACGATCTGGACAAGTGCGGCTTCCCCTTGTGCAAGGGCAACATCATGGCCAGCAATCCTGACCTCTGCCTGACGCTCGAGGAATGGGAGGAGCGCTTTGCGCGCTGGGTGCGCACCCCGGAACCGCAGGCGCTCCTGAACGCGACAATCTTCTTCGACTTTCGTCCGCTCTACGGCAGGTTCAACCTGGCACATCGCTTGCGGCTGTCGCTGTTCAGACAGACCCAGGGCAATCCGCTCTTTCTGCGCATGCTGGCGCAGAACGCACTCGGCGTGGCACCGCCTCTTGGCAGGATCCGGGACTTCGTCACCGGCGCCGATCCTGAGCATCCGGGCACCATCGACCTCAAGAAGTACGGTGTCCGCCTGTTTACGGACGCTGCACGCGTTTTCGCCCTGGCGCGTCAGGTCGAGGCGACCAATACGGTCAGTCGCCTCAAGAGGGCGGGCGCCTTGATGAACATTGCCAGGGATGATCTTGCGGCGAGCATCGAAGGTTTCAACTTCCTGCAACTCCTGCGCTTGCGGCACCAGCACTTTGAGCAGGAGCATGGACGGGCGGGCGACAATCTCATCAGGCCGGATGAACTGAACGAGATCGAGCGGCGCATTCTCAAGGAAGCCTTCCGGCAGGCGCGCAAACTGCAGGCGCGCCTGAAACTCGATTATCAGCTGTGATCATGGCCTGGTACTCGCGACTTTTCACCGCTCAGGAAGGACGCAAGCCTGGCTTGACCACGAGCCAGCAGCAGTCGATCGATGCCTGGCATGAGTTGCCCGCTGCCGACTTGCGGCGTTCCCATTACCGAACTCGCTACGTGGTGGTGGATGTCGAAACGATCGTGATCGGAGGGGACGCCGATCGCCTGGTGTCGCTTGGCGCACTGGCGGTCGTTGATGGTCTGATCGACTTCAAGGATGTGTTTCAGGCGTGTCTGGCGAACGAGTCGGCGGACGGCGAGGCTGCATCTGACGGTCGGCCGCAAATCGAAACCGCTCGCATTGCTGCGGTCGATGCGATGCTCGCATTCCTGCGCTTCGCCGGCAAGGCGCCACTGATTTCTTTCCACGCTTCGTTCGCTGCGCAGCAGGTCGATCGCGCGATGGGCGAATGCCTCGGCGTCGCGTTGCGGCAGCCGTGGATCGATCTGGCCTGGGTGATGTCCGATCTCTTTCGTGATGTCGGCGATGACAGTCAGGGAGGTCTCGACGGCTGGCTCGCCCATTTCGACATCGAGAGCATCAAGCGCCACGACGTGGTATCGGACGCCTACGCGACGGCCAAGCTGTTGCAAATCACGATTGCCCGGGCGGCGCGCAAGGGTTTCGATAGCCCAAGCAGTCTTCTCGACCTTGAGAAGGCACGTCGTCATCTGCACCAGAGCGGCTAGACCTGCGACGAGCGATGGCCGACTACACCGTCCCGCTGCGTCGCTATTACGGTTCCTACACCGCTGGCTTCTTTGTCGTCATCGTCGCGCTGGCCGTACTTGAACGCTACGGGATGCCGCCGCGCTGGATCGGCTATTCCTTTCTTTTCCTGACCATATTCCTGTACGCCACGATTGGCGTACTGGCGCGGACGGCGAGCGTTTCCGAGTACTACGTTGCCGGTCGGCGCGTCCCGGCCGTCTTCAATGGCATGGCTACCGGCGCCGACTGGATGAGTTCTGCGTCGTTCATGGGGCTCGCCGGGACGCTATATCTGTCGGGCTATCAGGGGCTCGCCTACGTGATGGGCTGGACCGGCGGCTATGTCCTGGTGGCCCTGTTGCTGGCCCCCTATCTGCGTCGCTTTGGGCAATACACCATCCCGGACTTTCTTGCTGCCCGCTATGGCGGGAACCGGGCGCGCCTGGTCGGAGTCTTTGCGACAGTCCTGGCATCCTTCGTCTACGTGGTGGCGCAGATCTATGGCGTTGGCCTGATCACCAGCCGCTTTGTCGGCCTGCAGTTCGAGATCGGTGTTTTCGTTGGCCTGGCCGGCATACTGGTGTGCTCATTCCTTGGCGGCATGCGGGCCGTCACCTGGACACAGGTCGCCCAGTACACGATCCTGATCGTTGCCTACCTCGTGCCGGTCACCATTCTGTCGTACCAGGTCACCGGCGTTCCGGTGCCACAACTGACCTACGGCATGGTCCTGCAGAAGGTCCAGTCTCTTGAGGAAAAACTCTTCGATGAGCCTGCCGAAGTCGAAGCGCGCCGCCTTTTTCGCGAACGCGCCGATGGCTACCATGAGCGGATCCTGACGTTGCCGGCGTCGCTCGAAGAAGAACGACAACGTCTATCCGAGCGAATCAACGAACTGAAGACGGATAACGCTCAGATGCGTGAGGTGGTGGCCATCGAGCGCCAGCGCCGGGAGTTGCCCACGACCAGCGAAGCCGCCCGGGATTACTGGGAGAGCCTGATGCGACAGGCGGCACAGCGCGGGGCAGAACCCGAGCACCATGTCACCGCTTACCCGGGAGAGGGGGGCGCGGTGAACGATACTGCACGCCTCAATTTCCTTACCCTGGTCTTCTGTCTGATGGTCGGTACCGCCGCGCTGCCGCACGTTCTGATGCGCTACTACACGACTCCCAGCGTGCGCGAGGCACGCAACTCGGTTTTCTGGTCGTTGCTTTTCATTCTGGTGCTCTATCTCACCGCACCGGCGTACGCGGTCTTTGCCAAGTACGAGATCTACTCGACCCTTGTCGGCTCCTCGATGGCGCAGTTGCCCGTCTGGGTGAATGCATGGGGCAAGATCGGGCTGGTGTCGATCGAGGACGTCAACGGCGACGGCATTCTCCAGCTCGCTGAACTGTCGCTCAACCCGGATGTGATTCTCCTGGCGACACCCGAAATCGCGGGTTTGCCGTACGTGATTTCGGGGTTGGTTGCGGCGGGCGCTCTTGCCGCCGCCCTGTCCACCGCCGATGGGCTTTTGCTGACGATTGCCAGCGCATTGTCGCACGACGTCTACTACAAGGTATTCCGCCCGAACGCGACAACACAATGGCGGTTGGTGGTCTCGAAGTCGCTCCTTCTGGTAGTTGCCGTGCTGGCGGCGACCGTCGCGTCGCAGAAGCCGGCGACCATTCTGTTCATGGTCGCCTGGGCCTTCTCTCTGGCGGGTTCGGCGTTCTTCCCGGCACTCATACTGGGCATCTTCTGGAAAAGAGCCAATCCGACGGGGGCGGTCAGCGGCATGGTGATCGGCCTTCTGGTCACCATCTACTATATGGTGCGCGTCCAGTTCGATACCATCCCGTGGCTGGGAATTAACGGAATCGGCATGGAGCCCTGGCTCGGCATCCAGTCGACCTCTGCCGGTGTGTGGGGTGTCGCTGCCGGCTTTGTGACCATCATTGTCGTCAGCCTGTGCGGCAAGCCACCCAGCAAGGAAACACAGGACTTTGTTGAAAGTGTGCGTTACCCAGAGTTCGAACGCCCATGAGGGATGTTGCCATGAAGCAGAGGCGAGTCCAGGGCGCCAAGAGACGCGGCAAGGCCAGCTTTGGCGTCCATGGAATGGTGGAGCACATCCGTCAGGACGACGTTGGATGTTGCGCGCAGGGTAAGCACCTTTCGGTGATGCAGGCTGGCTGAATGCGACTCGCGCAAAAGCATCGTGATTACTGGCTGCGCAACCTGAAGCTGACGGCGGCCCTCTTGACGATCTGGTTCGTCGTCACCTTTGTCGTCAGCTACTTTGCCCGCGATCTTGGCGCCTTTACCGTCCTCGGCTTTCCCCTGGGTTTCTACATGGGCGCCCAGGGGGCACCGCTGATCTATGTGCTGATCATCTGGTGGTATGCACGCTACATGAACCACCTCGATCGTGAGTACGGTGTGAGCGAGGTGGATGGCGACGAGTGACGGTCTCAGGGCAGTTGTCGGCTGGCGTGTTGGCCGCGTCGCCGCTGCGGCCAACCGGGACTCGGCCGATCGTTACTACGATGATACCGCTTCACGCACAGCCGCCGCCAGCCTCTCGGCGGCTCTCAAGACCACGCTGGCGTCCTGGCCCTCGACCATTACGCGCAGCAGCGGTTCCGTTCCCGAGGCACGCAAGAGGACTCGACCGCAGCCATTCAGGTCGCTTTCGACTTCGCGCTGCACTGAGCTGATCAAGGGGTGCTCTTGCCAGGGGAAACCCTTGCTCAGGGCCACGTTGATCAACTTTTGCGGGTAGAGCTTCAAATCGCCAAGCAGTCGCTGCAGGTCGCCGCCCTCTTCGCGCAGAGCCGACAGCACCTGCAGGGCAGAGACGATGCCATCACCGGTGGTGTGCCTGTCGAGGCAGAGAATGTGACCGGAGTTCTCTCCGCCATACAGCCAGCCCTTCTGCTGCAGCATGTCCATCACGTAGCGGTCGCCGACGGCGGTGCGGACAAAGGGCACCTTGAACGCTGCCAGCGCATGTTCGAGGGCAAGGTTGGTCATCAATGTGCCGACGACACCGGCGACCGTGCCCTGGCGAAGACGGCTGCGGATGACGGCAAACAGCAGTTGGTCGCCGTCGTAGAGATTGCCTGCCGCGTCGACCATCATCACGCGGTCGGCGTCGCCGTCAAGCGCGATGCCGATGTCCGCACCCTGGGCGAGGACGGCTTCGCGCAGCGCCGCCGGTGCCGTCGCGCCGACCTCCTGGTTGATGTTCAGGCCGTTGGGATCGGCGCCGATGGTGGTCACTTCGGCGCCCAGTTCATGAAAGACATGCGGTGCGATGTGGTAAGCCGCGCCATTGGCACAGTCGACGACGATCTTCAACCCCCGCAAGTCATGCTCGAACGGAAAGGTGCCCTTGCAGAACTCGATGTAGCGACCGTCGGCGTCGTCGATCCGTCGCGCGCGTCCGAGACCGGCCGAAGGAACGCAGCTCAACGGTTCGTCCAGTGCCGCCTCTATCTCGGATTCGAGTTCGTCCGGCAGTTTGGTGCCGCGCGCCGAGAAGAACTTTATCCCGTTATCGTAGTATGGGTTGTGTGACGCGGAGATGACGATGCCCGCCTGCAAGCGCAGGGCACGGGTCAGATAGGCGATTGCCGGCGTTGGCATGGGTCCGACCAGACAGACATCGACGCCGGCTGCCGAGAATCCCGCTTCGAGGGCAGCTTCGAGCATGTAGCCTGAAATCCGGGTGTCCTTGCCGATCAGGACCGCCGGACGCTCACTTCCCTTGGCGTGATGGCGCCCGCTTTCGCGGGCGGCGAGCACCCGCCCCGTCGCATGGCCGAGACGCATAACGAAATCCGGCGTAATCGGGATTTCCCCGACACGCCCGCGCACGCCATCCGTACCAAAATACTTTCTCGTCACGATCTTTCTCTCCCCTGAGTCGCAGAGCAATGGCCGTCTGCCTGATGCTCGTTATTCTACGCAAACGCCGGGCATGGGGTTGAGAACAAACGCACGTGTCGTCAATCGGGGTCCAGGGCGGCCCGCACCGCCAGAGCATCGCGCGTCTCCTCGACGTCGTGAACGCGTACGATGTTTGCACCCCGCTGCACGGCCAGCACGGCGGCGGCGACACTGGCCGCGAGTCGACGGTCGACCGGACGCGAGGTGATGGCGCCAAGCATCGACTTGCGAGAGATGCCTGCCAGCAGAGGCAGGCCGGCAATCGACAACTGAGCGAAGTGGCGCAGGAGTTCCAGATTATGTTCCAGCGTCTTGCCAAAACCGAAACCGGGGTCGAGTATCAGACGATCTTTGGCGATTCCTGCTGCTCCAGCGACCGCCACACGGGATTCCAGGAAGGCTCGCACCGTGCTCACGACGCTGGTATATGCCGGTCCGTCCTGCATGCCAAGCGGGTCGCCTTGCATGTGCATCAGGCAGATCGCGCAGTCGCTGCGGGCGACCGCATCGAGCGCGCCAGGCATGCGCAGCGCGTAGATGTCGTTGATCATGGAGGCGCCGTGCGCCAATGCTTCGCGCATGACTTCAGGTTTGTAGGTGTCAACCGAAATCGGGATCCCGCAATCGCCAAGAGCCTCCAGGACCGGCATCAGGCGTCGTCGCTCCTCTTCGAGCGACGTCGGGGCGGCACCTGGGCGCGAAGACTCCGCGCCGATGTCCAGCAAATCGGCGCCTGCGTCAATTTGCTGGCGAGCCTGCCCGACAGCCCGATCAAGGTTGCCTGCCAGACCGTCGCCGGAGAAGGAGTCCGGGGTCAGATTGACAATGCCCATGACCAGTGGGCGGGTCAAGGGAAGCTCGAAAGCGCCGCAGCGCAGAATCGCCATGCAAGTCTTGTTGGCCGTTCACTGTCGCCGCGGCCGTGCGCTCCCTTCAGGCAGGAGCCGTGGCGCTCGGTGCGGCGTCGGGGGCGTTGTTGTCCGGCCTGCTCGAGGACCTGCTCTGCGGTTGCTTCGGTGGCCGCGGCGGCTTGCCGGCCATGATGTCGTCAATCTGATCGCTGTCTATGGTTTCGAGCTCGAGCAGTGCCGTAGCCATGGCCTCGACCCGGCTACGGTTCTCTTCGAGGAGCCTGCGCGCCAGCGCATACTGCTCGTCGATGATTCGGCGAATCTCCGCGTCGACCTTCTCCATGGTCGCTTCGGACATGTTCTTGTGTGTGGTCACCGAACGTCCAAGAAAGACCTCGCCTTCATTCTCGCCGTAGACCATCGGACCCAGTGCATCGGACATGCCATAGCGAGTGACCATGTCGCGGGCCATTTGCGTTGCCCGCTCGAAGTCGTTCGACGCGCCGGTGGTCATCTGGTTCATGAACAGTTCTTCCGCGATACGACCACCAAAAAGAACGGCTATCCGGCTCATCAGGTACACCCGGTCGTACGCGTAACGATCCTCTTCCGGCAACTGCATGGTCAGGCCCAGTGCCCGCCCGCGTGGGATGATCGTCACCTTGTGAACTGGATCGGATTTCGGCATCAGTTTGGCGACGACCGCATGACCGGATTCGTGGTAGGCCGTGTTGCGTCGCTCGTCTTCGTTCATGACCATGCTGCGTCGCTCGGCACCCATCATGATCTTGTCTTTGGCCTTCTCGAAGTCCTCCATGTCCACCAGACGCTTGTTGCCGCGGGCGGCAAAGAGGGCGGCTTCGTTGACCAGATTGGCCAGGTCGGCGCCGGAAAAACCGGGCGTTCCGCGAGCAATGATGTCAGCCTTGACGTCGGGCGAAAGCGGTACCTTGCGCATGTGGACGACGAGAATCTGCTCGCGACCGCGGATGTCGGGGAGTGGCACGACGACCTGGCGGTCGAAGCGCCCCGGACGCATCAGCGCCGGATCGAGGACGTCGGGACGGTTGGTGGCGGCAATCACGATGACTCCGACACTGCCCTCGAAGCCATCCATCTCAACCAGCATCTGGTTCAGTGTCTGCTCACGCTCGTCGTTTCCGCCGCCAAGACCAGCCCCGCGCTGGCGGCCCACCGCATCGAGCTCGTCAATGAAAATGATGCACGGAGCGTGTTTCTTCGCGTTCTCGAACATGTCGCGAACACGGGCCGCGCCCACACCGACGAACATTTCCACGAAATCCGAACCGGAGATGGAAAAGAAAGGCACCTTGGCCTCGCCGGCGATTGCCTTGGCGAGCAGCGTCTTGCCGGTACCCGGGTTGCCGACGAGCAGCACGCCTTTCGGGATGCGGCCGCCGAGCTTCTGGAATTTCGAGGGATCGCGCAGAAAATCGACGAGTTCGGACACTTCTTCCTTCGCCTCGTCGCAGCCCGCAACGTCGGCAAAGGTGATGGTGTTTGTCGATTCGTCGAGCAAACGCGCTTTGCTCTTGCCGAACGAGAAGGCGCCACCGCGGCCGCCGCCCTGCATCTGGCGCATGAAGAAGACCCAGACGCCGATCAGCAGCAGCATCGGGAACCAGCTGACGAAGATGCTCATCAGGAACGACTGCTCTTCTTCGGGCTTGGCTTCGATCTTGACGCCGTGCTTCAGCAGATCAGAGACCATCCACAGATCCGGCGGCGCGTAGCTGGTGAGCTTGCGGCCGTCGGTGGTCGTTGCTTTCAGCACGCGGCCCTCGATCACCACTTTGGCGATTGTTCCCTTGCCCACCTCCTCAATGAACTGCGAGTACTCCATTGACGACTGGGCTACCTGGCGCGTATTGAACTGGTTGAAAACCGTCATCAGCACGAGGCCGATAACCAACCATATTGCCAGATTCTTGAACATGTTATTCAATGCTTCACCTCTTCTGCGTAGCCGGCGTCGGGACCTCTCCGGAAGCTTGACCATCTACCACGAAAACAGCATTCTAAACCGATTCAGGTGCGCTGAAGCAATCATGATCTCGGCACGCGGATCAGGTTTTCAATGTCTTGCCCAGCAAGTAAATTTCCGGACTGCGGTCACGCGACGCAGCCGGCTTGCGTGAGGCAACGCTCTTGAACGTTTTTCGCATGGCCGCGAGAAAATCGTCGAAACCATGCCCCTGAAAAACTTTGACCAGAAAAGCCCCTTCTGGTTTCAGCCACTTGCAAGCAAACTCCAGACCGAGTTCCGCCAAGTGCATGCCCCGGGCCTGATCGCAAACCGCGATACCCGAGATATTGGGCGACATATCGGAAAGGACAAGCCCCACCTTCTTGCCGGCGAGTATGGTTTCCAGGCGACCGATGACGTCCGGTTCGCGGAAATCGCCTTGCAGAAAGGTGACGCCTCGCAGGGGCTCCATCACCAGCAGGTCCACCGCGATGACACGACCTCCGCCCTGCAGCCGCCTGGCCGCCACCTGCGACCAGCCGCCCGGGCTGGCGCCGAGGTCAACGATCACGTCGCCCGAGCGCAGCAGATGATCCGTGTCGTCGATCGCCATCAGCTTGTACGCAGCACGCGAGCGGTAGCCTTCTGCGCGGGCGCGCTGTACGTAAGCGTCGCTGACATGTTCGCGCAACCACTTGTTGCTCGATGCGCTTCGATTCATTGGCTGAAACCCGCTAGAATGCGTTCCTCAAGAAAAAGGTGCCGAGCATGCTCACTCTCAGTTCCACCGAGCTCCGCAGTTTGCGCGCGCGCGCGCATTCGCTGCATCCGGTTGTCGCGATCAGCGACAAGGGCCTGTCCGAATCGGTCGTCAGGGAGATCAACGCCAGTCTGATCAGTCACGAGCTGATCAAGGTGCGCGTCCATAACGCTGACCGGCAAGTGCGCGAAGAGTTTCTCAACATGCTGTGTGAG
>AATN01000026.1_pt1 | contig 36702 bp, 33 predicted proteins | sample 270648 | NCBI WGS metagenome assembly AATN01 (sample SAMN02954269, study PRJNA17659) | bioreactor sludge metagenome | biome: terrestrial; feature: bioreactor; material: sludge; isolation source: Enhanced Biological Phosphorus Removal (EBPR) bioreactor sludge | place: Australia: Brisbane, Queensland
GGGGATTTTGGAGTCGGGAGAGTGGCAGTGGCTGACTGGAAACCCATCAAGCTGGGCAACCTCGGCTTCGTTGGTCGTGGCAAGTCTCCACATCGACCGCGAAGCTCCCCCTTCCTCTCTGGCGGGCGCTACCCGTTCTTTCAAACCGGTGACATCAAGGCCGCGAATTTCTACCTTACCGAATCCTCACAGACGTCCAGCGATGAAGGGTTGGCGCAAAGAAGCTCTGGAAACCGGGAACCCTCTGTATCACGCCTGCGGCCAATATCGCCGAGAGCGCGATCCGAGTGGCGAGGCCCTGATAAAATGGCCACTGCCGATGAACTGATGTCCCTGCCTGCGTAACGCGAGATAACGTTCTTGACACCTGCCCAGCCATGTGTGTTTTGCAGCTTCCCCGAGTCATGGATTGTCGATGGGGACGATTTCGGCGTGGTCGTTCGCGACCGCTATCCCGTGTCGCCCGGACACACGCTAGTCATTCCGCGACGCCATGTGGAATCTCTCTTCTTGGTAACTGAGCACGAACTGGCCAGCATCGCGCGGCTTCTGAACCGAGCACAATCGGCGCTCAGACTCCAATATGCACCGGCCGCCTACAATATCGGAATAAATGACGGACTTGCGGCCGGACAGACGATTCAACACCTGCACGTCCATCTGATCCCCCGCTACATCGGTGACTGTGACGATCCGCGCGGTGGGGTACGCTGGGTCCTGCCGGCAAAGGCCAAGTACTGGTCGTGACCCGAGACGAGATCATCCAGGCATTCGACCGCATGCGCGTATGGCAGCGCGGCGAGAGGCGCGCTGTGCACAAGCCGCTACTCGTCCTGTATGCGTTGTCGCGAGTCGTCGATAGCGACAGCGCGATGGTAGACTGGAACATCGCCGAGCCGCGCCTCAAGGAACTGCTTGAAGAGTTCGGCCCGGACGGATCGAGCCAGACACGCCACAATCCATTCTGGCACCTCAAGACCGATGGATTGTGGCAACTCGATGGACCTGCGGCAATTCTGAGTCGCCCTGCCGGCGCGACGCCGACGCTTACGGAACTCCGCGAAAACCATGTACGAGGTGGTTTCCCCCCCGCGCTGCGAGAAGCCTTGTCGCGTGACCGGGAACTGACCACAACGATCGCCCGACGCATTGTTGACGCGCACTTCCCGGAGTCCATTCGCGACGATGTTCTGGCTGCCGCCGGACTGCCCACTGACCTTGCCGAGCCCTCACCCTCTGGCGATCAGCAGCGCCGCCGGGATCCGTCGTTCCGCGAGAAGGTGCTGTGTGCTTACCAGTACCGCTGTGGAGTTTGCGGCCATGATCTTCGCCTCGGGCGCCAGACTGTCGGACTTGAAGCAGCCCACATCAAATGGTTCCAGGCGAAGGGTCCAGACGTGGTTCCAAATGGGATTGCGCTTTGCTCACTGCACCACAAGGTGTTCGACCTCGGTGCGTTCACCGTGCTTGCCGAAACCTACCAGATCGTCTTTAGCCAGCATCTGAATGGAAACGAAGAGACCGCTGGTCGATTTCTGGCTTACCAAGGTGCCGGACTGATCCTGCCACAATCCAGGGAGTATTTCCCGCAGACAGCCTTCCTCGATTGGCACAGGAAAGAAGTATTCAAGAACCCGGCAAGGGAATAGCTTTTACGGACTTGATGACTCTGTGACGCTCTTTCCGACCGATTCCGTGCAAGGCCGGCTGGAATTCCACAAGATCAGGACGGCGCCTGTACTACGGCACTGCACAAGAGAGCAGCCATGAGCAGCATGCAACGTATCTACCAGATCGACCAGATTCTCGGCGCTCGCCACGCGGTCACGCGCGCGGAACTACAGGAGCGCCTGGGCGTTTCCTGGGCGACGCTGAAGCGCGACATCGCCTACATGCGCGACCGCCTGAACGCCCCACTGATCTTCGACCGCCACCTGGGCGGCTACCGTTTCGAGACGGTCGAGCAGCGGGTTGGCCCGCAGTATGAACTCCCCGGCCTGTGGTTCACCGCCGAGGAAATCCATGCGCTGCTGACCATGCAGCATCTGCTCTCGAACCTCGATACCGGCGGCCTGCTCGGGCCGCAGGTCCAGCCCCTGCTCGCTCGCCTCACCGGCCTGCTCGGCACGGCCGACAACCCCGTGGAGGAAATCCAGCGCCGCATCCGCATCCAAACGGTCGGCGCGCGGGATTTCCATCTCGACCACTTCCAGGCAGTAGGCTCGGCCCTGTTGCGGCGAAAGCGCCTTATCATCCGCTACCATGCACGCGGCACCGACGCTGTGACTGAACGGGAAATCTCGCCGCAACGCCTCAACCACTACCGCCACAACTGGTATCTCGATGCCTGGTGTCATCTACGCGATGGCCTGCGCGCCTTCTCGGTCGACGCCATCGAACACGCGGAAATCCTCGACAAACGCGCCAGGGACGTTGCCGACAAGCGCCTCGACGAGGTGCTAGGCTCCGGTTACGGTATCTTCGCGGGCGACCGGATCTCCTGGGCGGTGCTGCGCTTCACGCCGGAAAGAGCGCGCTGGGTCGCCTCCGAGCGCTGGCACCCGAAGCAGGAAGGCAGGCTCCTCGACGACGGCAGCTACGAGCTGCGCGTGCCCTATGCCGATGATCGCGAATTGATCATGGACATCCTCAAGTACGGTAGCGACTGCGAGGTCGTCGAACCGGCGGCGCTGCAGGCAAGAGTGGCGGAGGAGTTGCGGCGCGCGCTGGAAAATTATCGCGGGTAGCTGCTTGGCTGGCTCACTTGGTGAGCCCCGCGGGGATCACACTGGCTTCCGTCAACCCCACCGGAGCCCGCCATGCCCTCTCGCGACCCCAGCTTCTTCGACCGCCTGCAGACGATGTTCAACCTGCTCATCGGCGTCACCGATACGCACGCCTTGCCGCACGCCTTTCGTGAGCCGGCACCCTGGGAAATCGACCCGGACGGTTTCCAGCGCCCGGCCGTCTGGCGACGTCGGCGCCAAGCCCGCTAAGCGGACCGCACGATGTCCTCTCCGGCGGCAAACCGCCAGTCGCTGCGGGAGCGACGGCCCGATGGCACGCGCACAGGCTCACGCTTGCGTGGCATCCTGCCCACGTGAAGCCTGCAAGACATTTCCGGAACAAGGTTCGCTGTCGCATCCTGTGAGCCTGCGGCGGGCGATGCTTCATTCACGGCACGAGATAACGTAGCCTGGCCGAAAGGCCGTCGCCGAGTCGACGACGAGAACAGTTTTGGGTAGGGGCGATCGAGGGCGGCGGTGCAATTCGAGCTCGAAGGATATGTGCCCTGACCGCGGGGGTGCTCAACGACGGAGTTCTTGACCCGGCGCCGTCGCGAGATCCCATCGGGTTTTCTCGCCTCTGCGATCTCGCACGCCATGGAGGCCTCCCGTAAACACTGCTTGATCACCGATGAGCTGATAGACTGACATCCTTAACGTGCCGCTTATGAGGACAAAGCGGCACTAACCGGCACACCCTTACCGTATAAACTAGCAATGACTGCCTTGCTGTTCAGCACCCCGCACGAACTTCAGCACCAGCTCGGTGAGCGCCTGAAGCGCTTGCGTTTGAGTCGGAACCTGGATCAGCGCACCACGGCCGAGAAGGCCGGCATTTCGGAAAAGGCCCTGCGCAATCTCGAAACCGGCCGAGGATCGACCGTCGAGACGCTGCTACGCGTACTGAAGGCGCTCGATTCACTGCAGGGGATCGACCTGCTCGCGCCCGAAGCCACCGTCAATCCGCTCGACCTGCTGCGCCAGTCCAAGCCGGCGCAGCGCGCCCGCCGACGTCCGACGGCGAGCGGATGAACATCCCGGTCATCGAAATTCGCATCTGGGGCCAGCGCCTCGGCGCGGTCGCGCCCGATCCGCGCCTCGGCTGCTACGTGTTCGCCTATGACCCCGCCTGGCGACGCAGCGGCATCGACCTGGCGCCGCTGACCATGCCCGTGGGCGATCCACGCCCGAGTTTTGCCTTCCCCGAACTGTCCGAAGCCAGCTACAGACGCCTCCCCGGTCTGCTCGCCGATTCCTTGCCGGACGATTTCGGCAACGCCTTGATCGACGCCTGGATGAGCGCGCGCGGTGTCGAGCGGCGCGCCGTCACCACCCTCGACCGCCTGGCCTACATGGGCCGGCGCGGCATGGGTGCGCTCGAGTTCAAGCCGGCGCGCGGCGCCCACCGCGAGAGCGCCGAACCGCTGGCGATGAAGAGTCTGGTCGAAGCCGCGCGCCAGGTCATCCACGCCGACCTGTCCGGCGACGTCCAGGCACAGGCCGCGCTCGCCAACATCATCCGCGTCGGCACGTCGGCCGGCGGCGCACGCGCCAAGGCGGTCGTTGCCTGGAATCCACTGAGCAAGGAAATCCGCAGCGGGCAGTTCGATGCCGCCCCCAGCTTCGAGCACTGGCTGCTCAAGTTCGATGGTGTCGGCCACGACGCGGAACTGGGCAGCAGCGCCGACTACGGGCGTATCGAGTATGCCTACCACTTGATGGCGAGTGCCGCGGGTATTCGCATGTCGCCCTGCCGCCTGCTCGAGGAAAGCGGCCGCGCGCACTTCATGACCCGGCGTTTCGACCGCGATGTCGTCGATGGCGCCACGGTCCGGCACCATGTGCAGACACTCTGCGCCATGAGCCATCTGGACTACAAGCAGCGCGCCACGCACGCCTATGCACAGCTGTTCATGACCATCGCGCGGCTCCGGCTCGGCGACGAGGCGCTCGGGCAGGCGTTCCGGCGTATGACCTTCAATGTCTTGGCGAAAAACTGCGACGACCATACCAAGAACTTTGCCTTCCGCCTGAAGCAAGGCGGGAACTGGGAACTGGCGCCGGCCTATGACGTGACGCACGCGCACAACCCAAGGGGCCAGTGGACCTACCAGCACCTGCTGAGCGTCAACGGCAAGTTCAGCGGCATCACCCGCAGCGACCTGCTCGTCGAGGCCGAGCGTTTCGGTGTCCGCCGCCCGCTCGATGCCCTCGCCGACGTGGGCGCGGCGCTTGATGCCTGGCCCGAGTTCGCCCGCCAGGCCGGCCTCGCCGAGCAATCGACCACCGCTATCCGCAGCGACTTCGAGCCGTTATGAAAGGCCGTGCACACGGCAAACGGTGCCGTGGCGTCGAAAACAGGTCGCCCACGCGCATCTTGCCGCCGCCGACGGAGCCCATCGGGCGTCGCGACGCCCTGGCTGTGGGCAGGGGTGATCCCCAGGCCGGCGGACTGAAGCGGCAAACAGTCGCGCGGGGTATCCGCATGGCTTGATGTCTCGCCCGCCGCACTGCACGGGCGTCGGCTGCGCGGGACGCCGATGAGCGGCATTGCAGGGCATCCAAAAAAAAGCCCGACCGGAAAACGGTCGGGCTTCTGAAACACGACGAGCCGCGGTCTCAGGCGCGCTCGAAGATCACCGCAATACCCTGCCCGCCACCGATGCACATCGTCACCAGCGCGTACTTGCCGCCAGTGCGCTGCAACTCGTAGATCGCCTTGGTGGCGATGAAAGCGCCGGAGCAGCCGACCGGGTGACCGAGGGCGATTGCGCCGCCGTTCGGGTTGGTCTTCACCGGGTCGAGGCCAAGGCCCTTGTTGACCGCGATCGCCTGTGCGGCAAAGGCTTCGTTGGCCTCGATGACATCCATCTGGTCGAGCGTCAGGCCGGCCTTCTTGAGCACCAGCTTGCTTGCCGGGATCGGGCCTTCGCCCATGATCTCGTTCGGCACGCCGGCGATGGCGTAGGCTACCAGACGCGCAATCGGCTTCTGACCCGCCTGGGCAGCGACGTCAGCCGCGGCGAGCATGAGGAAAGCGGCACCGTCATTGATGCCCGAAGCGTTACCGGCGGTCACCGTCCCATCCTTGATGAAAGCGGGCTTCATCTTGGCCAGGGCCTCGATTGTCGTTCCCGCCTTGACGTGCTCGTCGGTTTCGAAGACGACATCGCCCTTGCGGGTCTTCATGACGATCGGCACGATCTGCGACTTGAAGCGGCCCTCGGCAATCGCGGCACCGGCACGGCGCTGCGATTCGACCGAAAACGCATCCTGCTCTTCGCGGCTGATGTTCCACTTCTTGGCCAGGTTCTCGGCGGTGACCCCCATGTGTCCGACACCGAACGGGTCGCTGAGTGTGGCAACCATCATGTCGATGGCCTTGGCATCGCCCATGCGAGCGCCCGAGCGCATTGCCGGCAGCATGTAGGAACCGCGTGACATGACCTCGACACCGCCACCAATCCCATAGTCGGAGTCGCCGAGCATGATGTTCTGGGCAGCAGACACCACACCTTGCAGGCCCGACGCGCACAGACGGTTGACCGCCATGGCCACCGAGTCCATCGGCAGACCGGCCTGAATGGACGCCACGCGGGCAACGTACGCGAAGCGCGAATCGGTTGGAATGACGTTGCCGACGGCAACGTAATTTACTTGCTGGGGATCGACGCCGGAACGGGCGATCGACTCCTTCATCACCATGCCGGCCAGTTCATGCGGTTCCATGTTGGCGAGTGAACCACCAAAGGTACCAATGGCCGAACGGACCGCACTCAGAACGACGACTTCTCTGCTCATGAAGAAACTCCTGTAATTAATCGATCAACCGCCTACCAGACTGGCAAGCCCCAACAGCAGCAACAACAAGCACCACAACACCAGCGCACGCCATACCAGCCCGACGGCACTCTCCATGAAATCAACATCTGCTTCGTCGCCGGGGCCGATCCCCACTCGATCGACGCGGCTGCCGGCTGCCCGCTGCAGGCACTCTGGAATGCCGAGACGAACGCCACGCGCACCGGAACCACTCGCCAGCACGATGCCCAAACCATCGCCTGGCCACCTGTCGGCTTGATTACGCCAGCAGTAGGCAGCATCCTCGAAATCACCAACGACAGCGAAATCGGGAGCAGCGAGCCACACAGGAAGCCGGTCAATGATAGCAAAGGTTTGCCGCGCTAAGCTTCCGAAGTCGCCATATTCTTCGTAGTTGTGCTTTCCCCACGCTTCGGCCAGCAGTGGGCGCGCATGTTCCACGTCGCCCGCACGAAGCGCCAGGCGAATCTCGTCCTAACGCCGGCTCGACTCCCCGAACCCCATGGTCATATAGGACAACGACCACTTTCCACAACCACCCCAGCAGCGGGTTGGTGCAAACGAGGAATAAGGTGGACCCGGGAAGGCTGAAGACAGCCAGGAAGGGCTAGGGAGCTGAGGCCTCGAGTGCCCGGTAGAGAGACATGATCATCCCGGCCGTCGCACCCCAGATGAAATAGTCGCCGTAGGGCATCGCGTAGTAGTGGCGCAGTTTGCCGCGGTAGTGCAGCGAGTGCTGCTGGTGGTTCGCGGGATCGAGAAGAAACGACAACGGCACTTCGAATGCCTCCTCCACCTCGAACGCATCGAGCCGCAACTCGAAGGGTGGCGTGATCATGGCCACGACTGGCGTCACGCGGAAACCCGTACTGGTCAGGTACTCCGGGAGGTAGCCGGCGATCTCGATGTGAGCCGACGACAGGCCGATTTCCTCGTCAGCTTCGCGCAGTGCCGTGTCGGCAGGCGATCCGTCGGCCGATTCGCAACGCCCACCGGGGAAGCTGATCTGCCCGGGATGATCCTTCAGGTGCGCAGTGCGCTGTGTGAGCAAGACCGTCGGCTCGCGGCTCCTCCGAACAATAGGAAAGAGCACTGCCGCCGGAGTCAATTCCTCGTCGCCAACACCGTCCTCAAGCACGACCGGGCTGCGCGCCGGTTCGCGGTACAAGACCCGGCGCAAGCTGTCAAGATCGATGGCGCCCCGGTCCACTCGCGGCGCTGAACCAAGCAGGATCTCAGTCGCTGACAACCGGCTCGCCCTCCTCGATTTCCGCGTGTACGGCCGCCAGCGCCTCGCGCAGGGTTTCGTCGGGCAGCGTGTTGATCGCCGTCGCCACCAGATCCGCCGACTGTATCGCACCGGGCGGCAGCAGACGTGAGTCGAGAGAGGCGATGAAGGCTGCCGTCGCGCCGACGACCTTCAGCAAGGTCTGCCGCTCGCCCATCAGGATATCGAGTTCGTGGCCCAGCATGTTCAGTGACTTGGGGCGATGACGCGTCATTTGCCTCTCCTAGTAGCGCTTCCTGAGGGTCATCGTCGGACCATCACGCTGCATTTCCAAACGGTTCAAGAAACTCATGCCGAGCAGGGCGAGAGGCATGTCCTGTTCATGCACCAGACCATCGACGCTATTGACGACGATCTCGCCAACACGCACCGAATCGAGCTTGACGCGCATCACCCGCGCCTGACCATTCGCCGTAGTGACGCTAGCCGCCTGCCCGCTGCGGGTATCGATACCGATTCGCCGCGCGTCGCTGGCGCCAAGAGAGATCATCGTAGCGCCCGTGTCGACGAGAAAACGAACCGTCGCTCCGTTGATGCTGCCCGTCGTCACGAAGTGCCCGCCAGCATCGCCGGTAAGCACCGCTGTAGCACCGGCCTGACCTGAAGACTGCGACGCGACGTTCTGCCCGACGCGCAGGACGCGTTTCCTGCCATCCGCCTCGATGGTGGCCGAATCGCTGTCTACGGCCAGCACCCTGACTCCTTCGCCGGTTCTCGCGCCAACGGCAACAGTTCTCGCGGCGCCACCGTCGATGGTCAGCAGCGCTTTTCCTGGAAATACGCCGGCCAACCCGACATCCACGGCTTGCGTGGGTGAACACGCCGTGGCAAGCCACAGCGCGGCAGCCCTTAGAGGTGCTACCGAATTCTGCTCCCTACCGGACACTGGCGCGCGCACTCCTGATCATTCTGCTTCCCTGTGTGGCAGTGCATTTGGCCACGGGAGGTCCCACTGGCCAAGGCATTTTGCCACAGTTCGGCAGACGTGCTTTGCCGAATCGGACGAGGAACGGCTGCCGTCACTCGCTGAAGGCTCCGCGACTCAGCGGGTGGCCATGACAAGAGCGACAAGCGCGCTGGCGGCCGCATGCGCGCGCACCGCCCCCCGCTGTGCCGATCAGCGATAGACAAGCACGGGAATCTTCGAGTGTGTCAGCACCTTGTTGGTTTCGCTGCCGAGCAAGAGTGCCGTGAAGCCCCGGCGACCATGCGAAGCCATGAAGATCAGGTCGCAGCCAACCTGGGTGGCACCATCAATGATGGCCTGATAGGGGACGTCGCTCGTAATCGCCAGCGTATCGACCGTGACGCCGGCGTTCCGGCACAGGTCAACGACGAAATCCAGCGTCTGCTGTGCCTGCTGCTCAGCCATTTCGGCGAACTTCTCGGGCGTCGTCGGGTCGATCAGTGCGCCCTCGCCATAGTAGGTGACCGGGTACTCCGGTTTGGCGTAGAACGCCGTGATGCGGGCACCGGCCTCCTTGGCAAACGAAACTGCCCGACGAGCGGTTTCTTGTGACAGTTCGGAGCCGTCGGTAGGAACAAGGATGTGCTTGAACATGACGCTTCCTCCAGAGTGGAATGGACCAACAGCCCACTATAGGCATGAAACGGTGCTTGAATCTTGATCGAAATCAAACGACCGCCCGCCTTGGCATGCAGGTGCGGCGTTTTGCCCCATGGCTCCGGGCGTATTGCTTGATGTCGGTCAACGTTGGCGGCATCGCCGCACCGCACAATGCGACGAATCATTCAGCGGGGGTGTTTCGATGCACGAGATCACGGACTTCATGACCAGGGACCATCGATCCTGCGATGCTTGCCTCGTCGCGGTCGAGGCGGCGGTCGAGGGTGGTGCCTGGGAAAGGGCCGGGACAGAGTTCGCTCGCTTTCGCGACGCGATGCTGAATCATTTCTCGGTCGAAGAGTCTGTTCTCTTTCCACGCTTCGAGGAGCGCACCGGCATGTATCGAGGACCGACGCAAGTGATGCGTGGCGAACACGTGCAGATGCGGCAATTGCTGGCTGCCGCCGAAACGGCACTCGCCGAGCGGGACGCCGACGACTACATGGGTAATGCCGAGACACTCCTGATCATGATGCAGCAGCATAACGTCAAGGAGGAGAACGTCCTCTATCCGATGTGTGATCAGCATCTGGCCGATCAACTGGAGAATCTGCTGCCGGAACTACGGGCGCAGATCGATGAACACCTTACGTCACCGTCGAGGTAAAGCGGATGGATGCCGACATAGTCATCGATGCGCGTGGCCTTGAGCCACCCGAGCCCATGGTCCGGACAATGGCGGCGCTCGAGCAACTCGGCGACGCGCAGAAGCTCCTGGTACTGCTGCCGCGCGAGCCCTACCCGCTGTACAGGGCCCTCGAGATCAACGGTTTCAGCTGGCAGACCGCGTGTCGGCCGGATGGTACGGTGGAAGTCCTCATCCGACATCAGCCGCAGTAATGCAGGCCCTGCTGTCCTTCGACCAGGCGCCGCCATTTTCAGCGCCGATCCGCTTCTTTGTTTCTGCTCCGCTGTTCGCCATCCTCGCCGGCCTGCTCATGCTGTGGAGCGGGCCAGATCTCTTTTCCTCGCGCTGGACGCCCGCCGCGCTGGCGCTGACGCATCTGATCACCGCCGGGTTCATGCTGCAGGTGATGCTCGGCGCGATGTTCCAGATTCTACCGGTGGTCGCGGGAGCGAACATCTCGCGGCCGCTTCTGATAGCGACTGTGGTGCATGCGGCGATTGCGCTTGGCGCCCTTTTTCTGGCGGCGGCTTTCCTCAGCCACCAGCCGCTGGCTTTCCGGCTGGCCGTGATCTCGCTCGGTAGCGGCCTTGCCCTCTTCGCTGGTGCTGCCGGCCATGCCCTGTATGGCGTGCCGTCCAGAAACCCGACGATTGTGGGCCTGAAACTGTCTTTGGTTGGTTTGAGCATGACGGTAGGCATCGGCGCGCTGCTGGCCATTGCCCTCGACGCGTCGCTGGCTTTGCCCCTGCTGCAGTTGACGTCGATTCACCTCGGCTGGGGCTTCGTCGGTTGGGGTGTGGTGCTGCTCGCGGCCGTCGCTTTCGTCGTCGTACCGATGTTCCAGATGACCCCGCCCTACCCACCGGGCGTGGCCCGCCACTTCTGCTGGTCCGTGCTGGTACTGCTATCTCTCTGGAGTATCGTCGAGTTGGCCGACTGGCAATGGCCAGCGGCCCTGCTTGCGGGCGCGCTGGTGCTCGCGGCCGCCGTATTCGCCGCAGTCACGCTGCATGTCCAGCGCCGCAGCAAGCGTGCGCGTTTCGACGCTACCCAGCACTACTGGCGAGTCGCCATGCTCTGCGCACTGGCGGCGTGCCTGCTTTGGTTCTTGGCATCGCTCCTGCCGACACTCGCCGAGCGTCCGGAGTGGCCTCTGCTGTGCGGTGTGCTGGTGCTGTCTGGCGGATTCATGTCGGTAATGATCGGTATGCTCTACAAGATCGTTCCATTCCTGGTCTGGCTGCACCTGCAGAACCTGGGCGGCGGGCGAGTGATGGCCCCGAACATGAACAAAGTGATCGCCGGCGAGCAGATCGACCGGCAGATGCGCGCGCACTTCGTCTCGCTGGCTGTGCTGCTGGCTGCCGCCGTCTGGCCGGAGTGGTTCACCTATCCGGCAGGCATCGCGCTGGTAGTAGCCAATAGCTGGTTGCTGCGTAACCTGTTGGCTGCTGTTACTTTCTACCAGCAGCATCGGTCGACGATCCAGGGCCTGGCGCCAGCCGTGGCGACGGGCCGCTGACCGCCATGCAGAACGCCCAAGCCGGCGTCCGAACCCGTCGATGACCTACCTGATCCTGAAGCAAATCCATATCAGCTGCGTCGTCCTGAGCGGCAGCGGCTTCGTCCTGCGTGGCGTGTGGACGCTGCGACAATCGTCATGGCTGCGGCGCCCGGCGGTTCGCGTATGGCCGCACGTCATCGACACGGTCCTGCTGGCCAGCGCCGTTGCCATGGCAGTGATGAGCGCCCAGTACCCCTTCTCGGCCAACTGGCTGACCGCCAAACTGATCGGGCTCCTGATTTACATCGGCTGTGGGACGATGGCGCTCAAGCGCGCGCGCCATAACGCCCAACGCGCGGCCTTCTTTGCCGCCGCACTGCTTGCCTTTGCCTACATCGTGTCGGTTGCACTGACGCGCAACCCGCTGGGGCCGCTGGCCTGGATCGACTGACCTACCGGTGTCGACCGGCGCCCGCTGGCTCAGTTGCGCTGGTGGGTCATCAACTTCTTCAAGCCGTCAGTGCTGAGAATCCGGATCTTTCTTTGATGTACGGAAAGCAGACCGTCTTCCTGGAAGCGCGAAAACGCCCGGCTGACCGTTTCGAGTTTGAGACCGAGATAGCTGCCGATCTCATCACGCGACATTCGCAGGTTGAACTCGGCCGGCGAGTAGCCGCGGGCCTTGAAGCGCTGCGAAAGGTTGAGCAGGAAGGCGGCCAGGCGTTCCTCGGCACGCATCGTGCCGAGCAGCATCATTACCCCATGATCACGAACGATCTCCCGGCTCATCACCTTGTGGAAGTGATGCTGCAGGGTATGGATCTCCCGCGACAGGCCCTCGAGATGCGAGAACGGGATCGCGCAAACTTCGCTGTCTTCGAGCGCGATGGCGTTGCAGGTGTGCACTTCGCTGCTGATCCCGTCGAGACCAAGCAACTCGCCGGTCATCTGGAAGCCGGTGACCTGATCGCGACCGTCCTCGATCATCACGTCGGTCTTGAAAAAACCGCTGCGCACGGCGTAGATCGACTCGAAACCCTGCCCGGCACGGTACAGATAGTCGCCGCGGCGAAGACGCCGGCGTGTCGACACCAGTTCGTCCAGTTTCTTCAGATCCTCGGGCTCAATGCCGATGGGCAGGCACAGCTCGCGCAGGTTGCAGTTCGAGCAGGCGGTTTTCACGACCTCGAAGGCCAGTCTGGCAGCCGTGGCACTGGTGGACATCCGTATCCTTTTCACTCAACCCCGGGTTTGATCCACGTCAACCCGCTGGATTCAGCGTGGTCCGATAATGCAACCAACAAAACCTGTCGTGGAAACATGAACTCCGTCGCTGGCAACCTTGTCTTTGATCCGCAGATCATCCGTCGCTTCGACATCAACGGCCCCCGCTACACTTCCTATCCAACGGCGGATCGCTTCGTTGAAGCCTTCGGCTCGGACGCCTACAAACTCTGGCTTGGCAAGCGCAACATCGGCGCCATCAGCCGGCAGTTGTCATTGTACTTCCACATCCCGTTCTGTAACACCATCTGCTACTACTGCGCCTGCAACAAGATAATCACCAAGGATCACGGTCGATCGGCGAAATACCTGCGCTACCTGGCCAAGGAACTGGCCCTGCAAAGCAGCTATCTCGAAGGTGGCGATCAGGAGGTCGCGCAGCTGCATTGGGGTGGCGGGACGCCCACCTTCCTGTCGCACGACGAAATGCGCCAGTTGATGGCGGCGACGCGCAAGCACTTCAGGCTGATCGAGGGTGGCGAGTATTCGATCGAAGTCGACCCACGCAAGGTCGATCGCGCGACCGTCGAATTGCTCGCCGAACTGGGCTTCAACCGGATGAGCGTCGGCGTGCAGGACTTCGACGCCGGCGTTCAGCAGGCCGTCAACCGGGTGCAGAGCGAGGCGGAGACCTGCGCCGTGATCGACGCCGCGCGTGCCGCGGGCTTCCGGTCGATCAGCGTGGACCTCATCTACGGCCTGCCGAAACAGTCGCTCGAAGGCTTCGCCCGCACCCTGGAGCGGGTGATTGCCGTCAGCCCGGATCGCGTCTCGATCTACAACTATGCGCACCTGCCCAGTCTCTTCAAGCCACAGCGACGCATCCTCGAGGCGGACATGCCGAGCGCCGACGCGCGCCTGCAGATCCTTTCCCTGGCGATCCGCAAGATGACCGAAGCGGGCTACATCTACATCGGCATGGACCACTTCGCCAAACCCGATGATGAACTGGCCACGGCGCAGCGACAGGGACGCCTGCACCGCAACTTCCAGGGTTACTCGACGCATTCCGACTGCGATCTTCTCGCCTTCGGCATCTCGTCGATCAGCAAGGTCGGACCGACCTACAGCCAGAACGTCAAGACGCTCGACGAGTACTACGATCTGCTCGACAGTGGCACGCTGCCTGTGTATCGCGGCATCGAACTGAACGCCGACGACCTGCTGCGGCGCTCGATCATTCAGTCATTGATGTGTCACTTCGAACTGTCGATCGAATCGATAGAAATCGCGCACCTGATCGACTTCCGGAAGTACTTCGCGACCGAACTCGACGACCTGCGCGAAATGGTCGACGCCGGCCTGGTGCGAGTCGACGACAAGTGGATCACTGTGATGCCGCGCGGACGCATCCTGGTGAGAGCAATTTCCATGGTCTTCGACCGCTACCTGCGCGCCGACCGGCAGCGCACCCGCTATTCGAAAGTGATCTGACGCAGGCCGACGAACGGTCGATGCGTGGAGAGGAGTAGAATCGTCGCACTTCCCGTCCGACGACCCCGCCTCTCCTGATGCCCGAATCCAGTTATCTCGCCCTGCTGCTGATCGGTCTGCTCGGTGGCACGCACTGCATCAGCATGTGCGGCGGCATTGTCGGTGCCCTGGCGATGGGTACGCGGCCACGCTTGACGCTGCATCTGGCCTACAACCTCGGGAGGATCGTCAGCTATGCCGCTGCCGGCGCGATCGCCGGTGCCCTCGGTGGCGCGAGCGTCGCCCTGTCCGGGCAACTGCCCGTACGCAGTTTCCTTTACCTGCTCGCCAACCTGATGCTCATCGCACTCGGCCTCTATCTGATGGGTGTCACCCGAGCCCTGGCTTTCAGCGAGCGCTGCGGGCAGAGGCTATGGGTCCATCTGCAACCGCTGACCCGGCGTTTCCTGCCCGCGCACAGCTCGGCGCAGGCTTTCCCGCTTGGCCTGCTGTGGGGCTGGTTGCCCTGCGGCCTGGTCTACAGCGCGCTGGCAACCGCTCTGACCAGTGGTTCCGCCCTGAGCGGCGCCGCGCTGATGCTCGCCTTTGGCGCCGGCACCTTGCCGAATCTTCTCCTCGCCGGTCTGCTGGCCGCCCGTCTGCAGGCGTATGCACGCCAGCCGGCGATTCGCCGGGCGTCGGGCCTGCTCGTCCTCGGCTTTGGCGTCTGGGGACTGCTCGGGCTGGCTCATCTGGCGCTCTCGACCTAGCCATGCCCCAGACCTTGCGCACGGTCGAACTGGCCATCGAAGGCATGAGCTGTGCCGCCTGCTCGACGCGGATCGAGAAGCTCCTGAATCGCTTGCCCGACGTCGAAGCGGTCGTCAATCTGGCCACCGAGAGGGCGACCGTCCGCTACCTCCCGGGCGTCGTCGACCCGCCGCTGCTGATCGCTACCATCGAGCGGGCCGGCTTCGTCGGGCGACTCGCCGATGAGAATTCGCGGGCACAGGAGAGGGCCCGCAGACTGGCGACCCGGCAGGCAGACGTGCGCCGCTTCTGGATCGCCGCCGCGCTCACCCTGCCACTCGCCGCGCAGATGCTGAACATGTTCGATGTCAGCACACACCATCAGACGGACCTGCTGCCGCGCTGGCTGCAACTCCTGTTGGCAACGCCCGTCCAGTTCTGGATCGGTTGGCGCTTCTACGATGGCGCCTGGAAGGCCTTGCGCGGTGGCGGGGCAAACATGGACGTACTCGTCGCGCTCGGCACTTCGATGGCCTACGTGTTCAGCGCCGTCGTCACGATCACCGGCGCCGCAGACCTGCACGTCTATTTCGAAGCCTCGGCCGCGGTCATCACGCTCGTTCTCCTCGGCAAGTTGCTCGAGGCGCGCGCCAAGGCAAGAACCACCGAGGCCATCGAGGCACTGCTTCGCCTGCAGCCCAGAACGGCACGCGTCGAACGCGACGGCCGCCTGATCGAACTCGACGCGGCGTTGCTGATACCGGGCGACGTCTTCATCGTCCGCCCCGGCGAAAGCCTGCCGGTCGATGGCGAGGTGCTCGATGGATCGTCGACCGTCAATGAAGCCATGCTGACCGGCGAGAGCATGCCTTTGGTCAAGCGCCCGGGCGACCGCGTCTTTGCCGCCACGGCCAACGGCGAGGGAATGTTGCGCTGCCGAGCAACCAGTGTCGGCGAGCACACCTTGCTCGCTGGCATCATCCGTCTGGTCGCCGAGGCACAGGGCTCGAAAGCACCGGTGCAGCGACTCGCCGATCGCATCTCCGCAATCTTCGTGCCCATCGTCTGCGTCATTGCCCTGTGCACCTTCGTCGCCTGGTGGACCCTCGGCGGTGTTTTCAGCGCGGCGCTGGTCAATGCCGTCGCCGTGCTGGTGATCGCCTGCCCCTGCGCGCTCGGCCTGGCCACCCCGACCGCGATCATGGTGGCGACCGGACGGGGTGCCACCGCCGGCATCCTGATCAAGAACGGCGAGGCACTCGAGCGCGCCGAGAAGGTCAGCGTACTGGCGGTCGACAAGACCGGTACGCTGACGCGGGGCGAACCGGTGCTGACCGACATCTTGCCGCTGGCGACGTCGGCCGACGCCGCCCTGGCCCTCGCGGCCGCTCTCGAACAGGCTTCCGAACATCCCCTGGCACGCGCGATTCTGCAGCAGGCGCAGGTCGCCGGCCTGGCCTTGCCGGGGCTCACCGAGTTTCGAGCGATTCCCGGGCGAGGCGTCGAAGGTTGCGTCGCCGGGCGCACGCTGCGCCTGGGCGCGCCCGACAGCTTCACCTGCGCCTTGCCCCGCGAGCTGATCGCAACCTTGCAAGGAGCCGGCAAGACGGTGGTGGTGCTGGTGGAAGGCGGCGATGCCGAGGCCGGGGATGGCGCGGCTCTGGCGCTGCTGGCGATCGCCGACCCGCTCCGCGAGACCTCGCGGCCTGCGGTGAGCAGGCTCAGAAGCATGGGCATACGGGTGGTGATGCTGACCGGCGACCACGCGTCAACCGCCGCAGCCATAGCCGCCGAGGCCGGTATCGTCGACTTCCGCGCGGGCATCCTCCCCGGTGAAAAGGCAGACGCAATCAACGCGCTCAAGAGTGGCGAGGTGGTCGTGGCCATGGTTGGCGACGGCATCAACGACGCGCCGGCGCTGGCCGCGGCGGACGTGAGCTTCGCCATCGGCGCTGGATCGGACGCCGCGATTGAAGCGGCGGACGTGACGCTGGTCCGCAGCGACCTCAATGGCATTGCCGATGCCATCCTGCTTTCGCGTGCGACGCTGAGGAAAATCAGGCAGAATCTGTTCTGCGCCTTCATCTACAACGTGCTTGGCATTCCCCTGGCGGCGCTGGGCATGCTGAATCCAGTGATCGCGGGTGCGGCAATGGCGATGAGTTCAGTCTCGGTGGTGTCCAACTCGCTGCTCCTCAAGCGTTGGCGCGCCGCAGAGCAAACGAAGCGGGCGCCCTGATGGCGCAACGTGAAGGATGCGCGTAGTGGCTGCGGTCCACGCCGCAACAGAGGGAACGGAGCAGCGAATGGAAAGAGTCGTGGTCACGATTGGCGGGATGAGCTGTCAGCGGTGTGTGCAGACCGTCACCAGCGCCCTCACGGCGCTGCCTGGCGTTTTCCAGGTCGACGTCGCCCTCGAGGCCGGTGAGGCCAGCATTGCCTACGACCCTGAACTGGCCAACGCCGGCCAGTTCAGGGACGCCATTGAAGCGGCGGGGTTTGACTCCCCCTGATATGTCCCCGGCGATGGCATCCTGCCGCATCGCTGCGACGACCAGCCAAGGTCTGGCTGCCAGCACAAGAAGAAGAACCGGAAAACAATGCCCAGAAAGAAATCCAGGATTGCCGAACTGCCTGTGTCGCAAGCCACATCGAGCGAGCCGGTCAGACTGACCCAGTTTTCACACGGCGGCGGCTGCGGATGCAAGATCGCACCCGCCGTGCTCGAGCAGATCCTCGGCAAGGTCTCGCCGGGTCTGGCGCCAAGTCAGTTGCTGGTCGGCATAGAGACCAGCGATGACGCTGCCGTCTACCAACTCAACGCCGATCAGGCGCTGGTGGCGACGACCGATTTCTTCATGCCGATCGTCGATGACCCGTTCGATTTTGGCTGCATCGCGGCGACCAATGCCCTCTCCGACGTCTATGCGATGGGTGGCTGGCCGTTGCTGGCACTCGCCATCGTTGGCATGCCCGTGAGCAAGCTGCCGCTTGAGACGATCAAGCGCATACTGGAAGGAGGCGAATCGATTTGTGCGAAGGCGCGCATCCCGATTGCCGGCGGCCATACGATCGACTCGGTCGAGCCGATTTACGGTCTCGTCGCCATTGGACTGGTCCATCCTGACAACCTCAAGCGCAATTCGGGGGCACGCGCCGGCGACAAGCTGATTCTCGGCAAGCGAATGGGCGTTGGCTTCTACAGCGCGGCGCTGAAAAAGGGCCTTTTGTCTTCCCCCTGTTACGCCTCGATGATCGCCTCGACAACCCAGCTCAACACGCCAGGACGAGCACTCGGTTGCCTTGCCGGAGTGCACGCGATGACCGACGTCACGGGTTTCGGCCTGCTCGGTCATCTGGTGGAAATCTGCAAGGCCTCGAGCGTCGCGGCCGTGGTCGATTTCGCGGCGCTTCCGCTCCTGTCGAATGTTCTCGACTATGGGGCCAAAGGCTGCATCACAGGGGCTTCAGGGCGCAACTGGGCAAGCTACGGAGAGCACGTGGCGCTACCGAAGAAGAACTTCAGCGACCTCGAACGAGCGCTCCTGACCGATCCGCAGACCAGCGGCGGACTGCTGGTCGCCTGTGCTCCGGAAGTGGTCACCGAAGTCCTGGCGATCTTCTTGCAAGAGGGTTTCGACCACGCGACGGTCATCGGCGAAGTCTCCGAGGGCAAGCCGCAAGTATCGGTAATCAGGAGCCACTGACCTCGGCGCCCCCGCTCAGTCGAGGAGGTGAGAGACCAGGCCGTCAGCCAGTTTGGGTTCGAACCAAGTTGATTTCGGTGGCATCACCTCGCCGGCGTCGGCAACCGCCATCAGCTCTGCCATCGGTGTCGGAAACATGGCGAAGGCAACGGCCATTTCGCCACCGTTCACGCGTCGTTCGAGTTCCGCCAGTCCACGCATGCCACCGACGAAATCAATGCGCGTGTCGCGGCGCAGATCGGTGATTCCCAGCAGCGGACCAAGAATCTGCTCGGCAAGCAGCGAGACGTCGAGGCGACGCACCGGATCTGCCGACAGGATCAGTCCGGGCTTGATTTCCAGCCGATACCACCGGCCCGCCAGATACATTCCGCAAACGCCCGTCCGCTCGGGTCGCACCGCTGCAGCGGCCGGGGTGACGTCATAGCGTCCACCGACAGCTGTCAGAAAGGCCTCTTGACTCAGGCCGTTGAGGTCGCGCACCACCCGGTTGTAGTCCATGATCCGCATCTGCGACGCCGGGAAGATGACGGACAGAAAGAATTGCGAGCCACCCAACGCGGCTGTCTGGCCGCGCCGGGCCGCTGCCACTCGCGAGGCAGCCGCCGACCGGTGATGACCATCGGCAATATAGAAACTCGGCATCGCGCCAAAGACCGTGTCAATCCGTGCAATGCGATCGGTGTCTGCGATCGTCCATAGGGTATGGCGGATACCATCCTCGGCCCGGACATCAGCGACGGGCGCTGTCTCGGCGGCCTGCGCAAGCAGGTCATCGGCCTCGGGACTCTCAGGGTGCGCGAGCAGCACAGGCCCGGTCTGCGCATTCAGGGCCTCGATCTGGCGAACCCGATCGTCTTCCTTGTCGGGCCGGGTGAACTCGTGTTTGCGGATCCGGTTGCTGTCATAGGCGGCGATCGACGCCACCGCCACCAGACCAGTCTGAACATGCCGGCCCATCTGCAAGCGATAGGCGTAGTAACAGGGATGCGGGTCACGACGCAGCACCCCGGCATCGATCAAGCCCCGGAAATTGTCCGCCGACTTGGCGTAGACCTCGGGGGCATGATGATCAATGCCCGGCGGCAGATCGATCTCCGCTTTCGAGACATGCAGAAAGGACAAGGGTTTGCCGACCGCCGCCACACGCGCCTCTTCGCTGGAGAGGACATCATAGGGCGGCGCCGCTACTGCGGCGGCATCGGCACTGCGTGGTCGAAGACCGGCGAATGGTCGAATCAGGCAAGGCTCAACGGACAAGGAGTTCTCCTGCAGGGGGATTTCAGATGCTCCGGTAGAGCGCCTCATAGCGCACTGCCGAATCAGCCCAGGAAAAATCCTGCGCCATGCCGCGCCGCTGCACCTGGAGCCAGGCCGAGGGATCACGGTAGAGTGTCAACGCCTCACCGATGCGCGTAGCCAGCGCGCGGCTGCCGGCGTCGTCAAAGACGAAACCGTTAGCAGTACCCGCCTTGAGATGTTCCGGAGTGGCATCGATGACCGTATCTGCCAGACCGCCGACCCGCCGTACCAACGGCAAGGTGCCGTAGCGCAAGGCATAGAGTTGCGTCAGACCGCAGGGTTCGAAACGTGACGGGACGAGCAGAATGTCGGCGCCGGCGATGACGCGGTGCGACAGCGCGTCGTCATAGCCCAGATGCACCGATACAGCCTGCGGGTGAGCGGTGGCGGCGGCCCTGAAAGCGGCCTCGATATCGGCTTCGCCACTGCCGACGACGACCAGCTGCCCTCCCCCCGCCAGCAGCGTCGGCAAAGCGCCGAGAACCAGATCCATGCCCTTCTGCGCGGTCAGACGGCTGACCACTGCGAAAAGCGGGGCGTTGGCGCGGCCGGAGAAACCCAGCTCGGCCTGCAGGCTGGCCTTGCAGGCTTTCTTGCCCCCCAGATCCCCTGCCGTGTAGTTCGCATGAATCGCCCGGTCGCTGCCCGGATCCCATACCGAGTAATCTACACCGTTGAGAATGCCTGACAAGTCTGCTCCCCGGTCGCGAAGCAGACCGTCGAGACCCCAACCGAACTCCGGGGTGCAAATTTCACGGGCGTACGTCGGGCTGACGGCGTTCACGCGCTTCGCATGCACGAGAGCCGCCTTCATGAACGACAACTGCCCGTGAAACTCGAGTGCGCTCTGGTTCGCCCCGGAGATGAGCAGACCAAGGTCGGTGTGGTGGTCGAGTGGAAAGAGGCCACGAAAGGCCAGGTTATGGATCGTGAACACCGTCGCCGTGCTCAGCGCCGGATTTTGCGCGATGTAGGCCGGGGCCAGGCCGGCGTGCCAGTCATGTGCATGCACCACTTCCGGCTGCCAGTCACGATCGAGTTCGCCGGCAGCCAGATGGGCGGCGATCCAGCCGAGGAGCGCAAAGCGCCGATGATTGTCTCGCCAGTCGCGGCCGTCCGGAGCCAGATAGGGGTTACCGTCGCGTCGGTAAAGAAACGGCGCATCAATGACATAAGCCAGCAGGCCGCTGTCCGGCAGACGTCCAAGTCGCAGCGTGATGACCGCCGCACCGAAGGCCGGACCCAGGCGGATCACCCGCTTGAGGTCGACGACGCCATCGAGAACGGCGGGCAAGCCCGGCAACAGCACACGGACATCCAGCCCGCGTTCGGCGAGCGCCACCGGCAGCGCGGCGACGACATCGGCAAGGCCACCGGTCTTGACCAGCGGGTAGATCTCGACGGCAACGTGCAGAACGCGCAAGTGGCGACTTCCTCAGGCAGGTCAGGCGATCTGGTCGAGCATCTTGCGCGTGATCAGCGTCACACCGCTTTCGGTGCGCCGGAAACGACGCGCATCGTCATCCGGATCCTCGCCAACGACCATTCCCGGCGGAATGTGGCAGTCGCTGTCGACGACGCAGCGAGTCAGGCGCGCTCGGGTGCCGACCGTGGTATCGGGGAGCAGGACCGACAGGTTCACGCGTGCATAGGAATGAACGCGGCAACTGGAAAACAGCAGCGACCGGTTGACTTCGCCGGAAACGATACACCCGCTGGACACCGTGGACTCGATGGCAGTGCCTCGCCGGTCAAGATGGTTGTGTACGAACTTGGCGGGCGGCAATTGCTGCTGATAGGTCCAGACCGGCCAGTTGCGGTCGTAGAGGTTCAGTGCAGGCACCGTGGCGGTCAGATCGATGTTGGCGTCCCAATACGCATCGATCGTCCCCGCGTCACGCCAGTAGTGCTCCCGGAACTGCTCGTCCGGGGCGACGATGCAACTGCGTGAGAACGGATGTGCAACCGCCACACGGTTGGCCACGGCGCGCGGAATGATGTCCTTGCCGAAGTCATGGCTGGAAGTCGGATCCGTGATATCCCGTGCCAGCTCGGCATAGAGATACTTCGCGTTGAAAACGTAGACCCCCATGCTGCACATGGCCATATCGGGATTGCCCGGCATGGCTGGAGGATCGGCAGGCTTTTCAATAAAGTCCGTGATCAGGCCATTCTCGTCGACTGCCATGACGCCAAAACCGCTCGCCTCTCGCCGCGGCACCTCGATACAGGCGACGGTGCATTCGGCGCCGCTCTCGACATGGTCGACTAGCATTACCGCATAATTCATCTTGTAGACGTGATCACCCGCGAGAATGACCACGAACTCAGGTGCCGGCGTATACGTCTCGAGGATGTCGATGTTCTGGTAAACCGCATCCGCCGTACCGCGATACCACGATTCCTCGTCTATCCGCTGCTGTGCCGGAAGCAGGTCGACGAACTCGTTGACTTCGCCATGCAGGAAGTTCCAGCCGCGCTGCAGGTGGCGCAACAAACTGTGCGACTTGTACTGGGTAACGACGCCAACGCGCCGGATCTGCGAATTGACGCAGTTCGACAAGGCAAAATCGATAATCCGGAACTTGCCGCCAAAATGGACTGCCGGCTTGGCACGACGATCCGTGAGTTCGTGCAGCCGGCTGCCACGCCCACCAGCAAGGACCAGGGCTATCGCCTTGCGTGGTAATTGGAATGTCTTCCTGTCAACCATTTTCGTATCCTCTAGTTAGCATCATTCATCGCATCTGGCGGCGCCCACCGGTGTCACCAACTCCTAACTGATCACATCCGGTCCGTTTCTCCCGGTGATCGAAGTAATTTGTGCTACAAGGTCGGCAAGGGCGACCAGCGGCGCCAGCGCCTCCTGTGTCGGCACTTCGTGCAGGCTGGGATCGGCCACGTAGCGTTCGAGGTAGACGCGCAGCGTAGCCCCTTCAGTGCCTGTACCCGATAGCCGGAAAACCACTCGCGAGCCGTCTTCGAGCAGGATGCGCACACCCTGGCGCTCCGAACGCGACCCATCGACCGGATCGGTGTAGGAAAAATCATCGGCCGCCGCGATCGGCAGGCCATTGCGGCGCGATCCGGGCAGCTCTGGCAGACGGGCACGCAGTTCGTCCATCAGGCGATCCGCCCTGGCCGTCTCGATACCCTCATAATCGTGGCGGGAATAGACGTTGCGTCCAAAACGCTGCCAGTGCTCACGAACGATCACATCCGCCGGCATGTCGCGAACGGCCAGAATGTTGAGCCAATAGAGGACCGCCCACAGGCCATCCTTTTCGCGGACGTGGTTCGAGCCCGTACCGGCGCTCTCCTCTCCGCACAGGGTGGCCATGCCGGCATCGAGCAACGAGCCGAAGTACTTCCAGCCCGTCGGCGTCTCATAGCAGGCAATGCCAAGCTCTTTGGCGACGCGGTCCACGGCGCAACTGGTCGGCATAGAACGTGCCACACCTGCCAGGCCACCGGCGTACGCTGGCACGAGAGCGTGGTTGGCGGCGAGAACTGCCAGACTGTCGCTCGGACTGACAACGAAATTACGACCGACAATCATGTTGCGGTCGCCGTCGCCATCGGAAGCGGCGCCGAACGACAAGCCGGAACCGCTGTCCGCGAGCGCGTTGACGAGTTCGGCGGCCCACACCGGATTGGGATCGGGATGGCCGCCGCCGAAATCGGGCAGCGGTGTGCCGTTGACCACAGTACCCGCGGGAGCACCGAGACGACCCTCGAGAATGGCGTGCGCGTAAGGACCGGTGACCGCGTGCATGGCATCAAAACGCATACGAAAATCGGGACGCGCCAGCAGGCCGGCAATGCGCTCGAAGTCGAACAGCGACTCGAGAAGTTCCGCATAGTCCGCTACCGGATCGATGATGCTGACGGTCATCTCGCCGATGGCAGCTTCGCCGATGTGGGCGAGGTCGATGTCGGGCGACTCGACGGTATGATAGACACTGATTTCCTGCGTACGACGATAGACGGCATCGGTAAAGGCTTCGTTCGCGGGCCCACCATTGCCGAGGTTGTACTTGATGCCGAAGTCTCCGTTCGGGCCACCTTCGTTGTGACTGGCCGACAGTATGATGCCGCCGAAAGCCTGCCACTTGCGGATCACCGCACTCGCTGCCGGAGTCGACAGAATGCCGTCGCGACCGACAAGCACGCGACCGAACCCGGCGGCCGCTGCCATGCGCAGAATGGTCTGGATGGCCACATCGTTGTAATAGCGGCCATCGCCACCAAGGACCAGCGTCTGTCCCTGTTGACCGGACAACGTGTCGAAAATGGCTTGCACGAAATTCTCGAGATATCGTGCCTGGCGAAATACCGTCACCTTCTTCCGCAGCCCGGATGTCCCCGGCTTCTGGCCCGAGTAAGGCGTGCTGGGAACGTTGATCACCTTCATGTTCATCTTAAGCCTCGTGACAAAGGAAACGCTCTGTATCAAGAACGGAGTAGCGCGGGTTCATGCCAGATGCTGCCGGCTGAATGCCAGCAACTGCTGCGTCGAGACATCGAGCTTTTCCGCCAGGGCCGCATTCGTGATCGCCGGCAGGATGCTGTTGGCCACGGCCTTGCCCAACTCGACGCCCCACTGGTCGAAGGAATTGAGGCCCCAGATGACACCTTGCACGAACACCTTGTGCTCGTAGAGTGCGACCAGCGCGCCAAGCGTGTGCGGGTCGAGTCGCGACAGCAGCAGCGTCGACGATGGCTGGTTGCCGGGAAACACCTTGTGCGGCAGGAGTTCGGCAAGCGCTGCCGGTTGCAGCGTGCGACTGAGTTCGCTACGTGCCTCATCGACCGTCTTGCCGAACGCCAGCGCCGCACTTTGCGCGAAGCAGTTGGCGAGCAGCGCCTCCTGATGCCCGGGCAAGGGGTAGTCGGAGCGTACGGCGGCAATGAAATCACAGGGCACGAGGCGCCCGCCCTGATGGAGAAGCTGGAAAAAGGCATGCTGGCCATTGTTGCCGAGTTCGCCCCAGACGATGGGGTTCGCCGCACAGGCCAGCGGCTGGCCGTCGATGCCGACCGACTTGCCGTTGCTCTCCATCTCGAGTTGTTGCAGGAAAGACGGGAAATACTTCAGTGATTCGTTGTAAGGCAGCACGGCGTTGCTGGTGGCACCCAGGAAATTGGTGTTCCAGATGCCGATCAGCGCCATCACCACCGGCAGGTTGCGTTCGTAGGGAGTGCTCCGGAAATGCTCATCCATGCGCTGCGCACCGGCGAGCAGATCGGCGAAAGCGTGCGGACCGATGGCAATCATCAGCGCCAGGCCAACCGCCGACCACAGCGAAAAACGCCCGCCTACCCAGTCCCAGAGGGGAAAGACCGAATCCGGTCTGATGCCGAACTCGACTGCACGCTCCGGTTTGGCAGTCAGGGCAGCAAAGTGGTTGGCCACTGCTGCGGCATCGCCCAGGTTGGCCACCAGCCAGTCACGAGCCGTCTGCGCGTTGAGCATCGTCTCCTGGGTCGTGAACGTCTTGCTGGCCACGAGGAACAAGGTCGTGCGGGGATCCAGCGTCTGCAGAAGTGGTGCCAGTTGAGCGCCATCCAGATTGGAGACGTAGTGCACGCCAAGTGCCGGATGTGACATCGAGCGCAACGCGTAACCGACCATCTTCGGGCCGAGGTCTGAGCCACCGATACCGATGTTGACGACGTTGCGAATCGGCATGCCGGTGAAACCGAGGGCGTTGCCGGAACGAATAGTGTCGGCGAAGGCAGCCATTCGCTGGCGCGTGGCGAGAACCTCGGGCATGACATCCAGATCACCGGCAGGGAAAGGCCCGGCCGACCGCCGCAAGGCCACATGGAGCACGGCGCGGTCTTCGCTGGCATTGATCCTCTCGCCGGCGAACATGCGATCCGTCCATTCAGCCAGCCGCGCTTCGCGGGCGAGCGCGGTGAGCAGCGGCAGCGTTGTCGAGTCGATTCGCTGTTTCGAGAAGTCGAAAAGGATTCCGTCGAAGCTCAGCGAGAGAGCGTTTGCTCGTCCTGGATCGCGGGTAAACATTTCTCTGAGATGCACAGGCGAAGACGACAGCCGGTGCGCTTCAATAGCCTTCCAGGCAGTTGAGGCGGTGATGTTCATGGTCGGTCAAAGCTCGTTTATGAAGGGTCTGACCGTCTGAAGACGGCCGAAGGAGAGGGCTTGGTGATGAATTATGACAAGATATGCTGTTCCGGTTATCAGCTTGCCAGAATGCTCCGAAGAACGCAAAAAAGAATGATCAACGGCCATCCCGGGCCAGTATCGAGCAGTCGCCGGGGTGATGTGAGAGCCACGCAGATCACGTTTATCACACTGTTGCCGAGGTAGGTGCGCGCGGCCCGACGCTAATGATGGATGAGCCTGGAAAGCGCTGAAGCAGTCTGGCAGCTCAGGCTTGAAGGCTGACGACGAGCTGTGGAGCGGTAGATGACTTGAGCCGGCACGCTCGCACGCTGGCGGCGAAGGGCTTGTCCTCCTCGTTGATGTGGCGCTCGAACCAGTACTCGGCATAGCGCAGGAATGAATGCACATCACGCTTTCCGTGGCGAACCTCGCCGAACGCCCTGCGCAGCGCATGCAGATTTTCCCGGTGGACTTTGGCGTGATCGACGAAGTCTGCTGCGGCTTCCAGGGCCACCTGCTCTTCGGTGGCGAAATGGTGCTTGAGATAATCGAGCAGACCCTGGAAGTCTTCCAGAGGTGCGGGCCCGCTGCCGAAACATGCTGCCTTGAGCGACTCGATACGCCGAAAAATCTCTTCGTGCTGGACATCAATCTCCGGCAGGTCGATCAGCAAGGCCTCCGGCAAGACTCCGGCGAGATTGATCTCCATGACAGGGCTCCACAGTAAAGCGTCGAATTCCTTCAGTTCATACAGTATAAAAAGAGGGAGCGGGAAATTCCAGCAAAATCAGCCTGTACTCAGGAAAATACTCCATGCAGGAACCATCCGGCCCGGCTACGGAAGACCCATAACCACTCCGATCGCAAGGAAATGGCAACGAAGTAGTCGCGCCGCACATCGCCCACCGTCGCGGGCTCGGCGTCATCCCACCAACCGCTTTCAATGCGCTCGGGACCTGCGAGCAATCGCAGGGGACCGCCACACTGTGGCCGGCCGGCCACTTCACGCAGAATCTGCGGTCTGGCAAGTAACCACAAGGGACGCGGAGCGCAAGACGTATCCCGCAAGGCTGCCGCAGCAAGCAGACCGGCCGGAGACCTTTCTCTCGCCGGCACTCTAGGGGAGACTGGCCGCGAAGCATTCTCCGGGCGATGCTCGGCGACCGCGGACAGCGCATGCACACTGCCGCTGCCGAGTCGTGCCTGCAGACGTTCCACCAGTGCCGCCAGCGATTCGCCGCCGGCGCCCCCGCCGTACTCGCCAAGGAGGCTCACGGTATGCCCGGGAAGCGCTTCCGGCGCCTCGGCTCGCAGACTGATCAACTCGGCAGCCGCCGGCAGTTCGAGCCGTTGCAGGTGCTCTCCAAGTACGCGAGCGATCCGCTCCGCGTCGCGCGTCGCGCCGGCAAAACGAAGCACAAGAACGGTAGCCGGTCGCTGGCGCGCACCACGCTCATGGGCAAACTCGAAAAGGCATTCGCTGATGCCCCCCCTCCGAGCAGCAAGCCAGCCGCACAGTGAGGTGATCAGACGACGCCCGACAAAGCCGAGGGCCGTCGCATTCTCCACGCGCATCGGCAGTTCCAGTTGCTCGGAAAAACGTTCCGGAAAAACAAAACGTGCCCTCGGATCCGGCAACTCTCCGAGCGCACGTGCCAGATCAGCAGCGAAGTCGGCACCGAGTCGACGCGCCAGACCGGCGCGCGGCAGCCGCAGCAAGTCGGCGACAGAACGCACACCAAAGCGCGCAAGACGGGCCTGGCTCTGCGCCGACAGATCAAGCACTGCCAACGGCAGCCTACCGAGACGCTGCGGCAGTTGATCGGCGTCGAGACAAGGCTCCCGATCGCCGGCAAATGCCAGCCACTGTGCTGCAAGCGGTGTCGGTGCCAAGGCTGCCTGCGACGTGAAGCCCTGTTCGCTGCAGCCGGTAACGATGCGCTCGAACAAGCGCGCGACGCCGCCGAAGAGGCGCAGAGAGCCAGCCACCTCGAGCAGCAACGTCTGTGGTGGCAGAACGCAGATTTCCGAAGTGAATCCGCCGGCCCAGCAGGCGAGCCGGGTCAGGGCCGCGCGCTCACGTCCGGCGTCCCGCTCCTGAATGGCCAGGGCGGGTAGAAATGCCCATGCCTCGGCCACTCGCAGCCCCGGTAGCACACCAGCCGAAACTGCGGCGGCGTCGGCGACGACGACACGCTCACGGCTGACGATGGCACTAGGCGACGGCAGGCTGGGAAAGACTTCGAGCGGCAGCCGTGGCAGGTGCAGGGCAAGCCAGAGCATGACTCACACGCAGCGGACGGTGAATGGCGATTGGCAGGGGCACGGGCTGGGCGCCGCCACGGCGTTTGAGCAGACGAACGACAAGTTGCTCCCCCTCTCCTTCGAGCAGCAGGCGCAGCGGCGCCGGCGAGGACTGTTCGGCACATCCTGCCGGACGAAAAACGAACAGCAGCGTACGACTGGCCTCGGCAGCAAGCTGCAGGCGGCGAAGCGCCGTTGCCTGGGCGTCGGGCAGCCAGACAACGACGGCGCCGACGCCATCGGCGGCGAGTGAGCGTACGCAGGCCCAGACGGCATCTCGGCCGGGAGCACTGGCTACCAGCACACGCGACAAGTCGACGCCGGCCGCGTGCAATGCCGGCGCATAGAGGGAATGCGGTGGGGCGACGCAAACCAGCCAGGCAAGTTCAGCACTCGACAGCCGCGCCAGTGCCGGCAGCAGCAGGCTCAGTTCGCCAACGCCGCGACGCACCGGCAGGAGCTCGGTCAGGCCGCCACGCGGCCAGCCACCACCGGGCAACTCACGGTCAAGCTCGGCAAAACCCGTCGGTACGCCGGGCAGCGGCGCGCTGGCAAGATCATCAGCGCGCCAGACATCGGGGCGCTCGAGGATTTGCGAAAGAATTGGCGACGCGCGCATGCTCGAAAACCGTTCACACTCACATCGCCTCGCTGTCGCGGATCAATCCGACAGCGATGCCTTCGATGGCCAATATCCGCGCACTCGTATCAACGACGATCGGCTCGAAATCGGGGTTCTCGGCGATCAGCTCGACAATGCCATTATGCTGACGGAAACGCTTGACCGTCACCTCGTCATCGAGCCTGGCAACGACAATCTGGCCGTTACGCGCTTCGCTGCTGCGGTGCACGGCAAGCAGGTCACCGTCTAGAATGCCGGCGTTGATCATCGACAGACCGCGCACACGCAACAGAAAATCGGCACGCGGCCTGAACAGGCTGCTATCGAGCGCATAACGGCGCTGGACGTTTTCCACCGCCAGGATCGGGCTCCCGGCAGCGACACTGCCGATCAGCGGCAGACCGAGTTGCTCGACCAGACGGATGCCGCGCGCCGATCCCGGTTCGAGCAGAATGATTCCTTTCCTGGCGAGCGCCTTGAGGTGCTCCTCAGCGGCGTTGTGCGAGGCAAAACCGAAGGCACTGGCAATTTCCGCCCGCGTGGCGGCGCGCCGCGGAATTCCAGCGTGTTGCGGATGAAATCGAGTATTTCCTGTTGTCGCGGCGTAAGTTTCAGCATGATGGCGGCTCCCTGTCTCATGGCTGTATTTTCGTACAGTCTTCGGTAAAAAGGCAAGGGGCGTGAGGAGCGTGACCAATGCATCACCCCGAACGACCTGCTTCGGGGTATATTGGCGGCTGAACGACTCGACGGGATTCCCGGCAAATGCTCGCCGCCGGTCAATCGATGATGAACAACCATGCCCCCTGACTTCACCCAGGAGAGAACCCAGATCCCGTCCACCGACCCCTTCCAGGTGCCGTGGACCAGCGCTTTCATCGAGGATGCGTTCGGTGTCTCGATCGTGCTCGGCGTAGACAACGCACGCCAGATCTTTCGCTGGGTGCCGCCCGGGCGGTTTCTCATGGGTTCGCCGCTCGCTGAACCCGAACGTGGCGGGGTCGAACTGCTGCACGAAGTGACGCTGAGCCGCGGTTTCTGGCTCGCCGACACTGCCTGTACGCAGGCGTTCTGGATGGGAGTCTGGCCGGTGAACCCGAGTCACTTTCAGGACAGTGCGCAGAATCCGGTCGAGAATGTTGCCTGGCATGATGCACAACGCTTCATCGCCGAGTTGAACCGGCGACTGCCTGGACTGGAAGCCCGCCTACCGAGTGAGGCCGAATGGGAATACGCCTGCCGGGCCGGCACGACGACACCTTTTTCCTTCGGCGACAAGGTCACCGCCGAGCAGGTCAACTACCACGGTACCTACCCTTACGCTGGTGGAGAGAAAGGCATTTATCGCGAGCGCACCGTACCCGCTGCCTCGCTGCCCGCCAACCCCTGGGGTCTGCACGAGATGCATGGCAACGTCTGGGAGTGGTGTGCCGATTGGTATGCCGACTACCGGGCCGAGCCACAGCTTGATCCTCGTGGTCCGGGCTTCGGCAAAATGCGGGTATTGCGCGGCGGCACCTGGAGCGACCCCGCCCGCTACTCGCGCTCGGCGGCCCGCAGTCGCATCGAACCCGCCTACCGACCACGCAGCACGGGGTTTCGTCTGGCTCTGGGTTACCGCTGACGGTGCTTGCCGCTTGCCTCGCGATTCATTGCCGACGCGTTCGCACGCGGCATCGTCCCGGACGGCAGGGAACCCGGCGCCAAAACCACGAGTCAACGTCTGGGCTTTTCATTGACCGTCGCCGGACGGCCGCAAACGATTCGGAGACGCCGCGATGAGCATCGCCAACGAAGAACAACCCAGGAAGAGGCGCACGAGCGTGAAGAAGGCGCCGGTTGCCGCCGACACCGCCGGCGATGACGCGCACTTGGTGAGGGTCGATGAACGACCCTTCATCGTCGGCGTTGGCGCTTCGGCCGGTGGTCTCGAAGCATTGCGCCTGCTGCTGCCGAACCTGCCGAAAAACCTCGGACTCACCTACGTCGTCGTCCAGCATTTGTCACCGACCTATCGCAGCATGATGTCGCAGCTGCTGGGGCGCGAGACGACGATGACCGTCCGGGACATCGAAGACGGAATGTTGCCCGAGCCGAACATGGTCTACATCACGCCGCCGAATCGCAACCTGACACTCAAGGAAGGGCATTTCCGGCTGGTCGCACCGGCCCCCGAGTCAATGCCCAAGCCATCGGTCAATCGCTTCTTCGCCTCGCTCGCCGAAGAAGTCGGCGAATCGACGATCGGCATCATTCTCTCCGGCACCGGCTCCGACGGCGCCGCCGGGATCCACGCGATCAAGGCGGCCGGCGGCTTCACCTTCTCCCAGGATCCCGACACGGCCAAGTACAACGGCATGCCACAGTCGGCAATCGACACCGGCAGCGTGGACTGGATTCTGCCGCCGGAGCAGATGGGCGCCGAAATCAGCCTGATCGTCCTCAACCGTGGGCTGATTCCGGTGGCGACCCAGGCGGCGAGCGCGCCGGCGACCCTCAAGACCTTGCTCGGCAAGGTGCGCAGCCGCACCAAGGTCGATTTCTCGCAGTACAAGGAGCCGACCTTGTGGCGCCGGATCGAGCGGCGCATGGCCGCCAACCACGTCAGCTCCTTGCAGGACTACCTGCAGGTCGTCGACCAGACGCCAGTCGAACTCGACAAGCTGTGCAAGGACATCCTGATCTCGGTCACCGCCTTTTTCCGCGATACCGACGCATTTTCGCGCCTCGACAAGGTGGTCGGCGAGATTCTCGCCGGTAAGCAGCCCGGTGACGACATTCGCGTCTGGGTCGCCGGCTGCGCGACCGGCGAGGAGGCGTATTCGCTGGCCATCCTGTTTGCCGAACGGCTGGGCGCCGCCTTCGACCAGTATCGCCTGCAGATCTTCGCCACCGACATCGACCTCGAAGCAATGGCTTTGGCGAGGCGTGGCGTCTTTGCCGCGTCCAGTCTCGCGCACATGGATCGCAATCGCATCCGCACTCATTTCACGCCGCATGGTGACCGCTACGAGATCAACAAGAGCCTGCGCGATGCGGTGGTCTTCGCGCGCCAGGATCTGGTGCAGGACCCGCCCTTTCTGCGCCTCGATCTGGTCAGTTGCCGGAATGTGCTCATCTATTTCCAGAGCGAGTTGCAGGCGCGCCTGCTGTCGGTGTTCCACTATGCGCTCAACCCCGGTGCCTTCCTGTTCCTCGGTAAATCCGAGGGCATCTTCCAGCAGGAAGCGCTGTTCGGGGTCGTCGACAAGGAAGCGCGGCTCTATCGCCGACACGGCACCAGTGCCCGTCTGCCGCTGCTCCGGTCGGAGATGCAGATCCCGGCTGCCGGCCTCAACCAGCACCAACGACCAAGTAAGCCGATCACGCCGCAGGGCTTCGAAACGATCCTGCTCGAGGCGGCGGGTCGCCACTTCATCCCGACCACGATCCTGATCAACGGCAAGTTCGAGATCCGCCACATCCATGGCGATGCTAGCCGGCTGCTCAACGTATCGCCAGGGCGGCCAGCCTTCGACCTGATCTCGCTGATCCGTCGCGAACTGCGCACCGAAATCCAGGTGCTGATGCGTCAGGCGCAGGTCAAACAAGCCATCGCCAGCGGGCGTCCCCGACATATCAAGGCACTCGACCCGACGCGCGGCGTTCGCCTGTCGGTTCACCCTGTCTCGCACGCCGGCAGCGAGGCGCTGTTCATGCTCTGTATCGAATGGCTTCAACCGGCGCCCGGTAAGGCGACGGTCGAGGACAGCTGCGGCATCGACGAGAAGGAACTCGAGGACGAACTTGCCGCGACGCGCGAGCATCTGCAGACGGTGGTCGAGGAACTGGAGACGTCAAACGAGGAGATGCAGGCGCTGAACGAGGAGATTCAGGCGTCGAACGAGGAAATGCAGGCGTCGAACGAGGAACTCGAAGCGTCCAACGAGGAGCTTCAGTCGACGAACGAGGAACTGGCAACGGTCAATGAAGAGTTGCAGATCAAGACCGCCGAGACACAGGAACTCAACATCGAACTGGAGAGCATCCAGAACAGTGTCGACTACCCCCTGCTGGTGCTCGACCGGAACGCTTCGCTGCAGCGCTTCAACAGCGCTGCCGCCCGCCTGTTCAAGCTCAGTGCCGCACAGACGGGACGCCACCTGCGCGACCTGCCGCTACCGCCCGACATGCCGGATCTCCTGGCCAACGTCCAGCAGGTGATCGACACCCAGGACCCCCGCGATCGCCAGATCGTCAACGCCAACCGTCGTCATTACGCGCTGCACATCGCGCCGCTCCTGCGCGACACGCAGCGGATCGCCGGCGTCATCCTGCTGTTCGCCGACAACACCAGCCTCTATGAAGTCGAGCGCTCGGCACGCGAAACGCAAGTCCGGTTGCAGGCGGTGATGAACAACTCGGTGTCGCTGATGGCGGTGAAGGACGCTCCCGGGCGCTACCAGTTCGCCAACCCGAAGTTCGAACAGACTTTCGGTTTCGCTACCGGCGAGGTGATCGGCAAGACGGATCTGCAACTGTTTCCGGAAGCCGTCTCCGATCTCTTCCGCGAGAGTGAACTCGAGGCGATGCGCCTGCGCAAAGGGATAGAGCGCGAAGAAACTCTGCCGCTGGCGGCCGGCGAACGCCACTTCCTGGTTGTCCGCTTTCCGCTTTTCGACGACGACGGAGCGATTACCGGCCTGTGCTTCCAGGCCACCGACATCACCGCCCGCAAGCGCGCCGAGGAGCAGTTGCGGCTGGCCGCACTGGTCTTCGACCGCGCTTCGGAAGGCGTCATGGTGACTGATACCGAGCAGCGGATCCTGACCATCAATGATTCGTTTTCGACCCTCACCGGCTACACGCGGCAGGAGGTGGTCGGCAAGACTCCCCGTCTGCTGCGCTCTGACAGGATGCCGCGGGAGTTCTATGCCGAGATGTGGGACAAGGTCACTCGCCTCGGTGTCTGGCAGGGTGAGATCTGGAACCGCCGGAAGAACGGCGAGCCTTACCTCGAATGGCTGTCGATCAATACGGTCAAGGACAAGAACGGCAAGGTGGTCAACTATGTCGGCATGTTCAGCGACATCACCAAGGTGCGCGAGTCGCAGCAGCGTATCGAGTATCTCGCCACCCACGACGAATTGACCGGGCTACCCAACCGCGCGCTCTTCAATGATCGTCTGAACCTGGCACTGGCCCATGCCGAGCGCTCGCGCGAGAGTGTCGGTGTGGTGTTCATCGACCTCGACAACTTCAAGGTGGTCAACGACACGCTCGGTCACGAAACCGGCGACAAGCTGCTCAAGCAGGCCGCCATGCGCCTGCTTGAATGCGTGCGTGCCGAAGACACCGTTGCCCGACTGGGCGGCGACGAATTCGTCGTCCTGCTGGTCAATGCCGACCGTCAGCAGGCAACGCTGACCGCCGAACGCCTGCTGACCGGGCTGAGCACCAGCTACCATTTCGGCGAGCACGAATGCTTCATCAGCGCCAGCATCGGCCTGAGCATGTTCCCCGAGGATGCTGGTGATGCCAATTCCCTGATGCGCAACGCCGACTCGGCAATGTATCGCGCGAAGGATCACGGCAAGAACGGTTTCCGCTTTTTCTCCGCCGATCTGGCCAGCCAGGCCAGCAAGCGCTTGGCCCTGGAGACTGGCCTGCGGCGGGCCATCGAGAACGGCGAGCTGTTTGTTCATTACCAGCCACAGGTCAGGCTCGAGTGCGATACGGTAGTTGGCGCCGAGGCGCTCGTGCGCTGGCGTTACAACGGTGAAGTGATCGACCCGGTAGTGTTCATTCCGATCGCCGAACAAAGCCACCTGATCTTCGCCATCGACGACTGGGTACTTGGCGAGGCCTGTCGCCAGATCATCGAGTGGGACAGGGCCGGACTGCCGCCGCTGCGGATCAGCGTCAACATCTCGGCGCGCCATTTCCGCAAGGACGGCATGGCGGCTGACCTGATGGACATTGTCAGCGCCCATGGGGTTTCGCCGCAGCGTCTGTGCATCGAAATCACCGAGGGCGTGCTCATGGACGTCGATCGTGCGCAGCGCATGCTGGCCGAACTGGTCGAGTTCGGGTTGCGGATCAGCATCGATGACTTCGGCACCGGCTTCTCCTCGCTGTCCTACCTCAAGCGTTTTCCAATTCATGAACTAAAGATCGCCCGCAGCTTCGTCGACGGCATCTCGACGGATGCCGACGACCGCGCGATCGCTTCGGTGATCATCTCGCTGGCGCGACAACTCGGGATGAGCGTGGTCGGCGAGGGAATCGAGATGACTGGCCAGCACGACGAGCTCGAAGCGTTTGGCTGCCATCGCGGCCAGGGCTTTCTCTATGCCCAGCCGCTGGCGCCAGACGCCTTCGCCGACTGGGTGCTCGCCCGCAGTGCCAAGCCAACCGATGCCACAACCCTCGGATAACGCCAGCGGCGACTGCGACCCGACAGCGATCGATCAGGCAAGCGAGAAGACGGCGACCGCCGCACTGAGCTACACAGTGGATTCGCGCGACAGGATCGTTGCCGTCGGCGGCGACTGGGATGGCTTCGCCCGGGACAACGACGGCAGCGACGTCCTGGCAAGGACGGTCATCGGCCGGCGGCTTGAGGAATTCATCACCGGCGACGCCACGCGGATGTTCGTGCGCACGATGCTGATGTCGGCGCGAACCCTGAAACGCAGCATCAGGCGCCCCTACCGCTGCGACTCACCGCAATGGCGGCGCTTGATGGAAATGACCATTGTGCCGCTTGCCCAGGAGATGCTGGAAGTCCGTCACCACCAGATTCGCGCCGAACCTCTACCCTACACGGTCACGATTGCTGCCGTGACGTCAACGGCGGCGTCCGGCTTCGTCAAACGCTGCAGTATCTGCAACCGCATCCGGGCAGGAAAGGTGTGGAGCGAAGTGGATGCGGCGGTCATTGATGGCCGCCTGGCGGCCGCAGCCGCCGCAGCGCTCAGGGTCATCTATGGCGTCTGCCCCGACTGCCTGCACTCCGCCGGACATCGGCACCCCTGATCAGTTCGCGCTGTTGCCGTACCGCGGCGACGCACTTTCCTCGACACCGACATCGGCTTCATCGCGGAGGCGCTGCTCCAGGCTCTCGATCAGCCCGTTCGCCGCATCCTCGACCATGTCGAGCACCAGATCGAAACCGTGACCGAGACCATAGTAGGGGTCGGGAACCTCGTCGTCATCGAAGTTCTTCGAGTAACTCATGAACAGCCCCAAACGGTCGGCCTTGTCGGGTGGGCAGATGCGTTTGAGGGTGTCGAGGTTGTTGTGGTCCATGGCCAGGATGAGATCAAAGTAGGCCAGATCCTGCGCCGCCACCTTGCGTGCCCGCATGTTCGAGAGATCGTAGTTTCGACTGGCTGCAGCACGCTGGGTGCGTTGATCCGGCGCCTCGCCAACGTGATAGCCGTGGGTGCCGGCCGAGTCGACCTCGATCTGAGCATCGAGGTTCTTCGCGCGCAGGAAGTGGCGGAAGACACCCTCTGCCGTTGGCGAGCGGCATATGTTTCCCATGCAGA
>AATN01000027.1_pt1 | contig 36405 bp, 33 predicted proteins | sample 270648 | NCBI WGS metagenome assembly AATN01 (sample SAMN02954269, study PRJNA17659) | bioreactor sludge metagenome | biome: terrestrial; feature: bioreactor; material: sludge; isolation source: Enhanced Biological Phosphorus Removal (EBPR) bioreactor sludge | place: Australia: Brisbane, Queensland
CGGTCGATGGGGCTCGCCTGCCTGTGGTGCGGCGCGTCGACACGCGCATTGACAAACCGATTGACGGGTTGTCCGGCGCGTTGCTCGAGGCGATCGGGAAACGCCTGGAACGCGGCGAGCAGAGTCTGCTGTTTCTCAATCGACGCGGGTACGCACCCGTGCTCGCCTGCATGGCCTGCGGCTGGACCTCCGGTTGCCGGCGTTGCGCTGCCCATCTGGTGCTGCATCTTGCCGACCGTTGCCTGCGTTGCCATCACTGCGGCTTTGCGGCGGCCGTGCCGAAGGCCTGCCCGACCTGCGGCAACCAGGATCTGAGCGCCTTCGGTCGCGGCACGCAGCGCCTGGAGGTGGTTCTCGGTGAGCGCTTTCCGAAGGCACGCGTCCTGCGTGTTGACCGCGACTCGGCGAGCAGCCGCACGCATTGGGAAGCGCTGGTAACAAGGATCCACGCCGGCGAGGTCGATATTCTTGTTGGCACACAGATGCTCGCCAAGGGTCACGACTTCCCGAAGCTGACGCTGGTCGGCGTCGTTTCTCCCGATGCTGCGCTCTTTGCCGCCGATTGGCGCGCGCCCGAGCGACTTTTTGCCCAGTTGATGCAGGTGGCCGGTCGCGCGGGGCGTGCGGACCGCCCGGGGGAAGTGCTGATCCAGACGCAGTTCCCCGACCATCCGTTGTACGCTGCCCTGGTCGACCACGACTATTCGGCCTTCGCCGCGGCCCATCTCAAGGAACGGCAGCAGGCAGGCTTTCCGCCCTACACCCATCAGGCGATGCTGCGCGCGGAAGCGCCACGCATGGCAGACGCCCTGAGCTTCCTGAATACGGCGCGCGCCTGTCCGCCACCCGTTTGCGAGAACGCCGTGACCTTCTACGACGCGGTGCCGATGCGCCTTTCGCGCAGAGCCAGCCGCGAACGCGGGCAGTTGCTCGTCGAGTCGTCGTCACGTCGCGTGTTGCAGCAGTTTCTTGCCGGCTGGGTGGTGCAGATCGAAGCCATCAAGGCGCCGGGCAGCCTGCGCTGGCACCTGGAGGTGGACCCGCTCGAGTTCTGACTTGGCGGCGCGGCCAGCGCGTGCGCGGGCGCTGCACCTCGCCTGTGCCACGGTAGCGCTCTCGTGGCCCCCGCCCCTTTGCCGCTCGATCGAGCCGCCGAGTGGCCCGCTGTCGCGCACCGGCAAGGATTGACGAAGCCGCCGGGCCCAGGGATACTCTTCCCGAAAGCCAGCCTGGCCAGCTCCCCAGCGTGCACCATTTCACAGCGCGGCGAATCCCCGCCAGCTATTGTATTGGGTGCCGGTAGATGGGGGTCGCGCTTGCCACGCCCGCGCCGCTTCGGCGCTCACGCGACGAAGACGGGCCTCGTCTGCTGGCGCCACCCACCAAGGAGTCTTGACGTGTCTTCCGATTTCGTAGCCGCGATTGACCTGGGTTCGAACAGCTTCCACATGATTGTTGCCCGTATCGCCAATGGACGGGTGCAGGTTCTCGACCGCCTGCGCGAGATGGTTCAATTGGCTGCGGGCCTCGACAGTCGCAACCGCCTGTCGCCACAGTCGCAGCAGCGGGCGCTCGACTGCCTGGCGCGCTTTGGCCAGAGACTGCGCCACATTCCGCCAACCCGCGTGCGCATCGTCGGCACCAACACCTTGCGACAGGCGCGCAACAGCGCCGAGTTCGTGGCCCGCGCCGAGCAGGTTCTTGGCCACAAGGTCGAGATCGTCGCCGGCCAGGAGGAGGCGCGGCTGATCTACCTCGGTGTTGCGCACAGCGTCGGCGACGTGCCCGGGCAACGTCTGGTGGTCGACATTGGCGGCGGTAGCACCGAGCTGATCATCGGCGAGCAGTTCGATCCCCTGCATCTGGCGAGCCTGCGCATGGGCTGCGTCAGCATCAGTCGCCATTGTTTTGGTAACGGTCGAGTCACTGCGGGCCGCCTGCGCGAGGCCGAATTGCTTGTCCAGCTGAATCTCGAACCAGTGCGCGAGGAATACCTGGCGCGCGGCTGGGAGGTGGTGACCGGTGCGTCGGGGTCGATCAAGGCGATCCAGGATGTGGTCGTCAGCGAAGGCTGGTGTCGCGAGGGAATCAGTCTCGACGCCCTGCGCCGACTGCGCATGGCACTGCTCGAAGTGCGCGACACGGCCGAAATCGCCAGTCGCTGGCAACTCGACCCCGCGCGCGCGCGCGTCTTCTTTGGTGGCTTTGTCATCCTCCACGGTCTGTGCGAGACACTCGGCGTGCAGCAGCTCGAGGTCTCGGAAGGCGCTTTGCGCGAGGGCCTGATCTATGACCTGCTGGGCCGCATCCGGCACGAGGATGTGCGCGACCGAACCATCGCCGATGTCATCGGTCGCTTCGGCCTCGATGAGGCTCAGGCCGGGCGAGTCAGCGGCACGGCGCTGGAACTGCACCGACAGGTACGCGCGAAATGGCAACTGACCGGCAAGGAAGCGCGACACGTCCTCGAACGGGCCGCCCGCCTGCACGAGATCGGCCTGTTGCTGACCCACGACCAGTATCACAGGCACGGCGCCTACGTGCTGGAGCATTCCGACCTGCCCGGTTACTCGCGCGACGATCAGCGTTTGCTGTCGGCCCTGGTCGGGCGCCACCGGCGGTCGTTCCCGGCCGATGCGTTTTCCCATCTGCCAAAGGACTGGGCGCGGCCGGCACGCCGCCTGTGCGTTCTCCTGCGCTTGGCGGTGGTTCTCCACCGGGGTCGCAGCAGCGAGCCGTTGCCCGCGATCAGCCTGCGCGTCGACCGGCAGCGACTGGTTCTGCGGCTTCCGGCGGGCTGGCTGGACCAGCACCCACTGACGCGTGCCGATCTCGAGATCGAAGCCAGGCAACTTCGCAAGGCCGGCTTCGATCTCGAGATCGGCCGCAGCGGACCGGTGACGCTGCCGCCGGCACCGGCCGCGGGCTTGCCATGACCGTCGGCAATGACCGCCTGTGCAGTGCACCACTCACCTTTTCGTCCCTGACCAGGGCTGGCATCGTAACGGCACACCGGCCGTGACGCGCGGGTCGCGGTGATGCGATTTCTCGCCTGGCTGGCTGCATCCCTGCTGCTGTCGCTGCTCGTCGTCTTCTGTCTGCTGGTCGCCGCGCTTGAGCCAGCGCCCCTGGTTACCCGTGGCGAGACGATCTCGCCCGCGTCGATTGCGCAGGCCAAACTTCTCTTGGCCAGGAACGATCCGCGCCGACTGGCGCGCGGCGATGAACGGACGGCAGATCTCCCGGCGGCGTTGATCGATGATGGCGTCAATCACTTGGCGAACCGCCTGTTGCACGGACGTGGTGCCTTCGTCATGGGCGAGGACTCGGCGCAGATCCGCCTCAGCGTCCGCGTTCCCGGTCTGCCCGGACCCCGTTTTCTGAACTTTGGCGCGGTCTTCAAGGAAGCCGAGGGGGAACCGCATGTCGCCTCGGCGACCCTGGGTTCGTTGCCCGTTCCGGCCGCGCTGATCGAGCCGCTGATGGCCTCGGCGATCAAGCTTGCCGGATTTGGAGACGACTGGCAGCTGGCCCGACAGAGCATCCGGCGGTTGATGTTCGAGCCCGGGCGGGGCGTCGTGGTCATCTCCTACGTCTGGGAACCAGAAATCCTCGATCGTGCGCTGGCGCTGGCCTTCACGCCCGAGGATCTGCTCCATCTCGAAGCCGCCCAGCGAGCCCTGGCGGGCCTTCTCGATCACCACGGACCGCGCGCGCGCGTGCCCCTGCCGGAAATTCTCGGCACCCTCCTGGCGCACACCGGCGACGGATCCCTCGTGCAGCGTCGTGCGGCACTACTGGTTTTGGCCACGCACCAGTCGGGACAGAGCCTGGTCAGGCTGTTGCCGCAGGCGAGGCAATGGCCACGCCCACGACCCGTCAAGCTGATCCTGCTCGGCCGCGGCGACAGCGCCCAGCATTTCGCCATTTCAGCCGCCCTGGCTGCCTGGGCCGGCGAGCCGGCGGCCAACGCCATCGGCGTCTACAAGGAAGTCGAGGACGCGCGCCATGGCAGTGGCTTCTCGTTTGCGGATCTTGCCGCAGATCGCGCCGGTACCCGTTTTGGACAACTGGTTGCGGACGCGTCGCCACGCCTGAATGATGCGCTGGGACGTACGCTGACCGATGCGGACCTGGCGCCAGCGCTTGGCGGGCTTCCGGAGTATCTGTCGGAAAGCGAGTTCCAGCGGCGTTTCGGCGGCAGCGGCAACGCCGCCTATGCGCAGGTAATGGCCGAAATCGAGCGTCGCCTGGCGGCCCTGCCGCTGTATCGCTGATCGGCTGCCCTGTGCGCCCGTGGCCACCGTCGGCGCGTGCTGCTCAGCGCACCCGTCGACCGGCAAGAAGGAACCACAGATAAGCGGCGAGCTGTGCTCCCAGCAAGGACAGGAGAGCGTTCCGGTGAGCCATGGCGGCCGTTTGTCCCTGCGCCTGCAGCAGGTCGATCAAGAGCCCGAGCCCCCACTGGACGCCGAAGGCGCCAACGAAGACCATCAGGTTGAATGCTGTGTTGGCGCGGCCGGATAGCGCCACCGCAAAGCCCGCCGCCGCTTGCGAATAGGCGAGCGTGCCAAAGCTCGAGAAGCTGCCATAGGCGATCCACAGGAGGTGGGTGTGTTCGACGGCCTGGGTGACGATCAGGGCGAGCGTCAGTAGCGAAAGGCCGAGTCCGGCAGCGAGCAACATCAGCGGCTTGATGCCGCGTCTGGCCAAGCCGGTGGCGAGGAGGCCAATCAGGAGATAGGCAATCAGCATCGCCGCGCTCATCCCCGCCATATGGTCGGCGGCGACCGCGCGCGCGTAGCCGTTCACCTGCATGAGCCAGGAAACCGACCACAGGCTCTGCACGGCCATGAAGCCCCCGACCAGCGTCAGTCCGAGAGGCGCGAAGCGCCAGAAATGGGCGCTGGCGAAGACTTGCCTGACGCCGGCCCACTGCGCCGCGAGCGGTTCCGGCTTTGCCCCGTCCGTGCGTTCGGGGACGCTGAGGAACAGCCAGATGGCAACCAGCAGGGTCAGGCCGGCCAGTCCGACGAAGATCTCGCGCCAGCCGGCTACCTGCAGGGCTGCTTCCAGCGGTGCCGTCGCAGCGAGCGCTCCGAGACCGCCGGAGGTCATGATCCAGCCGGTCAGCGATGCCTGTCGGTCGGCCGGGAACCACAGCGAAAACGCTTTGAAGGCGGCCATCAGGCACGCCGAAACGCCCAGCCCGATCAGCGCACGCGAGAAGGCCAGGTCGCCGATGCTCTTGCCGATGGCGAACGTCGCGGCACCGGTAGCGGCAATCAGGAGCAGCCCCGATTCGACCCGGCGCGCGCCGAAGCGGTCGAGCAACATGCCCAGCGGCAGCTGGGCGGCGGCGAAGGACAGGAAGTAGGCGCTGGTCAGCAGGCCTAGGCTGCCGGCGCCGAGTGCCAGTTCGGCAGTCAGTATCGGCCCGATAACGGCATTGGCCGTCCGGTACAGATAGGACAGGAAGTAGGCGCCTGCGAAGGGCAGGAATAGTTTCAACCAGAGCATGGATTGGTCAGGAGTCCGGTTGTTTCACGCCTCGTCCCACAGCCACGCGGCCCCGCGCACGCCGGAGGAGTCCCCATGCACGTTGGGCAGCAGGCGGGTGCGCACCTCGTCGGAGAAGACGTGCGCTGTCCACAACATCGGCACGCTTCGATACAGGCGCTCAAGATTGGAAAGGCCGCCGCCAAGCACGATAACGTCCGGGTCCAGGATGTTGATCACTTGGGCCAGCGCCTTCGCCAGGCGCCGTTCGTAGCGCTGCAGTGACGCATTGGCGGCAAGGTCACCGGCGCCGGCGCGAGCGCCGACGGCTTCGGCAGTCAGCGATTCCCCGTGGTGGCGCCAGTGGTCCAGGCTGAGCGCGGGACCGGAGAGCCACGTTTCGACACAGCCTGAACGCCCGCAGTAGCACGCTGGTGGCGGCAGGCCTTCCTCTTCGGCCGACGGCAGCGGATTGTGGCCCCATTCCCCGGCAATCCGGTTGACCCCGGTCAGTACCCGCTGATTGACAACAATTCCCCCGCCGACACCGGTGCCGAGGATGACCCCGAAAACGACCTCCGCACCACGTCCAGCACCATCGATCGCTTCCGAAAGGGCAAAGCAGTTGGCGTCGTTGGCCAAACGTACTTCGCGCTGCAGCAGCCTCTGAAGGTCGTCCCGCAGTGGTCTGCCGACCAGGCAGGTGGAGTTGGCATTCTTGATGTGACCGGTCACGGCGGATTCGGCACCGGGAATTCCTATCCCGACGCTGCCTCGCCCACCGAGATCGTCTTCGGCGGCAGCAACCAGTTCCGTGACGACCCTGATTGTCGCCAGGTAATCGCCTTGCGGGGTCGGACGACGGCGCCGCCGCAGCACGTTCCCGGACTCGTCGAGAGCGACGAGTTCGATCTTCGTACCGCCGAGGTCAATCCCGATTCGTAAGCGTCTGAGCAATCTCGTTCTCGTTCTCGTGCGCTGCGTGGCCATGAGGCGCGCCTTTCCTCTTGCGGCCATCCCGAATCCTTGCAGGGGGCTGCGCCGGCGAACCGCATCGCATGCTATCATACTGCGTCGACGTCCAATTCAAGATTGTCCAGACCTTGCTTCGCGCCCGCCGTCTTTCAAAGCAGCCGCTGTCTCTCGGTCAATTCCGGGGCGATGCCTGCTGCATGGATCGGCAGGGTTGGGTTTGCCTCCCCCGGCGCGGCGATCGTTTCGCGCTCACCCAACGCGTGTCGGCGGACCGTACCATCGCGCGTCAGAGCCGACGCGCAGCCAGCAACTTCTCGACACGTGAGCCTGTCTTCGACCTGGAATGCAGAAGCGCGAGTCACGGCCCTGACTGACCGTCACCATCCAAACCGAAAACCATGAAAAATGTTCTCATCACCGGGGCCGATGGCTTCATCGGCTCGCACCTGACCGAACTCCTGGTGCGCCAGGGTTACCAGGTCAAGGCCCTGTCGCAGTACAACTCCTTCAACTACTGGGGCTGGCTGGAGGATGTCGACTGCCTCGCGGATATCGAAGTCCTGAGTGGCGATGTGCGCGATCCACACTACTGCCGGAAGATCACGGCGGGTGTCGATACAGTCTTTCACCTGGCTGCGCTGATTGCCATTCCGTATTCGTATGCCGCCCCCGACAGTTATGTCGACACGAATGTCAAGGGCACCCTGAATATCTGCCAGGCCGCTCTTGACAACGGCGTCGACCGCGTTGTCCATACCTCGACCAGCGAGGTCTATGGCACAGCGCAATACGTGCCCATCGACGAGAAGCATCCGCTGCAGCCGCAGTCACCCTACAGCGCCTCGAAGATCGGTGCCGATGCCATGGCGATGAGTTTTTTCAACGCCTTCGGCCTGGCGGTGACGATTGCCCGCCCGTTCAACACCTATGGGCCGCGCCAGTCGGCCCGCGCGGTGATACCGACGATCATCAGCCAGATCGCCAGCCAGCTCAAGCAGATCCGGCTCGGCGACGTTACTCCCACGCGCGACTTCAACTATGTGGCCGACACGTGCCGCGGGCTCCTGGCGCTGGCTCGTTCCGACAAGGCGATCGGTGAGACCGTGAACATCGGCTCCAATCATGAGATCTCGGTCGGCGATACGCTCGCGCTGATCCGCGAGCTGATGCACAGTGATGTCGAGTTCATGACCGACGAGCAACGAATTCGCCCGGAGCGATCGGAGGTGTTTCGCCTGTGGTGCGACAACGGCAAGATCCGAGAAATGACCGGCTTCCAGCCGGAATACAGCCTCAGAGCCGGTCTCCAGGCAACCATCGACTGGTTTACCCGACCGGAAAACCTCGCCAAGTACAAAGCCGGCATCTACAACGTCTAAGCCCGCCATGTTCGACACCCTTGTACGCTTCATTCGCGACCAGTACCGTACCGACGACTTTATCCCGCTGCATGCGCCGGTATTCAATGGCCATGAGCGCCAGTACGTGGCCGAAACGATCGAGTCCACCTTCGTCTCGAGCGTCGGCGAATTCGTCGACCGCTTTGAGCGCGACATGGTCCAGTACACCGGAAGTGCGCGGGCAGTCGCCATGGTCAACGGCACGGCGGCGCTGCACATCGCGCTGCAACTCGCCGGCGTCCGACGTGGGGATCTCGTCGCCACCCAGCCACTCACCTTCGTCGCCACCAGCAACGCCATTGCCTATTGTGGTGCCGAGCCCGTCTTCGTCGATGTCGACCGGGAAACGCTTGGCCTCTCCCCGAAGGCGCTGGAGGCGTGGCTGCAGGAAAGCGCCTTCATAAACAACGACGGTGAATGCCAATTGCTGGCCGACGACAGGATCATCCGTGCCTGCCTGCCGATGCATACCTTCGGCCACCCGGTCGCACTCGACGCTCTGCTCGATGTCTGCAAGCGGTGGAAGCTCGCCTTGGTCGAGGACGCTGCCGAGTCGCTCGGGAGCTTTTACAGAGGTCGCCACACCGGGACGTTTGGTCTTCTCGGCACACTGAGCTTCAACGGCAACAAGATCATCACGACCGGCGGCGGCGGCATGATTCTGACCGACGAAGGCCTTGGCGCGCGCGCCAAGCACCTCAGTACGACCGCGAAACAGGCGCATCCCTACGAATACGTCCATGATCAGGTCGGTTACAACTACCGCCTACCCAATCTCAATGCCGCGCTCGGGTGCGCGCAGCTGGAACAGATCGAGGCCTTTGTCGGCGCCAAGCGCGTCCTTGCCGAACGCTATGCGGAGCATTTGCGGGACAGCGACCTGCAGTTCGTCAGCGAACCCCCGGAATGCCGCTCGAACTACTGGCTCAATGCCGTGATCTGTAAGGGCCGCGAACAACGTGACGAGTTGCTGCGGGCGGCCAACGAGCAGGGGGTCATGACCCGTCCGATCTGGGCGTTGATGAATCACCTGCCCATCTACGCGCACTGCCGGCGGGGCGAGTTGCGCAACGCCGAGTGGCTGGAAGCGCGGGTGGTGAACTTGCCGAGCAGCGTGCTGCCGGAGTTCCAACAGTGACACGCAGGGTCGCGGTCTTCACCGGCACCCGTGCCGAATACGGTCTGCTCTACTGGTTGATGAAGGACATCCAGGCGAGCACCGTACTGGAGTTGCAGCTCATCGTCAGCGGCATGCATTTGTCGCCCGAGTTCGGTGACACTTGGCGACAGATCGAGGAGGACGCGTTTCACATCGATGCCAAGGTCGAGATGTTGTTGTCGTCGGACACTCCGGTCGGTGTGATCAAGTCGATCGGCCTCGCTACCATCGGTCTTGCCGACGCCCTCGACCGCCTGCGGCCGGATGTTCTGGTCGTGCTTGGCGATCGCTTCGAAGCGCTGGCGGCCGCTCAGGCCGCGCTGATCATGCGGATACCTGTTGCCCACCTGCATGGCGGTGAGCTTAGCGAAGGCGCCTACGATGACGCTATCCGGCATGCGATTACCAAGATGGCCAGCCTCCATTTCGTCGCCGCCGAGGTGTACCGTCGGCGGGTGATACAGATGGGCGAAGCGCCGGAACGCGTCTTCAATGTCGGTGCCATGGGGCTCGACCATTTGCGGCGTGCGCCGCGGATGTCGCGCGACGAGTTGTCCTCCAGCCTCGGGTTTGCGCTGGACGCGCCTTATCTGTTGGTAACTTATCACCCGGTCACTTTGCTCGGGGAAGATCCGGAACCGAGCTTCAACGCACTCCTGGCGGCACTTGATCAGTTTCCGGGATGCCGGGTCATTTTCACCTATCCGAATGCCGACAATGGTGGCCGCGCGCTCATTCCCCTGCTTGAGCACTATGCGCAGCAGCAACCGGCGAGGGTGTTCGCTATTCCGTCGCTGGGATTCAGACGCTATCTGGCGGCGGTCGAACACGCCGCTGCTGTCGTCGGGAACTCATCGAGCGGCATCATTGAAGTCCCGGCGTTCGGCATCCCGACCGTCAACGTCGGTGTCCGGCAACTCGGGCGTCTGGCCGCCGAATCGGTTCTGCACTGCCCGGCGGAGACCGCGGCCATTGTCGGCACGCTCCACCTGGCATTGTCCGACCAGTTCGGCGCGCGCTGCCGGGATGCCGTCAATCCCTACGGGCAGGGCAATGCGGCCAAACAGGTGACGCAGGTGCTCGGTTCCTTTACGGGTGGGACGCACAAGCATTTTCACGATCTGGCTGACGGATGACGATGGTCGGGAAAGACCGTGTATACATCATTGCCGAAGCCGGAGTGAATCATAACGGCCGGCGGGATTTGGCGTCCGCCCTGATCGACGCGGCCGCCGATGCCGGTGCCGACGCCGTGAAGTTTCAGACCTTTGACGCGCACAAACTGGCCTCTAAGGGCGTGCGGAAAGCGGCCTACCAGACGGAGAACACCGATGCTGGCGAAAGCCAGCTGGCCATGCTGCAGCAACTCGAGTTGCCGCGGGCATGGCATGCCGATCTGCAGGACTACTGTCGGCGGAAGGGCCTGGACTTTCTCTCCACTGCCTTCGATGTCGGCAGTCTGGCATTTCTGGTCGAACTGGGCATGCCCTTGTTCAAGGTGCCGTCGGGTGAACTCACCAATGGCCCGCTGCTCTGGCAGTTTGCACGCACGCGCAAGCCCCTGATCCTGTCGACGGGGATGGCGACGCTCTCCGAGGTCGAGCAGGGGCTCGCGATTGTCGCGCACGCGTTGTGTGCCGTGCACGAGCCGGCCAGCATGGACGAGGTCTGGCGCCTGTGGAGCAATGCGGAGTGCAGAAGCCGCTTGCTTGGCCATGTTACCCTCCTGCATTGCACGTCACAGTACCCGACGCCATTCACCGAGGTGAATCTGCGCGGCATGGATACCCTGGCCTCGGCGTTTGGCCTGGACGTGGGGTATTCGGATCACACGCAAGGCATTCTGATTCCCGTGGCAGCGGTGGCGCGGGGCGCCAAGGTGATCGAGAAGCATTTCACGCTCGATCGCTCGCTGGCAGGTCCGGATCATAAAGCCTCTCTTGAACCGAACGAACTGAGCCAGATGGTGAACGATATCCGCGCGCTGCAGGTGGCACTCGGCGATGGCAGCAAGGCACCGCAAGACAGTGAATGGGACACGCGTCTGGCGGCTCGCCAGCAGGTCGTGGCGGCACGCTCGATCGCTGCCGGCAGTGTGCTGACACGCGCCGACCTGACGACCGCGCGTAGCGGGCGTGGATTGCCGCCGGTCGTCCTCTGGGAACTCGTCGGCCGGAAGAGCGGGCGTGCCTACGACGAAGGTGAGGTCATCGAAGCATGAAGCTACCGCTGATCATCATTGGTGGCGGTGGTCACGCGACGGTCGTGGCCGATGCCCTCCTGGCGGCTGGCGAGCACGTGCTTGGCATCACCGACGCCGATCGGACCAAGCAGGGCACGCTGCTATGCGGGGTGCCCGTGCTGGGTGACGATCGCGTCCTCGACGAGCATTCGCCGGCGACGCTACGGTTGGTAAATGGCATAGGCGGTATCGGCAGCATGCTGGCCAGGATGTCGGTGCAGCACCGCTTGCAACAGAGCGGCTGGCGTTTCACATCGGTACGCCACCCGACGGCAATCGTTTCGCCATTCGCTCGCCTTTCCGACGGCGTTCACCTGCTCGCAGCGAGCGTGCTGCAGGCAGGGTCCGTGATCGGAGAAGGCTGTATAGTGAACACGGCCGCGGTGATCGAACACGACGTTGAACTTGGTGCGTGGACGCACGTCGCTCCGCGCGCACTGGTCTGCGGCACCGTTGTCGTCGGCGCCCGGTGCCATGTCGGCGCCGGCGCCGTCGTTCGCCAGGGACTACGCCTGGGCGACGATACGGTCATCGGCGCTGGTGCGGTGGTGGTCAAGGACTTTTCCGGTAATGGAGTACTGGTCGGAGTGCCAGCACGTACGATGGAACGTAGACCATGAAGAACTGGCAGCAGGCCCTGATTCTTCCGGATACCAGCTTGCGCGAAGCGCTGCAGACGATTGACCGGCTGGGCAGCCAAATGGCCCTGGTGGTCGATGCCGAGCGGCGTTTGCTCGGCACGCTGAGCGATGGTGACGCCCGGCGTGGCCTTCTCCGAGGCCTGGGCCTGGACGACCGGGTGGCGGCGGCGATGCACGTCAGCTTCACTTGCGCCAAGGCGGGCGAGGATCGCCATTCGATCCTCGCGACGATGCGACGGCGAGGACTGCACCAGCTTCCCGTAGTCGACGCCGAAGGCAAGGTCATCGGCCTCGAAGTCGTCGATGATTTTCTGGCCACCGCCGTCCGCGAACACTGGGTCGTCATCATGGCGGGCGGCCTCGGTAGTCGGCTTGAGGAGTTGACCCGTGATACACCCAAGCCGATGCTCAAGGTCGGCTCGCGCCCGTTACTGCAGACGATCGTGCGTGGCTACGCAGACTACGGTTTTCGCCACTTCTACTTCGCCGTGAACTACAAGGCGGAACAGATCGAGGCGTACTTTGGCGACGGCAGTGCGCTTGGCGTCGAAATACGCTATCTGCGCGAGCACCAGCGCATGGGCACGGCAGGGGCTCTCAGCCTGCTGCCCGAACGTCCGACGGCGCCGATTGTCGTCACCAATGCGGATCTGCTGACCAAGGAGAACCACGGCTACATGGTGGACCGCCATGTCGAGTCGGGTGCCGATGCGACCATGGCGGTGCGTGACTACGAGATGATGGTTCCCTTCGGGGTTGTGCGCGAGCGGGACGGCCTCATCGAGGCGATCGAGGAAAAGCCGGTCCAGACTTTCGTAGTCAATGCCGGCATCTACGTGCTCTCGCCGCACGTGCTCGATCTCGTGCCGCGTGGCCAGTTCTTCGACATGCCCTGGCTCTTCGAAGCCATGGCGCGCAAGGGCCTGCGTACCCGCTGTCATCATATCGACGGTTACTGGCTCGATATCGGACGTCTGCCCGACTATGAGCGCGCCAACCTCGACTTCGACGAGGTGTTCCGGTGATCGCCGGCAAGTCGGTGCTGGCGCTGATTACCGCCCGCGGCGGTTCGAAAGGCGTTCCGGGCAAGAACATCCTGCCGATCGCCGGCCGCCCGCTCATCCAATGGACAATCGACGCCGCCCGCGCGTCGCGCTACGTCGATCGACTGGTCCTGTCGTCTGACGATCGGGCGATCATCGAGGTGGCCTTGTCCGGCGGCTGCGAGGTGCCTTTCCGTCGCGACAGTGCTCTGGCCAGCGACGAGGCTTCATCCATCGACGTCGTTATCGACGCGCTGCAACGCGTTCCTGGTTACGATATCGTGTTGCTCCTGCAGCCGACATCGCCACTGCGCAACACGGCGGATATCGATGGCGCGCTCGAGCTTCTGGCGGCGAGTGCCGCGCCGGCGTGCGTATCGGTACGAGCGGCCGAGGAACACCCCTACTGGACCTTTCGGCTCGACGATGCCGGCCGCTTGCGGCGCTATGCCGAGCCGGCGGGAGGCCTGCCGCTGCGCCGCCAGGACTTGCCCGCAGCCTGGTGCCTGAACGGCGCCATCTACGCCGCCCGAGTCGACCGGCTGCGGCACGAGCGCAGCTTTCTTTCTGCGCAGACGGTCGGCTTCGCGATGCCCGCCGAGCGCTCGCTCGATATCGACACGCCGGACGACATCGAGCGCCTGAAATCCCTTCTGGAAAAACTACCCTCAACGAGCGGCCCTGAGCCCAAGGTGACACCATGAAACAACGAGATGTGATCAAGACCTACAATTTGCCGCCCAAGGTGCGTTTCTGCAAGATCTGCACGGTCTCGAACCAGCGCCCACGCATCACCTTCGATGAGCACGGAGTCTGTTCCGCATGCAACTTCGCAACGTACAAGCGCAGCAAGATCGACTGGGCCGAGCGCGAACGCGAGCTGGTCGACCTGTGTCACCGCCATCGCAAACACAACGGCGACTACGACGTGATTGTCCCGTGCAGCGGCGGCAAGGACGGCAGCTTCGTCGCGCATCAGCTCAAGTACAAATACGGGATGAACCCGCTGACCGTCACCTGGGCGCCGCTGAAGGCCACCGAGATTGGTCGACGCAACCTCGACGCCTTCATTCAGTCGGGTTTCGACAATGTGCTGGGCACGCCGAACGGAAAGACCACGCGCAAGCTGACGCGGCTCGCGACGCAACACCTGGGTGATCCTTTCCAGCCTTTCATTTATGGCCAGACGAACTACCCTTTGCACATGGCCGTGAAGTACAACGTGCCGCTGATCATGTACGGCGAGAACGGGGAGGTCGAGTATGGTGGAGACATGAAGAACGCGCACCGGCCGACGCGCGAAATCCAGGACCACGACAAGCATTACTTTTCCGGCCTACCGCCCGAGTTCTGGGTAGAACACGGCGTCAGCGAAGCCGACCTGAGACCATTCATGGCGCCCAGCTACGAGTCGATAGTCGCCAACAAGACCGAGATCCATTTCTTTGGGCATTACAAGTTCTGGGATCCGCAGGAGAACTTCTATTACTGCCGGGAAAACACCGGGTTCCAGCCGAACACGGAGCGTTCGGAAGGCACTTATTCCAAGTACGCCAGTCTCGATGACCGCATCGACGGCTACCACTACTATCTTGGCTACATCAAGTTCGGCATCGGTCGAACGACTTCCGACGCCGCGCACGAGATTCGCGACGGCAAGATCACGCGTGAGGAAGGGATCGCGCTGGTCAGGCGCTATGACGGCGAGTTCCCGCAGAAGTACTATCAGGAATTCCTCGACTACTGTGGGATCACCGACGAAGAATTCCAGGCGGTGGTCGATAGCTGGCGCTCCGATCATCTCTGGCACAAGACCGCCGACGGCTGGGAGCTCAGGCACCCGGTCTGGAGCGAGGCGCCCGATCAAGCGTGATGGCATGAAAAAGATACGCCTGATCCCGCGTCTGGATATCAAGGGCCCGAAGGTCATCAAGGGGATTCACCTGGAAGGTCTGCGGGTGGTCGGCGATCCGCAGGAGTTCGCGCGGCGCTACTACGACCAGGGCGCCGACGAGCTTCTCTATGTCGATGTCGTCGCCAGCCTGTATGGTCGCAACAGCCTGCACGATATCGTGCAGAGCGCGGCGCGCGACGTCTTCGTGCCGCTCACCGTGACCGGTGGACTGCGTTCGGTTGACGACGTGCGCCTCATGCTACGCTCGGGCGCCGACAAGGTCGGCATCAACACGGCGGCGACCAAGCGTCCCGAGCTGATCCGCGAGGTGGCACGTAAGTTCGGTTCGCAGTGCATGGTGCTGTCGATCGAGGCCAAGCAGGTGGCGCCCGGGCGTTGGGAGGCCTACACGGACAACGGCCGCGAGAAGACCGGGCTGGATGTCATCGAATGGGTGCAGCGCGGTGTCGAACTCGGCGCCGGTGAGATTCTCTTGACCTCGGTAGACCGTGAAGGAACGCGGGAAGGTTTCGATACCAACCTGGTGGCGGCTGTCTCGGCCGTCGTGCCGGTCCCGGTGATCGCCAGCGGCGGGATGGGTTGCCTCGAAGACGTGGCGACGGTGGTGCGCGAGGGTGCGGCGGACGCTGTGGCAATGGCCGACATGCTGCACTATGGTCGGGCAACCATAGCCGAGATCCGCGCGGCTGCGCGGGCAGCCGGTCTGACGGTGAGGGCGATATGAGTGCAACGGTGACGATCATCGATTACGGTAGCGGCAACCTGCTGAGCGTTTCGCGCGCTTTCGATCACGTGGGCGCGGCGGCGGTGCTGTCCGGCGATCCGGCGGCGATCGAAAATGCCGACCGTCTGGTCCTGCCAGGGGTAGGGGCTTTTGCCGACGGCATGCAGGGCCTGCGTGAAAGAGGACTGATCGAGGTGATCCGCCGCTACGCTGCTTCGGACCGGCCCTTGCTCGGTATCTGCCTCGGCATGCAGATGTTTGCCAGCACGAGTCTGGAGTTCGGCGAGCATGAGGGGCTCGGCCTGATTCCGGGGCGGGTCGTGCCGGTTCCCGCCATCGATGTGGACGGATCCGCGCAGAAGATCCCGCATATTGGCTGGGCTGAACTGAGACCACCTGCTCGGCAGTGCTGGGAGGGCTCGATCTTTGCCTCGACCCCGGGCAGTACCTGGGTTTATCTCGTGCATTCCTTCCATTTCGAACCGGACGATCAGGCCCATCGCCTAGCCGACTGCTACTATGGCGGCCACCGGCTCACGGCGGCCGTGCGATCCGGCAATATCGTTGGCTGTCAGTTTCATCCGGAGAAGAGCGGCGAGGCAGGCCTGCGCTTGCTCGACGCCTTTGTCCGTAGGTGACATGGCAACACGGCAGCACGCGCATGATCGAGACCGTTGCGTGCCAAGCGTCCGCCCCGGCGCGCGTCGCGAGCGCAGCGGCCGCTCTTGCTGTGCCCGCGTACCCTTGTTCTCGCCTGGTGGGTGGGTGACCAGAAGCGCAACGCGCCGCACCGGTTAACCTGATGGCGGTCGATGTAGGACGCGTCGATTGAAGCCAAATGCCAAGAGAATAGCAAGGGTGGCAAGTATCTGCGGCATGGCGACGATGAAGTGAAACGCCAGGGCGCTGGCCAGAGCCAGATTAGGTTCGGCCTGCAAGGTCTGCTGCAGATACGCAACGATCGCTGCCTCCACCACGCCGATGCCCGCCGGCGTGCTGGGAATCGCGATCGCCAACGCCAGCACCAGCGACAAGACCAGCGCGTTGGCAAGTGAGAACTGCGCAAACACCGAGTTGAACATGAAGAACACTGAGGCGACGGTGATCGCCCAGATCATGGCGGTGAGCACGCTCAACCGGGTAATGCGGGCCTTGTCCTTCTGTTCACGCAAGGTGGCGAAGGCATCATTGATCCAGTTGTGGGTCTCCCGGCCGGACTGTTCCCAGCGGGCCAGGGCCAGGAAGGCGACGATCAACGCCAGAACCAGCGCGGCAACGAGGAGGCCGGCGATGGCGATGCCCCGATTCAGGTAGGGAGCGACAACGATCTGGCTGGCCAGCAGCCCGAGGAGGAAAAGTGCGCACAAGTCCATCAGCTTCTCGGCCGTCGTCGCAGCGATCAGGCGTGGCGTCGCAACCCTGAAGAACTGCCGAGCGTAGGCCAGTTTCGCTACCTCACCGAGACGGAACGGGAGTACCCCGTTCATTCCGAAGCCGATGGTGGCTATCGCGAGGGCCGGCAGCCGCGCTGCTGAAAGTAGGAGTGCCAAACGCGCGCCGTACACGAGGAGAACGGCGACACTAAGCAGCAGTGACAGGCAGAGTCCCCGCAGCGGAAGCGATTTGATCTGGTCAACCACTGCCGACAGGGAAATGTTGTCGCGGATCCAGAAGACAATGGCGACGACCGCCACCAAATTGGCGACCAGGAAGATGGCTTTGCGAGTGAATTGCGTTGGCCGCGCGTAGTCCGACACCGTTGTGCTCAGAGTTCGAGTTGGCGAATACGTCGTTTGAGCCTGATGGCGCCGACGGTGTAAGTGATGAGCATGCGGGTCCAGTTCGACTTGCTCTTTCCTTCGCTCCGTAGCAGGTATGCAGCCGGGACCTCGACGATCGAGAAGCCGGACTTCTGAACGAAATGCAGCAACCGGAAGTAGTAGTCACCGTAGCCGAAGAAGATTTCGTCCAGCGGCAGCTGGAGCAGCATGTCACGCCGCGCCGTGAAGTAGCCGCCGAGGTTGTCCTGCACCTGAGTCCGGATCAACAGCCGGAGGAGCCAGTTGTAGGCCATGGACAGCAGATAGTGGGTGGTATCGACCATTCTCCCGCCGGCGCAAAACCGCGACCCGCTGACGAAGTCGTAGATCTCGCCAACGTGCAGGAGTCTGGGAATTTCAACCGGGTCATGCGTGAGGTCCGAATCCATGATGATGATCCGTTCGCCTGCCGCCTGTTCAATACCGGCACGGATGGATTTGGCAAAGCCGCGGTCTACCGTGCGCAGGATGGGAACGATGCGGGGATTGTCACCATAGGCACGAGACACCTTGCTGAAGGTATCGTCCGGGCTATTGTCGTCGACTACGAGGATCTGGTAATCCCATCCGGACGGGACGTTCGCCTGTACGGCATCGATCAGCCGACCGATGTTTTCCGCCTCGTTGTAGGTCGGGAGAATGACTGAAAGGCTCGGCACGTTCACGCTAGGCAGCTTTCCGTAACGAAAGGAACACCAGTCCACCCGTGGTGCTCCGCTCGCCACCACGCAGTACCCGCAGGCCGAGGTAAACAACCGGCGCGAGAAGCATCTGGCGCAGGCGTGGAAACAGTGTCCAGCGATTGAGGATCTTCTTCGTCATCAATGCGGGAATGCTGAACGGTACGAGAAAGTCATTCATCAGACAGGCGCCTCGCGGAGCGTAGCCGCGAACTTCGACCACCTCGAAGCCTGCGGCTGCCGCAATCTCCCGCCAACGTTCAGGGCTGTAGAAGTGATAGTGAACCCAGAACCGGTTGAAGAAGGCACCAAATTTCTGCCTCAGGCTTTTCAGCCCGAGTGCCAGCAGGAACTGGCTGATCCACGTGTATTCGTCGAAACGATTGGTCGGCACCGTCAGGTACAGGCGCCCACCAGGCGCCAGCAGGCGGAACGCCTCCTTGAGGACCGGCTGGATGTCCGGGATGTGCTCGATAACGCTGTTCGATAGTATGGTTCGGTAACTGCCGTCGGGTTTCGCTATCGCATCGCCCCGGCATTCAATCAGTTCTACATAGGCGCCAAGTTCCCTGGCCCGCGACAGTTCCCGCGGATTCGGGTCGATGCCGGTATCGATGGGTTCGGCGAACAGCATTCGTGCGAATAGCCCCTCGCCGCAGCCAATATCGAGCACGGGGCGCTCGAAAGGCTGCTCTGCCAGGATGCGGCATTCCATGACTCGCTCAAAGGCCAGGGCAAGTGGCGCCAAGGCCATGTAGTTGGCAACGAAGTCGGAGTTTGTTCTGAGGGTCGGCTGCATTGGATGGGGAAAAAGGAAGTGGGAAGCTCAGACGCTGGCGAGACTGGCGAGCAGTGCGCAGACGCGCGCAATTTCGGCGTCCGTCAGTGTGGGAAAGCTGGGCAGACTGATGATGGAGGCCGCCAACTCGTCACAGATCGCTAGCGGGCGACAGTCGAAATAATCGAGCTGGCTCGGCGAATAGAATCCAGGCCGCAGTTCCACACCGGCTTCGAGCATCTGCGTCAACACGGCGTCCCTGCCCTGGGGAAATGCAGTGCGTCCGAGTCGTACCGCGATCGCCCAGACAATCGGCTCGACGTCGCCGCGAAACGTCTGCAGCGTGATCCCAGGTATGGCTGCCAGGTGAGCCCGATACGTGGCATAGACCCGGCGCCGTTCCGCGACGATGCTGTCCAGTCTTTCCAGTTGGCCGCAGCCGAGTGCCGCCTGCATGTTCGTCAGGCGGAAGTTGAGACCAGGAGCCTCGTGCCAATAGTGTCTCTGCCGACGCAGCCCGTGACTTCGGTACAGCACCATCCGCTCTGCCAGGGCAGGGTCGCGCGTCAGGACCATACCTCCCTCTCCGGTGGTGATGGTCTTGGTGGCCTGAAAGCTGTAGGTGCCCAGGGTCCCCATGGTGCCCGCAAGTTGGTTGCGGTAGCGGGATGGAAAAGCTTCTGCGGCATCCTCGATGACCGGGATTCCGCGCTCGTCGGCCAAGGCCAGGATCGGCGCCATATCGCAGACGTTGCCATAGGTGTGAACGACGACTATTGCCGTCGTCCTGGCCGTCAGCAGAGGCAGGATGTCTGCGGCCCGCATGCACCACGTGTCCGGGTCGACTTCACAGAAGACAGGTCGCGCCGCCATGTTGAGTGCCACATTGGCGGCTGCGAGGAAGCCGAAACCGGGTACCACGATCTCGTCACCTGCCTGGACGTCGAGCGCGAGGTACGCGAGTTGAATCGCCGTTGTGCCATTGGAGACGGCAAGGGCCCGCGCGCCCCCCGACAGTGCGGAGAATTCCGCCTCCAACCGATCGACGAAAGGGCCACCGGAGATCCACGTCGACGTGAGAGCGGCCATCACCAGATCCCTTTCGCTGCCCCAGAATACCGGGCGAGCCCACGGGATCGGCGGCAGGTCCTCAGGCATTGTTTCGCTTGGCGGCAAGCTTTCTTTCAACCATGGCGACCATTTCCCCGACGTTCTTGAGCGTGGCTATGTCATCAACGGTAAACGTCAGGCCGAACTCTTCCTCGATCTCTATGATCAGATTGATGTGGGTCAGCGAATCCCAGCCCGGGATATCCTGGGCGGTCGTTGCGTCAGCAAGAACGATAGCGTCGTCATCAAAGACGCGCCGGAAAACGCCAGACATGGTGGCGAAGACATCCATATTGCCGCCTTTCTATCGGGAAACGATAACGATGGCATTCCGGGGAACGCTTTCGCCGGGTTGCCTGGGTTCGTAAGCCTTGTCCTCGCGGGAATCGATGAGCAAGAAACCCGCTTCCTTGACTTGGGCAACGAGTTCATCGACCGAGTTGTAGAGGTAGATGTGATCGGCGTTCGGTGCCGTGACTGCTGCGGTGATCATGCCAAGGCCGCCGGGTTCGAGCAGGTTTCTTAGCCCTCTGAGGAACGCCAGAGGGTCTTCGAGGTGTTCGAGGACTTCGACATTGGTAAGGAAGCTCGCCGGTGCGGCCGGCGGCTCGCGCAAGATGTCCTGCAGACTCAAAATGCAATCACGGCGCTGTCCAAATGCCTGAAGCATCCTGTCGGTGTATGACAGGGAACTCGGACTCAAGTCGAAGCCATGCCCTTGGAGGCCGGGAACCCGCCGCAGCATCTCGCGCAGGTAAAAACCCGTGCCAACGCCCACATCATAATAGGTGGTGCCGCCGTGCGCCTTGACTTTGGGAACGAAGTACTCGAGAAAATACAGGTGCTGAAGGAAATGGTGGCGCCAGAGAAAATGCGACAGGTAGATTCCGGGCAGGTAAAGCGTATGCATGTACTCTTCGTTCTGGTAGACCTCGGCAGCCGCCTGCTCATAGGTCTTGGCCGCGTACTCGCCAGTCTTGTCGAAGCGCTTCTGCAACAGCATTCCGTCCAGTACGAAGCGAATATACCCTTGCGTAGCCAAGCGTAGCTTGTCCATATCGGCGGCAAAAAAAGTCGCGATGTCCGTTTCGAACTCGACCAACCACTCGCCGCCAAATTCGGAATGCTGCTTGTCAATCACGCCTTCCAGATACGGCGCCTCGTTGCGCAACACCTGCCCGATCACGGCGACGTGAGGGAAATCCTGCAAGTTGATATCTGTCATTGTTCTTACCTGTTGTACGACGTCGGGCTGGCCACCGGTCGCGTCTACCGACAACCGTCGGTCGGCTGTCGACCGGAGCCAGCAGATGCTGCCTGACTCACGAATTCGTCGACGGAGATGAAATGAGGCCTGAGCAAGGTCTCCGACACCTTCCCAATATACGGTACCCCTGCGCCAGCGTCCTCGGGGAGCCTCGGCAGGTCCGGCGCCTGGTCCCACGGTATCAGGCCCAAGCGTTCGAGCAAGTTCGCCACGTAGCCATTCTTTGCCGTCTCGACGTACTCTGCAGCGAGCCACTCAGCTTCGCGGGCAGTTGCGGCGGCGACAATGGCGTTGAATGTCGCCTCCTCAACCCCGCGCTTGAAAACGCGGCAACTCATCGCCCAGTTCTCGACGAAGGCGAGACGGCCGACCAGGCGCAGCACCACCGAGCCTATGATACCGTAATTTGTGAAGCGATCGCGCAGCCGAACATGAAACACCGCGTGATCGGGGGATTCGATGAGGTGTTGAAGTTCTCCTTCGCTGTAGCGTTGGTTGCGGAGATTGAACTGATTGGTCTTGTTGCAGAGTTGGCAGACCCGGCCCAAGGCTGCCTGTCCGGTAGCCTCGATCAATGCGTGCATGTCCAGCGACCGGAGATAAGCATCGTAGTCATCGAAGCTGCCCACAAGTTCCAGCCGCTTGCGGTCATCGGCATAGGAGGCGGACCGACCAAGATCCTCGCTGGTCAACTCTGCCCATTCGAACGCGAACGACATGTCGAGTGTCCGGACGAACAGTGCCGGGTCCTCGGGAACTTCGATGACGAGAACCGTTGGTGCGAATTGACGCACCAGTGATCTCTCGGCCGGGTTGTCATCGAAGAAAACCAGGGCGTCCATGCCAATGTTCAGCTGCTCGGCAATGCGGCGAAGATTGCTCGCCTTATCGTCCCAGTTGGCGAGGAAGGCGGCAAAGTCAGCGAAGGCAAGCAGCATGTCCGGATGTGTCTCGAAGACGCTGCGCGCCAGGTCAGGATTGTTCTTGCTGCATACAGCGAGCAGCACGCCACGCTCCTTCAGGGCCAAGACGTAACGCTGGAATGCCAGGAAAGCCTCGCCGACGGGGTCGCTGGGGTCGAGACGTATGCCTTCGACGCCGTCGTCACCGACCACGCCGCCCCATAAGGTGTTGTCGAGGTCAAGGACAAGACACTTGCGCACCGTGCCGCGCCCCGCCACCATCATGCGTGACAGTTGCGAAGCGACCAGAGGCATCGATCGAAGTCCAAAGGGCTGCTTGCTGGTGAAGTAAGCGGCTTCGTCGACCCAGTGTTGACGGCCAACCAGACCGCTGAGGGAGTCGAGATCGATCAGACTCACGTTCGCGGGAGCGTTTTCAAGCAGGAACGCGTTGAGCGCCGCGAGGCAGTTGGTTCTCGAAAAGGGATAGCGGCGTTCGAGATTCCCGAGCGGACGTTCCAAAGGGGGAACGAACAGCCCATGGTAGATTCGGCATCCGGGAAGACGGCTGGCAGCGCGTTGCCAGATGTCGAGATACGGTTGTGCGCAGGCGCCGACCCAGGTCCTGACCTCCTCGGCACCGGCAAAGAGTGGTGGCCACGTCTTGATGTCGGTCGTTGCCGGCAACAGCAGCAAGGCGTCCACCGGTGTCTGCCAGAACGTCGCCTCGGCATCCGAGCCTTCGCCGGCTATGGCGTCAAAGCCGGCAATATGGAAGTCGGGCAACACCCCATCCGAGTAAAGAAACAAGCGCAGAACAGCCACGAAGTGCTGAACGGACAGCGAGGCCAGAACGGCAATCCGCATGGCCTGTGCACCCTGGTGTGAACGGGCGTCGCGAAGATCGGCCTCGAGGCGCGGAAAACGGGCGGCGTACAAGAGCACGCGCCGAGGTTCGAGCGAAAACAGCCCGCCGGGTCGCAGCAACTCCCGGATGTCGTCAGTCTGGTCTCGAGTCGGGACGCTCACAGGCACTTGATCAGGCATTGTCCCGTGCAGATCGGATCTGGTTGCGCAGCGTGGAACTGGATCCGGAACTGCACTGCACGCACGCCTTCGTGGATTGACATGACCTCCGCGCGCAGTTGAATCTCGTCACCCACATACGCCGGTTGGCGGAAATCCAGTGTTTCCCGCACGATGAGAACCTCACGGGTCGGCAGTGCCGTGCCAATCAGACGCGAGAGCATTGTTCCGAGCAGATTGCCATAAGCGATGCGACCGGAGAAACCATGCGCGGCGGCAAACGTGTCATCGAGGTGCATGGGATTGTCATCGCCTGAAAGCGCGCGGAAGGCCAGCATCTGCTCGGGAGTGATCACCTGCCGGACTTCGAAACGGTCCCCGACAGCAAAAAGCGAAACACCATCCGGCATGTTTGCTCCTCTTCAATGGTTGACCGTCGGCCGCTCGCGAATCGTATCGAGTGCGGTCGGGTAATAGTAGATGTTGTGCATCGGCAGTGTGGCCACGATTTGCCAGCCAAGTTTCTCGTACATCCTCATTGCCGGGGGGTTGTCCTTGAAGCCTTGGGCCATGAAGCAGGCGACGCCTGCCCGCAGAAAGTGTTCGCGTACCGAGTCTATGAGGCGCATCGCCACCAGCGGTCCGAGTGTTCCCGTGGTCGTGTCGGCGACAAAGGTCAGCCATTCCGCTCGGGTGCCGTAGCGACGGAAGATCCTTGGCACGAGAAGGGCTGACTCGAGTGCGGCCAAGAAGAAGGAGGGGTGGCGCAAGAAAGTCCAAAGCATTCGCGGCACTCGCCTTCGGTAAATGCCAGGTATGTGGCTCCTGGTTTCCCGGTAGTCTGTGGTTGCCGTAACGAATCCGAGAAGCTGTCCTTGCTGGTAGTAGACATAGCCAAAAAAATGGGGACTCTTCGCCAGTGCAGAATACAGATCACTGATGTGCGCTTCGCCAAACTGCCCATTGAAGGACCAGGGGAGGAGCCTGTAGTGAAGGCGCGCGACATCGTCGATATGCCTGGGTGACAGGGGTTCGAGCGGGATGTCCTCGAGTAAGCGCTGCACCCTGGCGCTATCTCGAGACCAGGTGTTGGTCATGGAATCATGGCGAGCTCGCCGCATCCCGGGGCGTCGGGTTCAGGATCTCGAGTTCCGGCAGAGGGACGACCAGACTGCTGCCCGCGTACCTTGGCTCACCTTCAAAGTAGGGCCGGAAATGCCACGGGAGAATGAGCAGGTAGTCGGGCTTGCTGGCCAACAGTTGCTCCTCGGCGACGATGGGCACCAGGGTGCCTGGCGTGTAGCGGCCGAACTTCTCACTGTTGACTTCGCCTATGCACTCGAGCGAACTGCGCGTCAGGCCGCAGTACTGGAGGACGACATTGCCTTTGGTGGATGCGCCCAGGCCGGCGATTCGCTTCCCGTCGTCTGCAGCGCGGCAGAAGAAGTTGATAAGTGCCTGCCGCGCAGCTTCGACCCTGGCGGCGAAAGCGCCGTAAGGGGCCAGATCCCGGAGGCCAAGTCGCTCCTCGTGGTCTAACAGGGCGCCCAACTCAGCGTACGGGGCGTACGCGCTTTCGGGTTTGGCGACCGTGACGGAAAAGCTGCCGCCATTGATGTCGTTGAATTCGACGTCGACAATGCGCAGACCAACTCTGTCGGCCATCCATTTGACTTGCCCCAGCCCGTAGTACTCCAGATGCTCGTGACAAACCGTATCGTAGGCATTGCGCTCGAGCATGGTCGGCATGTAGCTCTGCTCGAATACCCAGATGCCTTGTTCATCAAGGATGTCGACGATCTCGCGCATGAAGCGCATGGGGTCTTCGAGATCGTAGAACATCGAGAACGAGGTCACGACTTTCGCCCTTTGTTCGCCGAACCGCTCACGANAACCGGCGAGGGAGAAGAAGTCCGGGATGAGTTCGATGTGCGGCGGGTAGTAGTCCCTGAATTTCACGCCTGTTGGGTCAATGCCGACTAACCGACAGGTCCCCGTTGGATAGGCACGCAATGTCGTGCTGTCGTTACTGCCAATGTCGACGATCAGATCGCCCACCGACAGTTGGGTCATCCCGAGGATTCGCTCAACCTTGCTGCGCAGGTGTCGCACCATGCTCGGGTTCAGGCCTGAGCGATAACCGTAATTCTCGCCGTACATCTCGTTGATGTCGTAGCTGTGGGCGAGTTGCAGCAGACCACAGCAGTCGCCGCGCTCCTCCTCATGGCATTTCAGGAGTTGCAACGGTCCGCGCGTAACCGGCTGATCCTCGGCGCGAGGAAAAACTCCGGTCAGCGCCTGTTCGCCGAGATCCAGGACCTTGATCAGATTGGGGTTACCGCAGATTCGGCAGCGACGAATCGGGGTCGGCATCGGTCAGTGCTCCCGCCACGCGGGGATCTCATGCCCCGCGTCGCTCAACAGCTTGTCCTTCTGGAACAGGAGGAGATCACTGGCGACCATTTCCTGCACGAGTTCATGTAGCTTCCGTTTGGGCGACCAGCCGAGTTTTTCGCGTGCCTTGCTGGCATCGCCGACCAGGATATCGACTTCCGTCGGGCGGAAGTACGTTGGGTCTACACACACCAGTTGCTGCCCGATGCTGAGATGATCCGGATCGCAGCCAGCGGCGATCCGGAATCTCTCTTTGTCGATCGCGCTCACCCGCCCGGCCTCGTCCTTGCCGGTGCCGGCGAACTCGAGCGTAATGCCAAGTTCGTTAAAGGCCATGCGGACGAACTCCCGGACTTCGGTGCTGGTTCCGGTGGCTATCACAAAATCCTCGGCGGTTGGCTGCTGCAGCATCAGCCACATCGCTTCCACGTAATCCTTGGCATGTCCCCAGTCGCGCTTGGCCGACAGGTTCCCCAGATAAAGCTTCTCCGGCAGTCCCAGGGCAATGCGGGCCGCAGCGCGCGTGATCTTGCGCGTGACAAACGTTTCCCCGCGAATCGGCGACTCATGGTTGAAGAGGATGCCGTTGCAGGCGAAGAGGCCGTAGGCCTCGCGGTAGTTGACGGTTATCCAGTAAGCGTAGAGCTTGGCGACGCCGTAAGGACTGCGCGGATAAAAAGGCGTCGTCTCGGTCTGTGGAATCTCCTGCACCAGACCAAAGAGCTCGCTGGTCGATGCCTGGTAAACGCGCGTCTTGTTCAGGCCGAGCAAGCGGATCGCTTCGAGTAGCCGCAGCGTCCCGAGCCCATCGGCGTTACCGGTGTATTCCGGCGTGTCGAAGCTCACATGGACATGGCTCATCGCAGCGAGGTTGTAGATCTCGTCCGGCTGGACTTCCTGAATGATGCGAATGAGGTTCGTCGAGTCCGTCATGTCCCCGTAGTGAAGGAAGAAGCGGACGTCGCGTTGACGCGGGTCGTGATACAGGTGGTCGATCCGGTGGCTGTTGAACAGCGAGCTGCGGCGCTTGACCCCGTGAACCACGTATCCCTTGCCGAGCAGAAATTCGGCGAGATAGGCCCCGTCCTGACCCGTAACTCCGGTGATCAAAGCGACTTTGTTGGTCATGGACGCGGGCGGAAGGCACAATCGACGGTTTGTGAATATGCCGAGGTTCCTCAACCCGGGCAAGCAAGCATGTTAACATACTTCATGTATTCCCACACTCCAGGCGGCTGGCCCATCGTGATGCCACGCAAACTGCCTCAACGCGGTCGGGCGGCATAGCAGGTGAAGGAACTTGCGCGGCGCTGGCTGCCGTCACTTCTTGCCGCCTTCGCGGTCGCCGTGCTTCTCCATGCGGATGTGCTGGTGCGGCATTTCCATGCGTCACCGGAGAAGGTGGGCCTGATCATATCGGGTCCACGGACCGATATTGGTGACGACTATTACTATTTTACGATGCTCCGGCATGCCCCAGAGCGTATCCTGGGCTCAACCGTCAGCCGGGGCGACCCTGACGGCGGCGACCACCGGAACGTCAATGCCGTGTCGGATGCCTACGCAGCAGCGCTTTACTTCGCGCACGCGGTCTACCAGGTGGCCGCCAGCCTGACGTCAACGTCACGCGACGCGCTCCTGCTGAATTCCGTTCTGCATACCACCGCCCTGGCGTTCGCTTTTCTGATCTTCCTGACGACACTGCTTGACGGCACCTTGCACGCGAGGTGGTTTCTCCTTCTGGTTCTGACCTACGTCGGGCTGGTTTTCGTCGATGCCTTCGGTAACAGCGTCTACTTCGCCGAGTACTTCTACTGGAACGACGACCTGCTGACCTATCGGTCGAATCCGACGCGGCTCCTCAATCCGACCCTCTTCTGGGCCGCCGGTCTGGGTGCTGCCGCCTTTATCGTTCGCTGGCTCCGCGCATCCCGGACGGCGGATTTCTATGGCGCGCTTGCTCTGGCCGGCGTGACCGCCTTGTTCAACGTCAGCGTCGGCGCAACGCTGGTGTTGACGCTTGGACTGGCCATCGGCTTCGAACTGCTCGTCCAGCGAACCCTCTCGCTGCGTTTGCTGGCGATCGCCTTGGCCGCCCTTGCTGGCCTTGCCTGGAGCTATCTGCAGCTAAAGGCGTACGGCGCAACGGCGCTGGGACAGGAACTCAGGCACGGAGAGTTCCTCGGACTGAAGCCCAAGTGGCAGTTTCTCTTTCTGCTCGGACTGATTCCGCTGGTCTGGCGCGCCCTCGGCCGCGAACGCGTATTCGTATCGGCGTTGGTGCTTGCCGCCATGACTGTCGGCATGTTTTGCGACAGCTTCCATCTGGGAAGTCGACTTTGGCTCCGGGGCGCCGTCATCTACGCCTGGGCGGTCACCGTTTTCACGGTGACCTGGCTGGCAATGGCCTGCCTCGGCTACGGCAGAAGGCTGGCGCCAAGCTGCTCGAAAGTCGTCGCGCTGCCACTTAAAGGCGGTGCCCTGGTGCTGATGGTGGCTTTCGTTGTCCAGGTGCAAAGACCCGATGTCGTCGACTGGAAGGGCTTTGTCGAGCGTGACAAGTGGGATCTGCTCGACTGGATCGATAGAAACCTGCCCGCCGGCTCGGTGGTGGCGTCGGCCGATATCGAGGACGCCTTCCTGCTGCCGATCTACACCCAAGCCAAGCCCTTCTACACCATGTACGGCCTGACGAGTCGAACTCGTGACGAGGAAATGCGGCGCTATTTCTACAATATGCGACTCTACGGGCGCGATTCGCAGCAGCTTGCCGCCGTCCTTGCTCTCGGTCAGCCGGATCTTCATCGGTACCACGCGCATGTCATGGGTGCGGTTTCCGTCCCGTATCGGGGCGACATGGCCGATGCAGCGATGTTCTTCGAGTTGGTCTTCTATCATGCCTACGTGCGTGCCCTGTCCAATGCACTGACCGACCCGGTGCAGCATCAGGAACTCGAACGACTCCTGCGCAAGCGCGCGGACGAGGCGGCCCGATCGACGTATGTCATCGAGTACGCGATTGTCGATAGCCGACAACCGCCGCCGGCGAACCTGGCGGGATGGCCGGTCATCCACGTTAGCGGTCCTCATGCGCTCGTGAGAAACCCAGCGACGCGAGAACCTTACTGATTTCGGGCGTCGCGTTCGCCGCCACGCCCCAAGAACTCCTCGTTTCGTCCCCGCTCCGGGCAAGTGTGTTCCCTCCGTGGCTTCCCCCGGGCGGATTTGCATCCGCTCGTTTGATTCGGCGGCAAGCGACTGAATTCATGTGGATTTCTGCCCCGCCGTGTGGCTACGCCCGATACTTGATATACTTAGGCAACCGACAGGGCGCCGAATGCCGTGTTGTCTTCCGGATGGGCATATCCCTGTGCAAGCGACTGACCGATAGCGATGAATTTTCTCCATTCCGGTGCCATCTACGCCGCAGCGAACATTGCATCGGCGGGGGTGCCATTTCTCTTGCTGCCCCTGCTCACGCGGGTGCTGGGCCCGGTGGAGTATGGGCACGTGGTCAGCTTCACGTTGTTGGTCACGCTCTGCCTCACCGTCGCCGGGCTCAACGCCCATGCCGCGCTCGGCGTGGTCTGGTTCCAGCGCCCGCATGAAGAGATTCCCGCCTTTACCGGCACAGCGCTGGCAATCGTCATCGTCAGCACGCTGCTCGTCGCACCGCTGGTTGCCGGCGCGATATGGCTGTTTCCGCAACTCGGCGGCGGTCTCAGCGCCGCCTGGGGAGCGATGGCCGCGCTTACCGCCGGCTGCAACGTCCTGCTGCAGTGCCGCCTGGTCCTCTGGCAGAGCCAGAAGAGACCGCTACCCAGCGCTTGTCTGCAAGTGGTCGCCAGCGTCCTGAACGTCGGTCTGTCGCTCGTCGCGGTCCTGGTTTTCGGCTGGGGCGGGGACGGCCGCATCGCCGGGATAGCCGGTGCGGCGATCCTGAGCGCGTTGATCGCGCTCGGCCTGTTTTTCGCGTCCCGCGAGGTGCGATGGGCGCCGGCTCGCGAACAACTCAGGACGCTGATTGCCTTCGGCCTGCCGCTCATCCTGCACACGCTGGCCGGCGTGTTGCTGGGTTCTGCCGATCGCTTGGCCGTTTCCATCCAGCTCGACGCCTATGCGTTGGGAATTTATGGCGCCGGCGCCCAACTGGGAATGGTGATGTCGATTCTCGCCGATGCCTTCGTCAAGGCGTACAGCCCGTGGATCTACGGCAAGTTGACGTCGGCGCATGACGGCGATCGTCATTGCGCGGTCGGCGCGATCTACGCTTCGATGCCGGCTTTCTTCGTTCTTGCGGCGCTCGTCGGCGTGACGCTCTTCTGGGCGAGTAGCGCGCTCTTGGGGCCGCAATACCGTGCCGCCGCGGGCGTCCTGCCTTGGTTCATGCTTGGCGGCGCCTTCTTCGGTGTTTATCTCAGCACCTCGGGGCTGTACTTCTTCTCCGGCCGCACCGCGCTGCTCGCCTCGGTGACGCTGAGCTCGACCTTGCTGGGCGCGGCTCTCACCTGGGTGCTCGTGGCCACCATCGGCGTTGATGGCGCGGCCATGGCCTACGCGCTGACGAACGGCATCCTGGCGCTCGTCACAACGTTGGTGGCGATGCGATCGTACGCCTTGCCGTGGAGCGAGCCGCGACGCGCGCTGACCGCCTGGTCGCGCTGCGTGGTCGCGGCCCGCCAACAGCCCTCGACCCTGTAGGATCTTTTTCAACCACCCGAACTCCACCATGATTCCCACTACTTCTCCCCAGGCCGCAGGCCTGCGCGTCGCCATCATCGGACTCGGCCGCATGGGTGCGCGGCACCTGCAGGCCGCCCAGAACCTCGGCATGACGGTTTGCGGTCTGGCCGATATTTCCCACGATTCGCTCGCCGCGGCCGCCACGAGCGGGGGCATCGACGCCTCCGTCTGCTTCACCGACGCCGAGGAGATGCTGCGCCGAGTGCGGCCGCAGGCGCTGGTGGTCGCGACCACCGCGCCGACGCACGCCGCCTGCGTGCTCGCGGCGGTGGCGAACGGTGTTCGCTACATCCTCTGCGAAAAGCCGATGGCGAGTTCGCTTGCCGAGGCCGACGAGATGATCGCGACCTGCCGCGGCGCCGGCACGCTCCTCGCCGTCAACCATCAAATGCGCTTCATGCCTCAGTACACCGAGGTCAAGGCCCTGCTTGGCAGCGACGAGCTTGGCCCCTTGGCCAGTGTCCTCGTGGCGGGCTCGAACTTCGGCCTGGCGATGAACGCCAGCCATTACTTCGAAATGTTCCGTTACCTCGCCGATAGCCAGGTGTCCTCGGTGCAGGCGTGGTTCGATCCCGGGCAGCTGGCGAATCCGCGTGGTCCCCAGTTCGAGGACCGCTCGGGTCGGCTGCTCGCGCACAGCGAGGCTGGTCCGTCGATGTACATCGACTTCTCGGCTGCTGCCGGCTGGGGTTTGCAGGTCATCTATATCTGTCGGTACGGGCAGATCGTCGTCGACGAACTGAGTGGTGACATGCGGGTGGCGGCGCGCCAGGCGGAGTTCCGCGACCTGCCGACCACGCGTTACGGCATGCCGGCCGACGTTCGCCAGGCGACGATCGCCCCGGCTGACACGGTTGCCCCGACGATGGCGGTCTGGTCGGCACTGCTCGATGGTCGATCGTACCCGGATGGCGATGCTGGTGCGCATGCGCTGGCTTGCCTGGTCGCCGCGCACGCCTCGGACGCGGCCGGTGGTCGCGCGGTGCGCCTGGATGACCCCGCGCTGGCGCGTGACCGGATATTCAATTGGGCCTGAGGCGGGAAGGATAGATCATGAGAAACTGGAGAATTGCCGTCGTCGGCGCCGGCTACATGGCCCAGGAGCACGCCCGGGCGTTTGCCTCTCTATCGGGGGTAGCCATCGTCGGTGTCTGCGGGCGCACGCGCTCGCGTGCGGAGGCGCTCGCTGGCCTATACGGTGCACAGGTGTGCGACAGCATCGAAGCCTTGCAGCGGGAGACGCAGGCCGACGCGGTCGTCGTCGCCGTCAACGAACTGTCGATGCGCGACGTCTGCCGAGAAGTGTTCGCGCACCCCTGGCTGTGTCTGCTCGAAAAGCCGGTCGGCGTCGACCTGGCGCAGGCCGAGGAGATCCTCGCCATGGCGAAGCGCGGCGGTACGCGCGCCTTCGTCGCCTTGAATCGCCGCTCCTATGCATCGACGCGACAGGCCCTGGCTGAACTGGCCGACGACGACAGCCCGCGGCTGATCTCGGTGCTCGACCAGCAGGACATGGTCGCAGCACGCGCCGGCGGGCAGCCCGACGAGGTCGTGCGCAACTACATGTATGCCAACTCGATCCATCTGGTCGACTACCTCAATCTGTTTGGCCGCGGTGATGTGGTCGCCGTCGAGCCGACCGTCTGCTGGACGCCCCAGCAGCCGGGCTTCGTCGCAGCGACGGTACGTTATGCGAGTGGTGACGCCGGCATTTACCAGGCGGTGTGGGACGGACCGGGTCCGTGGGCGGTGAGCGTGACGAACCGGCAGGTACGGCTCGAGATGCGTCCGCTCGAACAACTCGGCGTGCAGCGCCGCGGCGAGCGTCGACTGACCGCGGTGGATCCGGACCCGATCGACAGCGAATTCAAACCAGGCCTTCGCCATATGGCCGAGCAACTGGCCGCAGCGCTCGGCGGCGCGCCGACGAGCCTCGCGTCGCTGGACGAGGCGACACGCTCGATGGCGCTTTGCGCGGACATTTACGGCCTGCGGGGCGCGCGTGCCGGGTGAAGCGCACGCACCGCCGTGGCACCCCCATGCCGGTCGGCGACGGCAGCCGGCACGCGCCTGCCGGGGAGTTTGCGGCGATGACTGAGGTCGCCGCCGCGACGCTGTCGACGCCGCCGCCGCCGCGCACCCGCAACCTGGCGCTTCTGGCCTTCATCGTCCTCTCGCTATCGGTATCGATGGCGACGACTCAGGAAGAAACCCCGGAGATCGGGTCGCCGCTGTACTGGGCGCTGGTGATCGGCGCGGCCCTGTTGCCACTGCTCGATGTCGGCGCGATCTACCGCACATTGTTTGGACGTGGTCTACTGCTGCTCGGGTTCGCCCTCACTGCCGGCAGTTGGCACCTGCTAACCGGCGACCTGCGCGTCGTCCTGCAGCTTGGGCTGATGGTCTGGGTGGCCGCCTGGTTGTCCAGCGACAACGCTCGGCTCTGCGTTCGGGACCTCTTGGGCGTATACCTCGCCAGCGTCGTCGTCGGCGTCGCCCTCTGGCTGTTGACCGACCTCAACCAGTGGGGCCTCGTCCCGGGGACCACCGCCGAACACTACGGTGTCTGGCGGGTGTCGTATTTCTCCAACATCGCGATGTCGGCGATGCTGTCCCTGGCCGTGACGATGGTCCTGACGCGGACCATGGCGAGCGCACGCGCGCACTCGCTGGTTCTCGGGCTGGCGCTGTACTTTCTCGTTTTCTCCTTTGTGCGCACAGCGCTGATTGCCCTGCTCCTCTACGTGGCCTTGCGCTGGTGGTTCGCCCGGCAGGATCATCCTAGCCCACGCTCCCTTTTCTGGACCGCGCTACTGGTTGGTATCGGCATCAATCTGATGATCGCGACGACGAACGTTGTCCTCGAACACCTGCAGGAATTCCCGGTGATCTCGCGCCTCTTCCTGCGCGGCGAAACCGGACTGACGCCCGAGGAGATTCGCGAACAGGCATATCGGCCGTGGTTGTGGATGCAGCACCTGATCCTCTTCGAGACGAGCCCGTTTCTGATGGGGCTCGGCGTCTTCGAGTTTTCCGAGGTACAACCTGAAGCGCTTCTCGTCGGTACGACGCCGGCGGGCAACGAGGCGTTGTTGACGCGGCTCCTGGCAACCTATGGCCTGCCCGCGCTGCTGTTCGTGCTTTACCTGATTTCACGGCTGCGCGAATCGGCGCGGCAGTGTGACCTGTGGGCCTGTGCCTGCTTTCCGCCGATCATCCTGCTGGTGATGCAGTGGGGCAATTTCTTCCACCCGACCGATGCCATCGGCGCGATCTTCTTCCTGATGATCGTGCATGGGTCGAAGGCGTTTGCCGACGACGCGAGTGCCTTGCCAGCCAGCGAAGGGCCGGTGACGGATCTCGACGAAGCCGCCGCGCACCCCCAGCCGCTCGGGAACGAGGTCGACGGCGCTGCGCAGGCGAAGGAAAGCGAAGCCGGTGTGCAGGCGAGGACCCTTGCCCCTGGCAGGAATGCAGCCATCCATCCCGTACCTGGCCAATCATGACCCAAGCTAAACCCGAACGACCCTATCACGTGTGCAGCCACTGCATCATGGATACCTCAGACCCGAACATCGTCTTCGACGAGCGGGGCTGGTGCGACTACTGTGCCAATTTCGACGCCCTCATCAAACCCAACTGGCATACGGACGAGCGCGGCGCCGGGGAGCTGGGCGAACTTGCCGACCGCATCCGGGCTCACGGCAAGGGGAAGGATTTTGACTGCATCATCGGCCTGAGCGGCGGGTTGGACAGTTCCTACGCGGCGTACATTACCTGCGAGAGGATGGGGCTGCGGCCATTGCTGTTTCACGTCGATGCGGGCTGGAACACGGATCAGGCGGTCGGCAACATAGAACGACTCGTCGATGGGCTCGGCCTCGACCTGTACACGGAAGTGATCAACTGGGAGGAAATGAAAGACTTGCAGGTGGCGTTTCTGCGGTCGCAGATACCCGATCAGGATCTGCCGCAGGATGGCGCGTTCTTCTCGGCGCTTTACAAGTTCGCGCGCAAGCACCGGATCAAGCATGTCATCACCGGATCCAATTTTTCCACTGAGTGCTGTCGCGAGCCCGAGGAGTGGGGCGGCTATCCCGGTATCGACAAGACCCTCTTTCTCGATATCCATTCGAGATTCGGGAAGGGGCGTCTCGACACCTTTCCACTGGTCGATATTCTTGTCTACAAGATCCTTTATCAACGCGTTTTGGGAATGGAGATCGTCAAACCCTTGAACCTCGTTTCCTATGTGAAGAAGGACGCGGAGGATGAACTCGAGCGCCGATTTGGCTGGCAGAAGTTCCAGCACAAGCACCATGAGTCCCGTTTCACGCGCTTTTACGAGGACTACTGGATGCCGCGCAAGTTTGGCTACCACAAGCGCCGTGCCCATTTCTCCAGCCTAATCATGACCGGGCAGATGACTCGCGATGCGGCTTTGCAGCGTATCGCCCAACCAGAAATGGACGAGCATTTCCTGACGCAGGAGTTCGAGTACGTCGCCAACAAGCTGGATCTCCGGGTCGATGAGCTGCAGCAGATCTTCGCCGGTGAGAACCGGACCTACCGCGACTACCGGAACAAGCGCTGGCTGATTGGTGCCGGGGCAAACGTCATGCGGCGCCTGGGTCTTGAGCGAAGGTTGTTCCGATGATTCACGTCGTCGATTACGGCCTGGGGAATGTCCAGGCGTTCCTCACCATGTACAAGCGTCTCGGTTTCGAGGCCGTCAGGGCAAGGACCGCGGCTGACCTCGATGGAGCCGGGAAACTGATTCTCCCGGGGGTCGGCGCCTTCGACCATGCGATGGAGTTGCTCGACCAATCAGGCATGCGTCCTGCCATCGAGTCCTTGGTCGTGGATGACGGGGTGCCGGTGCTGGGTATCTGCGTCGGCATGCAGATACTGGCGCGCAGCAGCGAGGAAGGAAGCCTGTCCGGCTTGGGCTGGGTTCCCGGGCGAGTCCGCTCCTTCCGGTCCGCCGAGCGCTCCGCGGCCCTGCCCTTGCCGCACATGGGCTGGAACGACGTGCATGTGCACAGTGCCTCGCACATCTTTGCCGGGCTGGAAGCGGACGCGCGTTTCTACTTCCTGCACTCCTACTTCTTCGAATGCGACCAGCCCGAACACGTGGCAGCGACCGCAGGGTACGGCCTTGATTTCTGTTGCGCAGTCGCCGCCGGTCAGGTCTATGGCGTGCAGTTCCACCCCGAGAAGAGCCACCACTTCGGCGCCACACTGCTGAAGAATTTTGCGGAACTCTGAGATGCTGCGCCCAAGAATCATTCCCTGCCTGCTGGTCCACAAGGGTGGTCTGGTCAAGACCGTCGGCTTCAAGGCACCAAAATATGTCGGCGATCCGATCAACGCGGTAAAGATCTTCAACGAGAAGGAGGTGGACGAACTCACCGTTCTCGACATTGATGCGACGGCCAACAAGGCCGAGCCCGACTACCGCCTGATCGCCAATCTGGCTGCCGAGTGCAGGATGCCTCTCTGCTATGGCGGGGGCATCAAGACGGCCGAGCAGGCGAAACAGATCATCGGCCTGGGGGTCGAGAAGGTCGCGATCAGTTCGGCCGCCGTGGATAACCCGGACCTGATCAGTCGGATCGCCGACGAGATCGGTCGTCAAAGCGTGGTGGTGGTTCTCGACGTCAAGAAGCGGATGCTGGGAGGGGACTACGACGTCTTCACGCAAAACGCGCAAAGGAACAGCAAGCGGAGCGTCTCCGATCTCGCTCTTCTCGCGGAGAAGCATGGCGCCGGCGAACTGGTGATCAACTCGATCGACCGCGACGGGCAGATGAAGGGATATGACCTGGCGCTGGCGCAGAAGGTCAGGCAACTGGTGAACATTCCCATCACCATTCTCGGGGGTGCCGGTGCCCTGACCGACCTCGAGTCTCTGATCCGCACATGTGGCGTCATCGGAGCATCGGCAGGGAGCCTGTTCGTCTTCAAGGGCGTGTACAAGGCCGTCCTGATCAACTATCCCACCCTCGCCCAACGCGACGACTTGGTGAAAAGCGCGTTGGGTTGACGCTCCCAAACTTACCTTGATGAAGAGATATTCATGTTGCC
>AATN01000028.1_pt1 | contig 36283 bp, 38 predicted proteins | sample 270648 | NCBI WGS metagenome assembly AATN01 (sample SAMN02954269, study PRJNA17659) | bioreactor sludge metagenome | biome: terrestrial; feature: bioreactor; material: sludge; isolation source: Enhanced Biological Phosphorus Removal (EBPR) bioreactor sludge | place: Australia: Brisbane, Queensland
GGGAATAATTCCCACAAATGAATACCAACGTGCATCAGATCGTTCTGCATATCTTGCGTCCCTTGATACGCATTTTGCATCGCAAAGGCTTGGCCTTTGGCGAGTTCAGTTTGTTAGCACGCAAAGTTTATGTAGAGATGGCGGAAGAAGCTCTCACCCAAGCGGAAGAGAAGCCGACCAGTTCCCGAATTGCGATCAGCACGGGTTTAACTCGTAAAGAAGTCGCACAACTACGTCAACATAAGGCTGAAACTTTGGTGGATGTGGCGCGCTATAACCGCAGCGTGCGTGTGATTGGTGGCTGGATTAATGATCCAGACTTTAATACGCCAACGGGACAACCAGCGACTTTAGCTTTACAAGGGCCGTTGCCAAGTTTTGAAGCTTTAGTCGGGCGCTATAGTGGCGATATGCCCTGCCGTGCGATGTTGCGTGAACTCCTACAAACCGGTGTTGTAAGTCAACCCAGTGACGATAGCGTAAGACTGATCACGGATGCCTATATCCCGCAAGGCAGTGAAACCGAGAAGCTGTCAATTTTAGCCACCGATGTGGCACTACTGGTGAATACGATTAACCACAATCTGTTATGCGCAGCGGAAGATCGGCGTTTTCAGCGTAAGGTGAGCTATGACAATTTGCCTGCAGAAGCTTTGCCACAGTTCAAACGCATGGTGGACGAGGATGCCATGACCTTACTCCTCAAACTGAATGCTTGGCTCGCGCAACAAGATCGTGATCATAACCCTGAAGCTAACGGTAGTGGACGTATGCGCGCAGGACTAGGTATTTATTATTTCGAGGAGCCTGTGCAACCCTCCTCAGCTCAACAGGATAAGCCCGATGAAGTTTAAACATCTTATCTCGATCAGCGTTTTAGCCAGCAGCCTGTTCTTAGGCGCTTGTGTGGAGACGCAATTAGCTGAGGGAGGTATTGGTGGCACAGGCATTTCAGTCGGTCCCATTACGGGCTTTGGCAGCATTATCCAAAATGGTGTGCGCTACAATGTGAGCCAAGCACGCTTTATGCGTGATGGAGTAAGCGTTCCTGATCAAAGCCAATATCGTGTCGGCGAAATTGTCAAAATCCAAGGCATTATCAATGCTGATGGCATCACTGGTAAAGCTACTCAAGTTGATTATGGCAGCCTTTTACAAGGGCAAATCACCGCTCTAGGAGCGGATGGCAAGAGCTTATATGTACTTAATCAATTAGTGCGTACTGATAGCCTCACTGTGTTACATGAGGTCAAACTGTTTAGTGATTTAGCCGTCGGTAATATCGTGCAAATCTCGGGTGCACGCGATGCCCAAGCTACAATTCGTGCGAATAGCCTAACCCTGCAACAAGACAGTTTTACTCCTAGCAGCTCGCTACAGTTAATTGAAGGTCGTATTACTCAAGTCGATGTTCACACGCAAACTTTCATCGTGAATGGCTTGAGGATTGATTACAGTCGAATGGTGCGGGGCGCTTTGCCCGCAGTGAATCAATATGTGCGTGTCACCAGCCAAGAGAGTTTGCAAAATAATCTGCTGATTGCTAGTGATTACCGCTTAGCTCAAGAGTTTGTGGAATTTACAGTGGGTGAAGAAGCCGAGTTAGAAGGTTTAGTCACCGCTTTCATCAGCTCAAGCCGATTTGCCATTAATGGGCAATTAGTCGTAACAACATCTGCTACTAAATTTGAAAATAGTACTGCTGCGGATATTAAGCTAAATGCCGTCGTTGAAGCCGAAGGTCAAATCAATAATCAAGGTGAACTCGTAGCAGAAGAAATTTCAGTGCGACAAGACAGCAGTGGGCAGACACGCGAATTAGAAGGCAAAGTTATGTCTATTGCCGCCTCAACCCAGACTCTGACGCTACTCGGCAATACCTTGCTAGTAGATGCCTCCACCATACTTTTGCAGAAAACTGATGATCAAGAAACCAGCATTCGCTTTACCGATTTGCAGGTGAATGATCATCTTGAAATTAAAGCACGCCAACTTACGGATGGTCGCCTGCTTGCACTACGGATTGAACGTGATCTTGAAGATCTGAGTTCACCTGATATTGAAGTGAAAGGACTGGTCACCGCGATTAACCCGTCTCAAGGCAGTTTAGAAATTTTAGGCCTAACCGTCATGAGCGATGCCAGTACTGAGTTTAAATTCAATTCAGATACTGTGAGCCAAGCTGCATTTTTTACCCAGCTAGTCGCAGGGAAAAGTGTAGTGAAAGCAGAAGGCGTACAATTGACGCATCAAGTTTTAAAAGCTGACTCTTTAGAACTCGAAACCGAAGATGACTAAAGCGTGAGTAAAAAGCCCAGCACTGGTATTGCTGGGCTAGCCAACCTGCCCTTAGGGGCAAGCATGTAAAAAAAGGAGTGTTTAATGAAACACAAGCAATGGTCTTATCTAGGCGCTTTGGCCGTGTTCGTCAGCCAAAGCTTTCTAATCACTGCGCATGCCGCCGATTATACGGGCGGCCAATTAAGCAATACAAACATCACTGCTGCGGGCGTGGTTGTTCCCGACGGAGCACGTTTACTTGCCTCACAGTGCTTTCAATGTCATGGCACTAACGGTAAATCCACAACCGGTATCGATAGCCTCGCGGGTGAAAGCCAGAATGAAATCATCAGTGAGATGCGTGAAATGAAGGCGAAAACTAAAGTCGACCTGATGCACTACCAAGCCAAAGCTTACACCGATGCACAGATTCAACTTATCGCAGCTTATTTCGCCAGCGTGAGCCGTAGCAATAGCAGCAATAATAACCAAGACGATTAAGCCCAACCCTAAGCGCATTAAGAGGTCATGATTATGAATGATATTTCTCGCCGTCAGTTTTTGAAAACTTTAGGCTTAAGTTTAGGTGCTGCGGCTTTACCTATCAGTTTTGCCAAAGCTGCAGTGCGCCCACGAGTCATTGTAGTGGGTGGCGGTTTTGCTGGAGCGACTGCTGCCAAGTACTTACGCCTTTGGTCGAATAATACTGTTGATGTAACCCTAGTAGAACCGAATGCTATCTACTACTCACCCATTCTTAGCAATTTGGTCTTAAACGGTCAGAAACAACTCAATCAACTTGGGTTTAAATACGATACCTTAGCGCAAAAATATGGAATCACGGTGACTCGAAGTACAGTCAGCTCGATTAATAGCGCAAGCCGTACTGTTAATCTAGCTAATGGCAAAACCCTAGGTTACGAACGTTTGATTCTCGCCCCCGGTATTCAATTCAAAGCGATTAATGGCCTAGATAGCACTAAAATCCTGCATGCTTGGCAATCAGGCGATCAAGTACAGCAACTACGTCAACAAATTCAAGCAATGCCTAGCAGTGGGAGTTATGTCTTAAGCATTCCCAAAGCCCCTTATCGCTGCCCGCCAGGGCCTTATGAACGGGCTTGCGTCGTCGCTGATTATCTCAAACGCAATAAACCCGGCGCTAAAGTGGTTGTGCTCGATAGCAATCCCGATATTACCGTGGAACGCGATACCTTCAATGCAGCGTTCACTCGCACTTATGCTGGTATTGTTGACTATGTGCCGAATACCATATTGCAATCCGTCGACTCTGCGAAGAAAGTAGCAGTTACTAGTTTTGGTGATTATCGAGCAGATGTACTCAATGTCATCCCTCCCCATCAAGCGGGTAGTATTGTGCTTAAAAGTGGATTAGGCAATAGCAGTAGCGGCGATTGGGCGAATGTGAATCCTTTAAGTTATGAATCCACTGCGATTCAAGGCATCCACATTATTGGCGACTCACAAGGAACTGGGCAACCAAAAGCCGGTCATATAGCTAATGCGGAGGCTAAAGTGTGTGCTGATGCCGTATTGCGTTTGTTATCCGGTAGCCAGCCTTTTGCAACACCAATGACTAATTCAGCCTGCTATAGCCCGATTAGTTCGACGACTGCTTCTTGGTTAACAGCGGCTTTTGCTTATGATCCAGCCAGCCAAACCATGCAATTAGTACCAGCGTCTTATGGTGCCTCAAGTGGTGCGAGCACCTCGAATTATAAGAAAATGTTTGAGTGGGCCAATAGTCTATTTGGCGATACCTTCGCCTAAAATAAGTTCCTGATCCACAAAAACTTCGGCAGCGGCAAACCCGCTGCCAACCTTTTAAAAGTTAAAATTTCAGTCTAAATCGGTGTGCCTAGTAGTTGGATACTCCAAAATACTAGAAAACCCGCAAATAATACCAAGGTTGCAATCGGTTTTTCCTCTACCTCATGAGCTTCAATCAGTAACTCTTCTGTCACCAAGTATAATAATGCTGCTGCACTAAAGGCTAAAGCCGCTGCAATCACATCATGCGAAGCCCCTGCGAGGAGCCAACTCCCCAACACAGCGAACATCAAAACCGTGACACCTAAAGCAGTCGATAGAGCTATAATCCGCCAGCCCTTAGTATTTTCAGCCGTTAGTGATAAGCCTAAGAACAATAGTTCGACAGATAAACCCAAAGCTAGAATCAAACCCGTTTGTCCACCTGCAGCAAAACCAGCACCGATAATAAAACCATCGACCGCAATATCTACAAAAGTAGCTATCACTAAGCCATGCGATAACTGATCACCCGCACCCTGTTCAATGCCTGCCTCCAATTGCAAAGTCCAGAGCTTCATGGCGTACATGAATAAACTCCCTAAGGCAAAAGCAGTGACGATGACTAACCCAGAAGCATGTTCACCTTGAATATCGGGAAGCACTTCAACCGCTAAAGCGGCTAACACCACACCCGCTGCAAAATGCTGAATTAAACTACGAGTTTGGCGACTAGGACTCCAAACCATAGCTAGAATACCGCCAGCAATCGCCACCAAAGCAGGGATCAGCATAATTAAATAGTCTTGATTCAGTTGCAGCCAAGAACTTAAAGCCATGCTTGTTAGCATATAGTGCTCACTTTAAAAGAAGCTTCCATCCGATTAGCGCTCAGTGTCATTGCTAAGCGATTTGTTGCCTGTCACCATTGCACGTGCCAAATTCTCTTTGTGTAAACGGCTGCTAACGATTACCCCTAAAATATGCGCAATCACTAAAAACAAAGTAAAATTAGAAAAGAACTCATGGATTTCTTTCCAAATACTTTCATTTTCATCACCCTCACCTGCTTCATTTTCAGCTTGCTCACTGCCAATTTTACGTGCTTCAGCTACTGAAATTAAACTTGGGAGTTGTAATTCCAGCTTTGCTAGGGGACCTTCTTGATGTTCATCCGCTAATACTTTTAAGCCAGTCACAGTAGTTGCTAACAAACACGCTAATAAAGCAGCCACCATCCAACCACCCGCTGGATTATGACCTAAATAATGTTTTGGGTGAGTCGTTAGCAAAGACTTTAAATATTCAATCACCGCTTTCGGTGCATACATAAAATCGCTAAAGCGTGCATATTTACTCCCAACAAAGCCCCAAATAATACGAACAACCACTAAGCCTAAAATCAAATAGCCACTAATTTCGTGCACATCGCCCCAACCATCCCATTCGTCTCCCGTTAGATAAGAAGTGGCGAAAGCGAGCACTAAGCTCCAATGAAAAATTCGGACTAAAGGATCCCAGACTTTGACTTGAGTGATTGCTGGTTTAGTATCCATAAATTACACCTAATTTTAACTAATAAAGACCTTGATAAAGAGTACTGAAACTAGCCCTAAAGTGCATCCGACAAACCTCTCAGCCATACCACAGAAAACAAACACTTAGCCTGTAAACTTCCCTGAATCAGGCATTCGCCTAATTGCCTGAAAGCACTCGCTTGCCTAAAAGACTCTTCAGTAAGCTCCTGCCATCTCAGGAGTGTAGTGGAGTTTTGAGTGATGAGTAGTTATGACAAGGTCACAAATCCTTTGAGTTTTGAGCCAAATCCCAGTTGGTTGCAACGGCTCAACGCCTTAGACTGGCTATGGGCTTTAGCGATTAGCAGTGGCGCAGGTGTCTGGCTGTATCAACAGCCAATGGATAACTTTGAATTAGCAATTTTATTGGGTACTACCCCTGCTTTAATTGGCCTAGGTTGGTTTTGGAAATCAATTCGCATCTATTCTTTAGTCGTTATTACTTTAAGCCTAGTTGCCTTGTTTTTATATAGTGGCCAACGCGAATTAGCTGAAACTAATTTTTTCCTAAAATACTTGCTCTCTAGCCAGTCCGCGATTATGTGGATGAGCACCTTGTTTGTGATGGCGACACTGATTTATTTTTTAGGTTTGTTCACCAGTAGTGAGATGACTTTAAAAACAGCCAGCTACTTAACTTGGTTAGCACTCATTATGGGTTTAACCGGTTTAATGGTACGTTGGTATGAATCCTATTTAATTGACCCCAGCTTTGGGCATATTCCAGTTAGTAATTTATATGAAGTGTTTATTCTCTTCTGTATTTTAACAGGGCTACTGTATTTATATTATGAGCAAACCTATCAGCAGCGTAGCCTAGGTGGTTTTGTTTTATTAGTAATTAGTGCAGCAGTAGGTTTCTTACTCTGGTATAGCTTTGAACGTGGTGCTCATAAAATCCTACCCTTAGTCCCAGCCTTGCAAAGTTATTGGATGAAAATCCATGTACCTGCCAATTTTATTGGTTATGGCTCCTTCGCACTGGCGGCGATGGTGAGTATTGCCTATTTAATTAAACAAGCAGTCAGCCTGCACAACTCTGATAGCTTTTTCGCTCGTGCTCTACCTTCTTTAGATTTAATGGACGAACTGACTTATAAAGCCATCGCTCTAGGTTTTGCATTTTTCACCGTTGCAACCATTTTAGGGGCGATGTGGGCAGCGGAAGCGTGGGGGGGTTATTGGTCATGGGATCCCAAAGAGACTTGGGCACTGATTGTCTGGCTCAATTATGCCGCTTGGTTACACTTTCGCTTCTCCAAAGGCTGGCGTGGAACAGCGATGGCGTGGTGGGCGATTCTTGGCTTATTCATCACCCTATTCGCGTTTTTAGGGGTCAATATGTTTTTGTCAGGTCTGCATTCTTATGGACAACTCTAAGCAGATTCTCTCAATCCTAAACTAAATCAGTCATTTATAGGGATTTTAAGGTCGCCTCTAAATCAGCAATGATAGGCTCTAAACGTAGCTTTTCCTCAACACGGGTTTCATTATCATAAACCTGCCGAAGTAAGCGTAATTTGCGTTCTAAAAAAAGCCTACGTGAATCTGCATGAGTAGATGTGGGGGCTAGTGTCGGTGTCGGTGTCGGTGTCGGTGTCGGTGTCGGTGTCGGTGTCGGTGTCGGTGTCGGTGTCGGTGTCGGTGTCGGTGTCGGCAAAGATTGTATGCCAGTAGAAATTGGGGTAATCGCCAATAAACGCTTAAAGCCCTCGTTGTATTCTGCAAATTCAGTGAACGCAACCGGAATGACAAAGCGTAGACGCGGTGGGAGAGCTAAGTTTTTCTCAATTAAAATGGGGATCACCGGCCATTTACCGGTTTCTAAGCCATAATGCATGGCAAACAAATCGGTAATCGCATTAGTATTTTCCTGTAAATAATTAGCTGAGAGAATGAGTAAAACTTTATGACTGGTGGTAATAGCTCGCTCCAACTCAGCAAGAACAGACTGCCCTAGTTGAAACTCTTGAGCGGTTAGACATTGACGCCCTGCTGCTTGTAGTCTGGGTAGAAACATATTATCTACCCAAATTTTATCCGCTTTAGAATAAGAGATAAAAAAATCATAGCTTGGGTTAGTCATGTTGAACCTCAGGTGCTGATGAGACTGTAGGAAGTAAGGCTTTAAGTTTAGGATGCTCACAGTGCTCTGGAATTTATTGAAGGGAAGCCTACCTTATTATTTTTATAACATTTTTTGCTTAAACACCAATTTTTAAATATACCAAAACATTTATCCGCGCCTCTCTTCAGAATCCCTTAAGAATCTAGCTTCAAACTTCATTTATTCAGCAATAACGGAAGGAAGATAATCATGCCTCAACTAAAAACACTACTCACTAGCTTAAGCTGCGCTCTCGTTTTAAGTGCTAATCTCGCGCAAGCCGAAACTCCACAAGATTTCTTAAATAAGTATCAGGCAGCAGCCAAAACAGCCGATGCTAGCTTTCAAGGCTTTTCAGCTACACGGGGCGAGCAGTTTTTTAAAACGACTCATGGCAATGATTGGAGCTGTGCTTCCTGTCACACCAGCAATCCTACGACAGTGGGTAAACATGCCTCAACGGGCAAGGCGATTGACCCGCTCGCACCCTCAGCCAATCCTGAACGTTTCACCAGTACCCGCAAGGTAGATAAATGGTTTAAACGGAATTGCAATGATGTCTTGAGCCGCGAATGCACAGCTTTAGAAAAAGGTGACATTTTGACTTTTTTAATGGCGATTAAATAAGGAAATCAGCATGAAAACTTGGATCAAAGGTTTAGCTGTATTAACCACCAGTTTATTCCTCATCGGCGCGGTGCAAGTGTGTGCGGATGAAGATGAAGAAAATGAAGCCTATGTAGGCCACAAGCAAGGTAAATATCTCGAAGTCCGTCGACCCCATGAGGAGCATGAAGGCAAGATGCAAGGCTTACGTGCCACTAATGCGACTTGGAAAGCCGAATGCAGTGCCTGCCACATGGCTTATCCGCCCGGCTTGTTACCTGCTTCCTCATGGCAAGCAATGATGGGGAGTTTAGATAAACACTTCGGCACAGATGCTAGCCTTGACGAAGCAGCCCTTAAAGAAATTTTACCATTTTTAGAAGCTAATGCTGCGCCAGAGCCAAGAAAGCCTAGTACTACACCGACTTTACGCATCACTGAAACGGCTTGGTTTAAGCATGAGCATGATGAGATTTCGGCACTGACTTGGAAAAATCCTAAGATTAAAAGTGCTGCTAATTGTGCGGCCTGTCATACCCAAGCCGAACAAGGCAATTTTGATGAAGACACGGTGCGTATTCCCCGCTAAGGAGTTGATATGCAGGAACGTATTCTAGTTTGGGATTGGCCGACGCGGGTCTTTCATTGGTCGTTTGCGTTGAGCTTTGCCGGTGCTTATTTGACCGCAGAATCAGAGCGGTATCGTGATATTCATTTAGCGCTTGGCTATCTGTTTGCAGGTTTATTAGTGTTTCGGCTTATTTGGGGACTCATCGGTACTCGCTACGCACGTTTTAGTTCGTTTAGCTTTACACCGCGTACTGTGCTGCGTTATCTGCAATCACTCTTAAAGCGCCAAGCTCAACACTTTTTAGGGCATAATCCTATAGGAGCTATCGCCATCTTTTTGCTATTAGGTCTAGGCTTAATCATTAGCTTCACTGGCATCGCTTTAGATTGGGAGTTCGGTTCAATCGACTGGGAAGATCTCTTTGCAGAGACGCATGAATGGAGCGCAAATTTGATGCTGTTTATCGTCTGCGTGCATATTGCAGGGGTAATCATGAGTAGCCGTTTACATCAGGAAAATCTAGTGAAAGCCATGCTCACGGGTTATAAGCAAGGTGAAGCAGATATAGCGATTCGCCATAGTTTCCTCTGGCTAGGCTTGATGATGCTGGTGGTTAGTTTGATCTTTTTAGTCAAGTATTTAAGCTAAGCTCATGCGTATTTTGGTGGTAGAAGACAATGCGGTCTTGGGGGATGCCCTACAACATGGGCTAACCCAAGCAGCTTATGCAGTGGATTGGGTACGCGATGGCTTGCAAGCACGACATGCGCTGAATGCTGAGCCTTATGCTGCAGTGGTCTTAGATTTAGGCTTGCCACGCTGCTCCGGTTTAGAGGTTTTAAAAGAATTGCGCCAGCGCCGTGCACAAGTGCCGGTATTAATTCTTACGGCACATGATACCGTACAAGATCGGATTCAAGGCCTAGATGCGGGTGCCGATGATTACCTGATCAAGCCTTTTGATATGGACGAACTCAGCGCACGCTTACGCGCCCTATTACGCCGTGCGCATGGCTATACCCAGCCACAATTGCAAATCGGCGAAGTGCAACTGGATCCGGCTGCACATCAAGTGACTTACCAAGGCCAAGTCATTGAATTATCCAGCCGTGAATTTACAGTGTTACATACCTTGATGTTAGCAGCAGGCCGAGTCCTTTCACGTGCGCAATTAGAGGAAAGTTTATATGCGTGGGGGCAAGCGGTGGAAAGTAATACGGTGGAAGTACATATCCATCATTTGCGTCGCAAACTCTATCCCGAATTGATTCAAACAGTGCGTGGTGTGGGCTATCTGTTACCGCGCCCTAAGACTAGTGCAAATGTCTCTTAAACAGCGCTTACTTTTTTTAGTTTTAAGCACCGTCTGTCTAGTCTGGTTAGCAGCGGCAGCCTTTACTTATTGGGATGCCAAACAAGAATTGGAACAAGTGTTGGATGCTCATTTAGCCCAAGCCTCTACCTTACTGATCGCACAAAGCACTGAAGAATTAGATGACTTAGAAGAAGAAAAAGCACCGCTCCTCCACAAATACTCACGCCGTGTTGCCTTTCAAATTTGGGAAGACGGCGATAAATTACTCTTCCACTCAGCTAACTCACCTACCGCTCCACTCGCGGGATCACAAACCGGCTTTAGCGACATCAGTATTGCAGGCCAAGATTGGCGCGTATTCACTAGCCAAGCCCAAGGTGAGCATGATCATCAGTTAATCATTCATGTCGCTGAGCTGAAAGAAGTACGTGCACAACTCGCGACCAGCATTATTACCAATCTACTCACTCCCTTATGGTTCGCTTTGCCGTTGTTAGCCGTTGTATTATGGTGGGCGGTTACGACTAGCCTAAAACCTTTAGTCAAACTCACCCAAGCCGTTGCTCAGCGCAAGCCTGACAATTTAAGTGCTATCCAATTACAAGCTCCCGCTGAAGTACAACCTTTAGTAGAACGTCTGAATCAACTGTTTAGTAAGACTAAAGCCTTGATTGAAAACGAACGCCGTTTCACTGCAGATGCAGCGCATGAATTGCGCACACCGCTGGCTGGTATCCAAGCTCAAGTGCAAGTCGCCCAAGCCGCTTTATCCGCAGAACAACGTGAGCATGCATTGACCCAAGCATTGCAAGGCTGCCAACGTGCCAGCCATTTAATTGCCCAACTACTCACCCTAGCGCGCTTAGAAAGTAATGCCGCTACCTGCTTTGAAACTTGCGATTTACAGGAGCTTGCCAAGCAGCAAATCAGCGCATTAGCCCCTAGTGCTTTAGAACAAGGTGTTCAATTAGAACTAGCCGAAGGTGAGCCTGTTCTCATCCAAGGCTTAGCGACTTTGCTCGAAGTGCTGCTACGTAATCTTTTGGATAATGCTATTCGCTACACGGGCGCAGGGACTGAGGTTTTAGTAAGGGCTAGTTACACAGATCAGCAAGCTTGCCTTAGCGTAACGGATACGGGGCCGGGTCTAGCACCCGAAGACTTAGCCAAAATCACTGAACGCTTCTATCGACCCGCTGATACCACAGCAACCGGCAGCGGTTTAGGCTTATCAATTGTACAAAGAATTGTGGAATTGCATGCAGGAAGCTTGCAAATTAAGCAAGGTCATCATGGACGGGGCTTATGTGTGAGCGTTTATTTTTCTCTTTAAATCTAAAGGCAAATCAAGTGATTTGCCTTTAACTGAGTTTAAACTTTAAGCCAGATGTTTAATATTCAATTGGTGATGAATACTATTGCGCTCTGCTAGTGAGATATTTAGGCCATCTGCTAAATCTTGCATGTATTTAACTTCCTGTGGATCGTCTAAGGTCATTGCCAGCAATGACATGAGATAGACTTGCTTTTCCATACCTTGAGGAACGCTGTGAATAAGTCCCTTTAAATCCAGTGGTTTACGTAACTCGGTGGTGACGAAATCAATATCAGACTGTGGAGCATCTTTTAAATACTCTTTGATTTTGGCCTGTTCATTATCATCAATAATTCCATCTGCTTTAACGGCATTAATCATAGCGCGCAGTAAGATTTCGGCATTTTTCTCATCAGCAGGTGTGGTGTGCATAGGCTCATCGTTTAAAGCGGCTTTAAAGAATGAACCGACATCTTTTGTAGACGCATTTTTAGTTTGCGGGCTATCACCTAGCATATTAAACAAATTGCTCAAAATATTGCCACCACCTGAGCTGCTATTGGCTGAGCTATTGTTTGCCTGTGCACTTTTACCCGCTAACATGCTGGTGAGCAGTGCACCAATTCCCCCTGCAATCGCTGTATTCCGTGTTGCACTACCGCCAAGCACCGCACCTAACAAGCCACCTAGAGCACCACCACGTCCCCCTAATAATTTTTTTGAAGCTTGTGCGACAATCAAACCAAATGCAACGCGCCCTAAGGTTTTCACTAAACTCATTATTGACTCCACTATTTTTAAAGCGATTTAAACGAAAAAAGCCAGCTTTTAATCCTAGCATGCAGCTTATTCAAGCCTAGCTCAAGATAAGCTAATGATTAGTCCAGTCACTGCAAAGACACAAGTTATCCTAAATTAGTTGTTGTTTTTTAACAGGCTTGCTAATAGTAGTTGCTCGTGTTTTAGCCAAGTTTTGAGTGCTATTTGATGCTAAAAAAAGTTTATACCGCCGCTACGCCCCTGATGCCAGGGTTCCTTCAAGAAATTTTGGAAAACGCAGGCATCCCTTGCCAACAACGCAATTATTTTTTGAATGGTGCGATGGGGGAATTGCCCTTTGTAGAAACTTGGCCCTCACTGTGGGTCGAAGAAGACTATGAGCAACAAGCACTTGAATTAATTCAGGTGACTTTAGAGCAGCCAAGTCTAGGTGTCTGGGTGTGTCCAAATTGTAGAGAAGTTTTAGAGGCTCAATTTCAGAACTGTTGGCAGTGCGGACAAGCTACACCATCTGACACAACTACTGCCGATGAAAAGTAAGCACTAACACATCCCGCCAAGCCGCTTGGCTTTTATCCTCCGGCAAAATCGGGGTTACTCCATGATAAACCTTATGATCATTCACCAAGAGTAAATCCGTACTCGTACTCAAGGTGCATTGGCCAATGGCTTGCATCTGATTGTTATAAATATGACTCACTCCACCCTGCACATTATGCCGATCCAGCAACATAATCAGAATATAATCGGCTCCATCTTTATGCACCCCCTCCGGTGTTGGTCGCCCCTCTTCTAAAGCAGAGGCTACAATCCGAAATTGATGCGCCTGAATCCGCCAGAGCTGGCTCGGATTTGCACTGAATTGCTCGACCGACCAAGCAATTAAGCGTTTAAACACGGGGTTAGCCACTGTGGTTGGGAGCCAAGCACGAAAATGCCGATTAAAGCCACCATGCACAGCATTGTGATAACTACTTTGATAATGCGGCTCATGCGGGAGCTGCTTTAACTTACCATATTGCCAATGGAAGACCGAATAACGGCGCAAGCGATAATGCCCACCATCGCGCAAATAAGGATCGGGTAGGAGTTGATTCCAGCTTCGGCAAAAACGCTGATACGCATGCGCCATTTGCTGGCGCAATTGAGTTTGTAAGCGATTCTGAGAGTCCCCCACGGCTGCAATAAAGCCGCGTTGATTAAGCTGTGCGTTCACGATCCTTCCATATGGTTTCGGTCAAGACTAGTAATTTACTCATCTTCTCAAGGCTTGCCCAGATCACTTAGGGGCTGTGGCGATTATTACCGCACGCACGGGGGCTGGATAGCCCTCGACAGTCAGTTTAACATCCTGTGGATCAAGAAAATCCTTCAGCGACTCAAAGCGCATCCATTCGGTGGAACGCTGCTCATCGGTTGTGGTAGACGTGACATCGACCGTGCGAATCTCCTCAAAGCCTAAGCGTCTCAGCCATAACTCCAGCATAGCCACTGAAGGAATAAACCAGACATTACGCATTTTCCCATAGCGGTCTTCGGGCATAAGTACCGTGCGCTCATCTCCTTCAATAATCAAAGTCTCTAATACTAATTCGCCACCCGCATGCAGGGCATTTTTCAATTCCTGCAAATGATCTAAAGGTGAGCGCCGATGATAAAGTACTCCCATCGATAATACGGTATCAAAGCCTTTGCCTTGGAAGTCCGGCAAATCTTCACTTTTTAACGGCAAGAAGTGTACAGGCTGTGACCCTGTATAGTGTTTGATGGCTTGAAATTGCATCAGGAAAAATAAACTTGGGTCAATCCCAATCACCTGCTGAGCGCCCGCGCCCAGCATACGCCAGAGATGGTAACCACTCCCACAACCGACATCTAAGACTAAGCGCCCTTGCAAGGATGATAAATGCGGGGCAACGCGCTCCCATTTCCAATCTGAACGCCATTCTGTATCAATCTGAATCCCAAAAACCTCAAACGGGCCTTTGCGCCACGGAATAAAAACCTCTAATGCCGCCCGTAAAGCAGCGGCTTGCTCGGCCTTTAGCTCATCACCTTGCCCAATGCTTACTGTGCCTTGGGTAAAATCAAGGCTACTAGCAGTTAGTTGGGGTAATTGCTCTAAAGTCTCTAACCATAGCTCACGTTTACCATGGGGCGCTTCATAAACTGCCACTTGTACTTGTTGCGGTAAAGTGTTTAGCCAAGGTGCTAAACGAGTAGCTGCTATATCCTTATAAGCCTCTGCAAAACGTGCATCGAGTAAAGCACTCATGGTTTCACCGCTAAAAGGGAGGCAAACACGAAGTTCTGGAACCAGACTGAACTTTCACCAAAACCCGCGCACTTTAAACGCTCTTGATGGGTTTCGATAGTGTCCGGCAATAGCACATTTTCTAAAGCCGAACGCTTTTGGCTGATTTCTAACTCCGAATAACCATTCGCCCGTTTGAATTCCATATAAAGCTCAGTCATTAGGGCTTGCTGCTGCTTATCGGCAAATTTAATTTTTTCAGACAGCACTAACACACCGCCCGGCAACAAGGCTTCATAAATACGCTGCATCAATGCTTGGCGCTGAGCTGGCTCAATAAATTGCAGGGTGAAATTTAAGACAATCACCGAAGCGGATTGCATCGGTACTTGGCAAATATCCGCGCAAATCGTTTGGAAGCTACCTACAAGTAATTGCCGCTGCAAACGCTGCTCACAGCGCTGGATCATTGCTGCAGAATTGTCTACGCAAATGTACTGCACTTGTGGTTCTCGTACCTGCAAAGCCATCGCTAAAGTCGAAGCGCCCAAGGAGCAACCTAGATCATAAATTGCACTGTTGGCCTGAGCATAGCGACGTGCTAACACCCCCAATTGGCTAATCACCGTTTCATAACCCGGTACTGAACGGCGCACCATATCGGGAAATACATCTGCAACCGCCGCAGTGAAGGCAAAATCTACCACCTGCTGCGGCTTTGCAAAAATCTGGTCACGAGGAGATTCAGTAGCCATCACTAGCCTTGCTCACCCACCCAACGAAAATCAGCCGGTAATTTATCCAATTGCACACTTTCACCGGTGCGTTGACCTGCATCGGGGCCCATGAAATACAGATAAGGCCCAACCACTGCTTCAGGGCGCACATTGCTATCGGCATGCTCACCGGGGAAATTTAAAACCCTTAGACTAGTCCGCACAGGGCCAGTATGGATACGATTCACTCGAATAAAAGGCTTAGCATCATATTCTTGGGCTAAAATATCGCAGAACGCATTCATCGCGGCTTTACTAACCCCAAAGCCACCGTAATAAGCACGGTCGGTCGTGTCCGTGGAAAACACAATCGCGGCATCGGGTGACTGCTCTAATAAAGGTAAGCAGGCACGGACTAATAAGAAATTAGCATTCAGATTGACTTGCAGCATTTTCGTCCACAAATCTAAATCATGCTGACGTACTGCCATAAAAGCGCCTAACCAAGCCGCATTCAGGAGTAAACCATCTAAGCGCCCGAGTTCCTGCTTAATCATTAAAGCTAAACTCGAATAAGCGTCACTCGTCGCTTCAGCTAAATCCAATTTACAGATCACCGGCTCAGGATAGCCAGCCTCCACGATCTCGTCATAGACCGCATCGAGCATCAATTCTTGCTTATCCACCAGAACAACCGTCGCCCCCAAACGAGCGTACTGAATGGCTACTGCTTTACCAATACCCATCGCAGCGCCGGTGACGACAATCACGCGCTCACGTAACAACCCGTCGGCGGGTAGATAATTGAGTAACTCGCTCTGCATGGAAACACTCCTGACCGCTGGAAAAGTGGGGCATGATAACGCGAAATTTGCCTTGCTTACATGAAAAGGATCAAAAATAGGTGACAGCTTAAAATCTTTGGTTAATCATGCTTGCATAATCAATCTTAGCGGCTTTGTGTCCGCTAACTGAATCACAAAATAAGCGGGCAATTGCATCCATGACCGAATCCATCCATACCCCTACTAGCTGGAGCGAGACTTTGCGCAGTTTTTTAGATGCGCGCGTCCTCACCATGCTGTTTTTAGGTTTTTCTGCCGGCATTCCGATTTTACTGATCTTCTCGTCACTATCCTTATGGCTAGGTGAAGCAGGCGTCGAGCGCAAAGCAGTCACCTTTTTTAGCTGGGCAGCCTTGGGTTACTCTTTCAAGTTTGTCTGGGCACCCCTGATTGACAAATTGCCTCTACCCTTTTTAACCCGAGTTTTAGGCAAACGCCGTGCATGGCTCTTACTCTCCCAAGGGATGATTATCCTTGCCATTATTGCGATGGCGAGTATTGACCCGGCTTTGAGTAAAAACAGCGTCACCTTAATGGCCTTTGCAGCGGTGTTACTCGGATTCTCCTCAGCCACTCAAGACATTGTCATCGATGCCTATCGGATTGAATCGGCTGAAACCCGTTTACAAGCCTTAATGTCCTCAACTTATATCGTCGGCTATCGCCTAGCGATGATTGTTGCCGGTGCGGGGGCTTTATATTTAGCCTCTTATTTTGGTTCAGAAAAAGACCATTATGTCTATACCGCTTGGCGGTGGACCTACTTCATTATGGCTGCCATCATGCTTATCGGCGTACTGACTACTTTCGTTATCCCAGAGCCACAACATAAAGAAAGTAAGTTGCATTACACCACCAACGATTATTTTCGCTTAGTGTTAGTGTTCGCTTGCACGGTCACAGCTTTTGTCCTGACTTTTTTCTTTACCGATGATTTATTTACTAGCCTAAAACAACTGCTCGAAGGCAAGGCATTAACAGGCTTTATCCTAGAAACACTACGCTTTGCTTTAGCGGTAGGAGCGGCTTTTCTCGTGGGCTATTTACTAGTCCGCGCAGGCTTAGTCGATCGAGTGATTGCGCTTGAAACTTGGATAGCGCCGATAGCTGAATTTTTCAACCGCTATGGTATCAAAACCGCCGCTTTCTTGTTGATCCTGATTGGTTTTTATCGGATTAGCGATATTGTGCTCGGTGCGGCTTCCAATGTGTTTTACCAAGACCAAAATTTCTCAAAAGAAGAAATTGCCACTGCCGTGAAAACGGTAGGCGTCTTGGTCAGTGTTCTGGGTGGAGTCTTCGGCGGCCTGTTCGCGACGCGCTTTGGGGTGATGAAAAGCTTACTCTGGGGGGCTATTTTAGCGGCTTTAACCAATTTGGTCTTCGTGGCCTTAGCCTTAGCGGGACATAATCTGCCTATTTTTTATCTCGCGGTGATTGCGGATAATTTAGCAGCAGGCTTTGCTAGCGCAGCTTTCGTCGCCTTTCTATCAGCGCTAACCAGTGTCTCTTTCACAGCAGTTCAATACGCAATTTTTAGCTCGCTCATGTCTTTATTTCCCAAAGTGCTTGGCGGCTATTCCGGTACGATGATCGATGCGATGGGTTATCCAAGCTTTTTCAGTTTTACAACTCTGATCGGCTTGCCAGTGATTGGACTCGTATTAATCGCAACTCGCTTTTTGGAATTAGACCAAAGTAAGCTAACTAAGCCGGTGTAGCGGCTAATCTCTTAGCTAAAAAGCTCGCGGCGGCAGGGCATAAGCCACTAAATTGCGCCGTTTGTTGGATAGACAGCGGTGCAACACTGCGCTCTGCTAGTTGATAATCAAGGCTGCGGAAAAAATTACTCGCAGTACTTGTTAATAAATACAAATTCTGCACGCCCTGCTGAACTGCCCGTGCTTCTATAAAATTGACTAACTTACGAGCTAAACCTAAGCTACGGTAATCCGGTAACACCGCTAAAGATCTTAACAAAGCCACAGAATCGTAGGATTCTAAGCCAATTACTGCTACTAGGCGATTAGCACGATGAATCCCAAAAAACTCTAAATGCTGGGCGTAAATATCATCGCTAGGCAACTGGCATAAATCGAGCAGACCTTCAAGTTCAAGATCGGCATCCAAAGGCTCAATATTCATAGTAGGCACTTGGTGTACAGCGAGTTGACGAGTCTCTGTATCTAGTAAAGCTCGAATGGCAGCAAACAGTGGATTAGTTTGAGTATAGCGCTGCCCATACGCCAAGTTAAACGCATAATCAAATTCTGGTGGATTAGCTCCTTGATTATGCTGCAAGATAGTTTCTAATTTATCAAAGGCCTTTACCGCTTGAGCTTCAGGTGTCTGTGCTTGGTTGTATTCATCCCATAACTCTAGAAACTCAGTTTGCAGCTCCCTAGGTAAAGACTGCATAAGAGTGACTAAATCTGCTCGCTCCTGTTCTAGTTTATCAAAATTTTGTTGATCAATAGCTGGAGTATCTCCATGAATCGCCTCACCTAAATCATGTAGAAGTGCCATTTTTATAACTTTAAGTAGATCTAAATCCGGTAATTGATCCGCAAAACTCAAAATAAATAAGCATAAACGCCAAGTATGCTCGGCTGTGCTTTCTTGTTTGCCGGTGCGTGTGTATGCGGTACGCAATACGTCTTTAAGACGTTCAGCTTCACGCAAAAAACTTAAACGAGTTTTTATGTCAATAATTTGCATTAGCGCACTCTCGCCAACATCAATAAACCCACAGATGAAAAGAGCAGCATCGGTAGCAAAGCAGACAATAAGGGAGGCAAGCCATAGACTAATCCAGTCCGACCAATAATTCGATCTAACAACAAATAACTAATACCGATTAAAATGCCAATAAAAATCCGCTGCCCTGCCCCTGCATTCCGCTGAAAACCAAATACTAAAGGGGCTGCGAGCACGAGCATGACTAAAGTTGATAAAGGCGTCGTAAAATGCTTCCAATACTCTAACTCGAAGCGATCCGTATTAAGGGCATTGTCGCGCTGGTGTTGAATAAATTGAGCCAACTCACGTGCAGCGAGTTGCTCAGGGGTCACCGTTGCTAAGCTTAAAATATTCGCAGGCAGCACATTGGGTAGATTTAACTGCTCATACTGAGCTAAGTCCACACCTGTTTTAGTAAGACGCTTATCAGTCACTTGTTTAAGCTGCCAGTTATTACCGCGTTTCTCGGCGGTTGTTGCTTTAAGAATACGGCTAATACCACCGGCCTGTTCATCAACTTCATACATAGCCAAGCCATCAACTTTGGTTTGCGACCAAACTTTATCAATATGAATTAATTGCTTACCATTTTTCAGCCAGACACCTTCTTCGGAAACGGCCAGCTCTTGCTGCAACATGCGCAGTTTAAAACTCTCAGCATAGACTTCAGAACGTGGCACCCCCCATTCACCCAGCGCAAACACGAATAAGCTTAGAACCAAACCTAGTTTTAAAGTGGTCAACACGATTTGTAGAATTGAATAACCCGCTGCCCGCATCGCAGTGATTTCACTGTTCGCCGCTAAATTACCCAAACCCATGAGGCTACCGATCAAGGCTGCATAAGGGAAATTTTCATATAAAGTACGCGGCAGGCTGTAGCTCACATATAATAGAGCTTGAAAAGCACCATAGCGTGTGCCAACTTTAGTATCACCTAGCTCCGCCAAAAAATCGAAAAGTGCAAATAATAAACTCAGTGACAGCCAAGTGACCAAAATGCTTAGCAGTACATTTTTCCAGAGATAGCGTTCGAGCAAATTCATGCGGGCTTCCCATAATATTTATATAAAAGCCAAACCGCTAAGAGCACCATCAAAATATGTACCCACCACATACCCAGCCAAGCGGGAACTTCCCCTCGCTCCATCATACCGCGCAGCATCGCCAAGATATTTGCATATAGGCCATATAACAGGATAGCCACTGCAATTTTGCTAAACCGTCCCTGTCGAGGGGCTGTATAACTCAACGGAAAGGCAAGTAAAGCAAGTACCATCGTCGATAAAACAATCGATAGCCGCCATTGTAGCTCTGCTTGATTCGCAGGTGAGGGAATCGCTAGCAACTCTAAGGTAGGCACGCTTTCAATACTAATTGAACGCACAAAAGATCTTAATGGGATGCGCACGCCATGCTCTTTAAAACGCATAATCGACATACCCCCCCGCTCAGGATCATTTTCATAACGATAGCCATCCCGGATCTGTAGGAAGCGCTCGCCAGTCGCAGAATCGACAAATAAAATCGCTGACTGCGCCCAAACCAAAATCTCGTTCGCCCCATCTTGAACACGAATAAAAAAGCGCTCCATCACGGTACGTGAATCATCAATACTCTCCGCTAACACCGTATAATTATTCATTTTATTGCCAGCGGTTACGAATTGACCCGATGGAATCCCTGCTGCTTCAGGACGCTGATACATTTCCTTTTTTAAAGCTTGGTTCTGGGTTTCAAGCATGGGGGAAAACACAAAAACAGCCACGGCCATTAATAAAGTGAGTGGAAGCACAAAACTGAAAATCGCGCGATAAAACTCTTTTGGCCCTACGCCTGAAGCGCGTAAAGCGACCATTTCTGCATCACGATATAAGCGACTGAAGGCGAGCATCATACCAATGAGCAAGGCCACCGGCACTAAACGTAATAAATTTTTCAATGAACCAAACAGCAGCATATTGCCTAATAGATCCAGAGGCAGATCGCCACTACTGGCGCTGGCTAATAGGCGTACAAAGGTATTGCCGACGATAATCAGCGATAAAACTAAGAGTGTGGCAATGAAATTAAGCGCAATTTCTTTGAACAAATAGCGATTGAGTATCATCTGAGCATTTTTTAGGTATTGAGCTATGATTGTAGCAGCATTATGCTTCACTAGTCGTGCCTAGTTGTTGGGAAATCTTGGACAATTTTGAGTGTTTCTTGCTCTAAACTCTGATCTTTATGCGCTAGCGATTGAATAGGGGGAAACGCTATTGCTATCATCACCGCCGTGGTGACTTCTGAATTAGACTTGCAAACAAGGCTTGGGTAATTTGCAATCTTATGGGCTGCTCACTGAGCTTCAAACTCCCATCAGGAATTATTGTATGGAGACTTTTTATGAATTTTCCGCTTGAGGGCAGGAATTCTTGTTTTATCAAAAACTGTTCCTTAATGCTGTTAAGTCTAGCTACTTGGGCTTGGATCTCCGCCGCTCAAGCAGAAACGCCTGCTGAAGCTGCTGCACAAGTGCAAGTTTGGAAGGCAGAGGCTGCACGCTTAACTAAACAAGGCAAAACTGCCGAAGCTGCACAAGCACAAGCATATGTGAAGCAATGGGAAGAGTTAGCCCAGGGAAGCGCCACCGCAAATCCTAGTCCTGCCACGGCTACTGTTGCGAATCCTGTAACAGCTACGACTGAAACTATTAATAACTCTGCTGGTGTTGATCTTGCCCAACAAGCTGCTTTGAAAGCTCAGCAAGAACGACTAGCGGCTGAACAAGCCAAGCGTGATGAAGCCAAGGCCAAGGAAGATCGCCTGTCGAATGGCTTACAGGCTGCGATCACTCAAGGTGATTACAATCAAGCTAAGAGCTTTATTAATCAGGGTGCTAGGCCGACTCAGGAACTAGTACAAATGGCAGTCGACGGTGGTTACACTGGAATTGCTTATTTATTGATGAAAAGTGGTGCACCTAATGATGCTGGTGTACTAGGCCGTGCTTTATTGAAAGCTGTGCAAATGCAAGATCGTGATCGAGTTAACAACTTGATCAAACTGGGTGCAAATGCCAACTATTCCGAAGGCGAAATCACAGCACTGTCGATTGCAGCCCGCAATGGGGATATTGGCTTAATTGGGATTTTATTGGCTGCCGGTGCACAACGTGATCCTAATGATTTAGGTCGCGTTATGTTTACCGCTGTAGAGCAGGGTGAACGTGAAAAAGTCGTGAACTTGCTGAAGATGGGTGCTAATCCTAATTATGCCAAAGACGGTGAATCCGCGCTTTCACTGGCCTTAACTCGCGGTGATTTTGGCATGGCTGGTGCTTTAATCGCAGGCGGTGCTGCCGCTGATGGAGGTGTCTTAGGTAAAGCACTATTCCAAACTGTCGAACGGGGTGAAGCAGACAAAATTCCACAACTGATTAAACTAGGGGCTGATGTTAATTATTCTGCCAGTGGCATCACACCACTAACCATCGCGATTAATAATAACAACTTAGATATTGCCAATATTTTAGTACGTTCTGGTGCGACTGATCCTTCAGGACGCTTTGGTAAGAGAACCTTTGATGCTGCTCTAGAGGGTGATCTCGCCTGGATTGCCGTACTGGCTAAAGTTCCAAGTTATGCGAATTATCGCAATGGCCAAGGTGAAACACCTTTACACGCAGCAGCTTCAACCGGGCAAACCTCTGCGGTTACCACGTTATTAGCGGCTGGTGTTGATCCTAATATTCTCACTGTCAAAAACTGGACGCCTCTGCATCACGCTGCGCGTTTTGGACATAAATTAGCTTTAATTAACTTGTTGAAAGCGGGTGCTGATGTCTACGCCGTCAACTCGGATGGTAATGATGCAATGAAGCTGGCTAATTTAGCTTTACGCGATAGTAAAAATGAGATTGATAGTCGTGGCGTCTTAGAGTATTTGAATTTGTGGATTCAACATCATCCCCGCGCACAGTAATCCTGCGGTTAGAAAAAAGAGCGGATCGATCACACCCGCTCTTTATATAGGTAACACTTAATTCATTTGCTGCCAAGCACGCTCTTTAGGAAGCTCTTCATCACGAATCGTATAGGCATTCCGCCCTGCTGCTTCGAAGTAAGTACGTGCCAGCATTTCCGCTAAAATGCCTGTAGTTAAAAATTGCAAAGCCGCAATCATCAGTACCACACCCACTAGTAGCAGTGGTCTACCGCCAATATCTGCACCAAAAATAAATTTTTCAATCGCAAGCCAACATAAAATCAAGCTGCTTATCACACCTGAACCTAAGCCCATAACTCCAAAAAAATGCCCCGGCCTTGCCCGATAACGCATGAAATACCACATAAATAGCAAATCAAGAATCACACGAAAAGTACGCGAAATGCCATATTTTGATTCGCCACTAAAACGCTCATTGTGCTTCACAACACGCTCACCAATCCGCGACGGGGGTACGGTGGTAGCTACCCATGCGGGAATAAAGCGGTGCATTTCGCCATATAAGCGTACTTTTTTAATCACTGAACCACGATAGACTTTTAAACTACAGCCATAATCGTGCAAATAAACACCGGTTACTTTGCGAATGAGGCGGTTCGCAATACGCGAAGGAATTTTGCGTAAGATTAGGGTATCTTTGCGGTCTTTGCGCCAGCCGACTAATAAATCGAGCTTACGTTCCTGTAGGTCGGCAATCATCGCTGGAATATCTGCAGGGTCGTTTTGCAAATCGCCATCTAAAGTTACGAGTAAACTACCCTGCGCTTGATCAATACCCGCTTGCATCGCAGCAGTTTGCCCAAAATTGCGTTGTAACTCGACGATAAATACATGCGCACCATATTGGGCGTTGGCCTGCTGCAAACGCTCTAAGGTAGCATCCGTGCTCCCGTCGTCTACTAGCACCAGTTCCCAAGGCAGTTTAAACCCAGTTAGAGCTGTGTGTACTCGCTCTACCAAAGGTAAAACATTATCTTCCTCATTGTAAAAAGGCACGATAATGCTTACTGTTTCTTCATATTCAGTCGCCACAATGCTTACCCAATCATTTAGAATGCTCGCGGATTATACGGAAAACCTATCGTGATAACAGATACTAAACAAGTTCCGCCCCCTACTAAAACCGCAACTTGGCGTAGTTGGCTGAGTAAAACTTTGCCTTGGCTCATTTTGATCCTATTTATTGCCGGGGTTGAATATTGGCTAGGCTGGAAAACTATCCTGCAACCTTGGACTACTTTAAGTTGGCAACAACTGGCTATTGCAGTGGGTCTATTATTAGTCAGCTATGGTTTGCGTACTTGGCGTTTATATGACTATTTTCCTGCGTTACGCCCTCATCCAGTCGCAAGCTTACGCTTAACCCTGCTACACAATATTTTCAATAACCTACTTCCAGCTCGAACTGGCGAACTTAGCTTTCCGATGATGATGAAGCGCTATTTTGATATTAACTATGCACAATCGGTATCAGCCTTATTGTGGTTTCGCTTTTTAGATCTGCACTGCATTCTAGCGTTCGCGATTTATCCCTTATTAGTAGTGACACCCCTACGCCGTCTTGCCATTCCAATTATCTTGCTGTGGATGCTGATTCCTCCGTTAGTGTATTTGCTACGCCATAAGGTTGAACTACATTTTGTAGGCAAAGATGGCCGCCTCAGTGAGTTAGCACAAAAGATGCTATTTGGCTTACCCAATACAGTCATGGGCTTCCTAAAAAGCTGGGGTCTTACTTGGCTAAATTGGTTAGTGAAGCTACTTACCTTGGCTTGGATCTTAGATCAATTTATTGATGGCGTGACTTGGAATGTCTTGATTACTGCAGTAGTCGCTGGCGAACTGACCAGCGTCTTACCGATTCATGCACCTGCAGGGATTGGCACTTATGAAGCAGGGATTATAGCCGCTTTACTGCCTTTTTTAAGCCCTGCAGTTGCTACCAGTGCAGCCATTAATGTGCATTTATTTGTGTTAGGTTCGGCCATCATTGGTGGCATGATGGGTTGGTTGCTGCCTAAACCTAAAACTGCTTAACCATTTCTAAGGTCTTGCTGCGTTGGCGTTCTGTCCAACGCTGTAAGAACAGAGCCAATACCGTTAAGACTAAAAAACCCAGCACAATAGGAATCACAGTGTGGTTATAAGCTTGCCCAATGACGACTCCAATCGGAATGGCAATCGCGCTAGACACCACACCAATGATAGAAGCACCAATCCCTGCATAGTCACCAATAGTTTCCATGGCTAAGGCATTCAAATTCCCAAATAGCAAACCCACACTGAAAAAAGCGATTAAGCAATAAGCCATAAATAACCATAACGGGGGCTGTCCGTGTTGTAGCAACACGAGTACTAAGAATACGGCTGATAAAGCAGAAACTACTTGTAAAGCACGGGCTGATAATAAACGCATGCCTAATTTCATCACTAACTTCGCATTCACCACCGACGCACCACCGATGGAAAGCGCTAAAGCTGCAAAATACAGTGGAAACTGCTCACCTAAACCATATTGCTCCTGCAGAATTTGTTGAACCGAGTTTAAATAACCTAAGAAAGCAGCGAATACCAGACCAGTTACAACCGAGTAGCCCATGACTAAACGATTACTACAAACAATTTTGGTAGCTTCCCACTGCTCACGCCAAGCAAAGGGGCGACGCTTTGCTGCAGGCCAAGTTTCTGGCATGCGTAGCCAGAACCAAATTAACAAAGGCGCAGACAATAAGATAAAGGATGCAAAAATCGCACGCCAATCGGCAAACCATAAAATTCCTTGACCCAAAGAGGGTGCAATCGCGGGAACCATGATGAAAACGATCATGGTAAAAGACATAATCTGCGCCATTTCACGGCCTGAATAACAATCACGCACCAAAGCCATCGTGACCACCCGGGGTGCGGCAACTCCAATGCCTTGCAATAAGCGTCCGAACAGCATCATTTCAAAACTGTGTGCGAACATTGAGACTAAGCTACCCAGCATAAATAAGCCCAAGCCCCAATAAATCAATGGTTTGCGCCCTACACTATCAGACAGAGGCCCAAATACAATCTGTCCGACTAGCATCCCCAGAAACACGGTAGAAATCACTAATTGCGGCGAATTCGCACTAGCGACTTGTAAATCATGCCCAATGACAGGCAAAGCGGGCAACATGGCATCAATCGCCAGTGCCATTAAAGAAGACAGGAGTGCGACTAAAGCGACAAACTCCACAAGGCCGGGCATTTTCGGCTGCATCATTTAAAAATCTATGGTGGTGGAAAGCACAAAAGTGTACGACCAAAAGCCCAGCTTGTGAACGAGCCTTATTGCACCCCTGTTCTTAAATGGCTATCTTACGCCCTTTAAACAGCCGATATTTAAGACCAAATCAAGGAGCAATATCATGGCTTTCACGCTGCCAGCCCTGCCTTACGCCCAAGATGCGTTAGCCCCGCATATTTCCGCAGAAACTTTCGAATATCATTATGGTAAGCATCACGCTGCCTATGTAACGAACCTAAATAACCTGATTCCTAATACTGAATTTGCTGATAAATCACTCGAAGACATTGTAAAAAGCTCGTCTGGTGGCATTTACAATAACTCTGCGCAAGTTTGGAATCACACTTTTTTCTGGAATTGCATGACGCCAAATGGTGGCACTGCTCCAACAGGGGCTTTAGCGGATGCAATTAATAAAAAATGGGGCTCTTACGACGATTTCAAGAAAGCCTTCCAAGCGTCTGCAGTCGGTAATTTCGGCTCTGGCTGGACTTGGTTAGTGAAAAAAGCGGATGGATCTGTCGATATCGTCAATATGGGGGCTGCTGGCACGCCATTGACAACGGGCGATACAGCCTTGCTGTGCATTGATGTGTGGGAACATGCTTATTACATCGATTATCGCAATGCACGCCCTAAATTCGTGGAAACTTTCCTCAATAATTTAGTAAATTGGGATTTCGCTGCTGCTAATTTCGCAGCATAATAGCGTTTATAAGAAAGAAGCCGGGTCATTAAACTCGGCTTTTTTTATGAAAAATCACTTAAGACACTTGAAGTACCGCTAGAACAGCCCTACTAATAACAAGGATAACCTCCATAGGATCACTTATGTTAAGTAAAGCAGTTAAACTGCGTGAAACCTCAAGCTTCATGCTCGAATGGGTGAAGGCACCACTGGTTACCGCATCCGTTTTCCCGTCCAGTGAGCGTTTAGCCCGCAAAATGGTAAAAGGCTTAAGTGCTGATGTGGGTAAAGTGGTTGAATTAGGCCCCGGAACTGGTGTGTTTACTCGGCAACTATTAGCTTGTGGAATTCCAGAAGATCATCTGGTCTTAATTGAACTCAACCGCAAATTTGCCAAAAATATGCAGGCAGCTTACCCGAAAGCATTGGTCGTGAATGGGGCAGCAGAATCATTAACTCGTTTGCACCTGAAAGATGTGGGTGCTGTCGTCAGTGGCCTCCCATTCCTGTCGATGAAAGATCAACAAATTGACGAGATTTTACGTGGCGCTTTTCAAGTTCTAAAGCATGGCGGTGTATTTATTCAATTCACTTATGGTCATCGTTGCCCAGTGAAAGCACATATTTTAAAGCATCATGGTTTAGTGGCTGAACGTAATAGTTTTGTGCTGAATAATTTTCCACCGGCTAGCGTTTATCATATTAAAAAGCATCCCCATTAAGACTTTTTATTTTGAATTTTAAGGGCTTGACTCAAGCATCTGAATTGCTTGAATAAGCTTGCAAGCTGCACAAAGCACATGCATTGACATTGCGGCATTCATCCCCTATATTCGCCCTTTGAATGACTAAAGGCAGCCTAATGCGGCTGCCTTTTTGTTTTTTCCAATCTTAACTGGAGGGTTTGCAATGACGACTATAATTAAACAAACACTAATGCCAACCTACGCCCGCCTCCCTGTTACCTTCGCTCGTGGTGAGGGTGCTGTGCTCTTTGATACCGAAGGTAAACAGTATATTGATGCAGTTGCTGGAGTAGCCGTATGTAGCCTAGGGCATGCGCGTCCAGAAGTAGCCGATGCTATTTGCGAACAAGCACACCGCTTAATGCATACCTCTAACCTGTATCAGATTGAAAATCAACAAGTGCTTGGTGAGCGCTTGTGTGCTTTAGCGAGCATGGACAATGCCTTCTTCTGTAACTCTGGTGCAGAAGCTAATGAAGCCGCCATTAAGATTGCACGTCTGTATGCTCACAATAAAGGTATTGAACGCCCTGTCATTATCGTCATGAGCAATGCCTTCCATGGGCGGACAATGGCTACCGTTACAGCGACCGGCAATCCAAAAGCACAAGCAGGCTTTGGTCCACTCTTAGAAGGTTTTGTACGCGTTCAATATGGTGATGCTGAAGCGGTAGCTCAGCAATTAGCTGCCGACAAAAATATTGTTGCCGTCTTGGTTGAACCCGTCCAAGGTGAAGGTGGCGTACAAGTTCCCAGCACTGATTATTTACCACGTCTGCGTGAACTTTGCGATCAGCACGACTGCTTATTAATCGCCGACGAAATCCAAACCGGTATGTGCCGCACCGGTAAGTGGTTTGCTTTCCAGCACACCGCCATTCAACCTGATGTGATGACTCTGGCTAAAGCTCTAGGCAATGGTATGCCTATTGGTGCTTGTTTAGCGCGTGGTAAAGCAGCTAGTGTGTTCGGTTATGGTAATCACGGTTCTACCTTTGGAGGTAATCCGTTGGCTTGTCGTGCTGCTTTGGCTGTCATTGAGGTGATGGAAAAAGAACAGCTAGCCAATCGTGCGACCGAATTAGGCGAATACTTCCTACAACAATTCCGTGCTGGCTTACAAGATCTTGCTGGTATCAAAGATATTCGCGGCAAAGGTTTAATGATTGGTATCCAGCTCGAACGCGATTGTGCTGAGCTAGTTAAGCAAGGTCTTGCTCAAGGCATCTTAATTAATGTGACGGCTGGAAATGTTATCCGTTTATTACCACCTTTAGTCATTAGCCAACAACAAGCTGACCAGATCATAACTACAGTCATAGATTTAATACGCGATTTTTTATAATCTCGTTATTTATCGTGCCGGATGCTAGAGAGCTGATATGAGTACAATCCGACATTTTCTTACTTTAAGCGATCTGAGTTCGGCTGAATTGCTCGCAGTGCTTGAGCGTGCAATCGACTTAAAAGCTTTAACCAAACGTGGTGAGGTTTACACACCTTTAAAGAATCGCAGCCTCGCGATGATTTTTGAAAAAGCATCAACTCGTACCCGCGTTTCTTTTGAAGTTGGCATGACGCAGCTCGGTGGCCATGCTCTATTCTTATCGCCAAATGATAGCCAATTAGGGCGTGGTGAACCGATTGAAGACGCTGCGCGAGTTATCTCTCGCATGGTCGATATCGTCATGATTCGGACTTTTGAGCAATACAAAGTTGAACGCTTTGCCGCTTATTCAAGAGTGCCTGTGATCAATGGTTTAACCGATACCCATCACCCTTGTCAGCTTTTAGCTGACTTAATGACTTGGATTGAGCAGCGCGGCTTACCGACTGGACGTACCGTGGCTTGGGTAGGGGATGGCAATAATATGTGCCACTCTTGGATGGAAGCGGCGCGTTTGCTAGATTTCAAATTACGTATTTGCACACCACAAGGTTATCAACCCAATCCTACTATTGTGGCGGCTAATGCCTCGCATTTAAGCTTTTTCACCACCCCTCAAGAAGCTGTAAAACAGGCGGATTTAGTCACTACTGATACTTGGGCTAGCATGGGGCAAGAAGCGGAAAAGAAGCAACGCGAAATTGCTTTTGCAGGTTTTGAAGTCACTGAAGCCTTGATGGCTTTAGCACATCCCGATGTTATGTTCATGCATTGCTTACCCGCTTATCGGGGCAAAGAAGTGTCGGCTGCCGTGATCGATGGCCCGCAAAGTGTTGTATGGGATGAAGCTGAAAACCGCTTACATGCACAAAAAGCGTTAATGGAAGCCTTATTACTCGGCTTTCCTCAGTGATTAGTGGGCTCACCGCATGCGTATTATTACAGCTAATGTGAACGGCATTCGTTCGGCTGCCAAAAAAGGTTTTTTTACTTGGTTAGCAACCCAACAAGCTGATGTAGTTTGTATTCAAGAAACCAAGGCGCAAATTCATCAATTACGTGAAGAGCCTGAGACTTTTTTCCCTGCTGGTTATCACTGCTACTACCATGATGCGCAGAAAAAAGGTTACAGCGGGGTGGCTTTATATTGCCGTACTCAACCTGACTCCATTATCGAAGGGATGGGGTCAGTTGAATTTGATGCTGAAGGGCGTTATTTAGAAGCTCGCTTCGGGAATTTAAGCGTTGCATCTCTTTACTTACCCTCTGGCTCTTCAGGGGATGAGCGTCAAGCCGCCAAATATCGCTGTATGCAACACTTTGAAACAGTCCTTGAAAACTTAAATAACGAAGGACGACAAGCGATTATTTGTGGTGACTGGAACATCGCTCACAAGCCTGAAGACTTAGTGAATTGGAAAGCCAATCAAAAATACTCTGGTTTCCTACCTGATGAGCGTGCTTGGTTAGACAAGCTTTTTGTTGACTATGGCTTTGTAGACGCGTTTAGAGAGCTGCCTCAAGAACCTAATCAATATACTTGGTGGTCAATGCGCACCAATGCTTGGGATCGAAATTTAGGTTGGCGTATTGATTATCATGTGTTGACGCCGAACCTTCACGGAAGCGTACTTGCGACGAGTATTTATCGCAATGAGCGCTTCTCTGATCATGCCCCCGTGGTCATTGACTACCGTTATCCTTAGATTTTCTCGATTTTAAAGCCAGATGCTAGAATAACCTTCAGCACTTCGCGGGCAGTATTGCGATCATAGACTTTTTCAGACTCAGCTAAATTTTCATAGGGAACTAAACCGGGATGAAGTTTCTTGGCATCATCTCGTTCTGCTCCGTAAGTCCAACCGTCATTGAGTCGTTGTTGTGCCCAAACCTCATGGGTGTTGTAGGATAATAGTTCTAATAACTCCTCCAAAGATTGAGGCAAACTCACCTTAGAAGTATCAATTGGTTCGGGCTGATACATGCAAAACTCCAGCTTAGTTTTTATTAGTGTGGAACGAAGCTCACTATTCGTCAATCGAGTGTATAGCCTGCCTACTCGCTCTCCAACTTACTAAGACTAATAGCAGCAATAAGCAATAATCTAAACTACCCGTACCACCATTGGGTTGCTGACTAGGTGGATTCACGACTGGTGGCGTGACTGGAGGATTAATAGGTGGTGTGATGGGTGGGTTAACAGGTGGTTGGGGATTGTTTAATTGAGTACCAGAGGTATCCGCGCTTGTACTCAAAGGATTACGCGCATGCCAATCACGGGGAGTCAAACTCATATAAGACCAGTGCGCATCCATGAAAGGTGCGTCTTCCGCACGCGGCATATGATAGAATGTAGTGCTAGGCCACACGACTAGATCTGCACCCAGCAAGCTTTCACCGCTCACAAAGTCATGTAAACTATCTGCACAACCTTCTAAATTGGGATTATGCGAGGCATATAATTCACACTCTTGGAAAGTGGTGAAATAAATATCTTTATGCGTAAAAGTTTCTGAATCAGGGCCAACGTCCTGTTGCTCTGACTGTGGAAGACGAATTTCATAAGCTAAACTTTGCCCCTCATTATTCGTTTGCTCGGCATCACGAACGAGCCAACGCCGTGCAGTAGCTGGATTTACACTGCGTCCAATCTCAGTATTAAAGCGCGTCTTCTGTAGAACAGATCGATCACCCTGCTCTTGTAGATTCAGTTCCTCAATTACATCATCCCGTGAAGTACCCGCTAAATCAAAATCCAGCTTCCAGAAGAAATTATGCACATGCCCTAAGCCCACTTTATTGGGTGCAACCAACCAACCTTGCTCTTCCGCAGACGCATCATTAAAGCGTTGCAAAGCTCCCGTAGCACCTACTGCTGGCTCAATCGCACCATCCTCATAAAAACGCCAGAGCGGAATATAGTGATAGGCACCTACACGGGAGACGCTAAAAATAGATAGGGCTTCGGTTTGAACTTGCTCTGTCTGATAGCGGAAACCATACTCACTCGCCTTGACTTGCTCACATAAAATGGGGCGCTCACCCTGTTTTAATAGCTTGCCACTCGGACAATCCGTCTGGCGCAAATCCACCATATAATTGCCCCCTAAACCATAATCAGAAATATCATGGTAACGAGCACCATTATCATCATAGGGGACATGAATCTGTGCAAGACTGGCACTACTTAAGATTAGGCGCCGTTGTCCAGCTTTTGGGGTGTAATGGACTTTATGCAAGACAATGCCTTCACGGTTGCGTTGCTCCCAGCACATATCCCAGCGTGCGCCATTGGCTAAAGTCACATTGATATAATAGTCATCAGAGCAAAACTCAGCCGCAATACTGGAGTTCAGGTAAAAATTACTACCTAAAAAGAGTAAAATGGATACAAATTTAGCGAGTATTTGAGTTTTCATAGCTCCAGTCTAAAAGAAGCAAACCATGAGTCGTAGGCATAATTCTATAAATGGTACTTATTAAAAGACGAATTTGAACCAGAAACTTTAATCGCTCAAACCTGAAGATTGTGCAGCATTTACTTAGCTGTGTTTATACAATCAGTTATACTCTGATCTTCGCTGAAAATATTTTTAACCCCCAATGATGAATCCAAGTATCTTTAAGCTTAAACAGATCGGCTCCGGTGATCTATACATCATGCCCTGCCCTCGCCCGCAGGTTTTAGCAGAGGATTTGGCTTACTATATGGGGCTTGGCATTAATACTATTGTTTGTTTGCTCGAAAAATCAGAAATGATCGCCCGTGGCTTAGCATTGGAGGAAAAACTTTGTGAAGAGCTAGATCTAAGATTCGAACACTTTCCCATTCCAGATCGATCCATTCCTAAAAACCTCGCCGCTTTTCGCCAGTTAGTGGATAGGCTCGATTTAGAACTCAAACGAGGACAGCATGTTGCTATCCATTGCTATGCGGGGATTGGACGTACAGGCATCTTGGCAGGTAGCCTATTGATGCGAGATGGCATGCAAGCTCATGCTGCTATAGAGCTGATGTCAGAAACTCGCGGCAGAAATATGCCGCAAACACAAATTCAATATGAGTTTTTAGTTGAGGATGACGAAAAGCATGCTTTAATTGACCATGACAGTCTAAGCACTCCTGCTCGTCCTTGGTGGCAACGTCTAATCTCTTGGTCGCCAGCAGCTTAACTTCTCAATCTAGCAGTCATTTGTTTACCACGTACCAGAAAAAACGCTGCGATTGCCCCGGCAATTCCACCAAATAAATGCCCATCCCAAGAAACACCAGGCTGCCAAGGCAAAACTCCACTTAGCAAGCTAGAGCCATACATAAAAGTTACAAAAATCGCAATTGCTAGTGGTACTAAACGGCGCTCTAGCAGGCCGGAAACAATCAAAAAGACTGCTAAGCCGAACACCAAAACACTAGCACCAATATGTAACGCTGCCCCGCGTCCAAATAGCCACAATAAAGCCCCACCCAATAACATGATTGTTAAGACAATACTGCGACTATTAGCACGCGATCCGGCTAATAAAGTCAGCAGTACCAACAGCGGGACAGTGTTACTCATAATATGTTGTAGGCTACCATGAAGAAAAGGCATGGTGATAATACCTACAAGATGTGAGCCATTGCGTGGAATTAAGCCAAACTGCTCCAAGGGTAGAAAGCGATCAAATGCAAAAACTAGCCAAATCAGGCCAACAAACATCAAGACAGCGGGTAACTCTTGCTTGATGCTATGTTGATTGTTTGGGTTCGTCATAAAGCCTTTCCTTGTAAAATTCGTTTGAGGGTATCCACCCCTAACTGTTGCATGACCTGAATATTGCGCTCTGGAATCGTATCCACATCGGGATGCTGAGCAATAGCTTTTTCTAAGCTATCTTCACGTAATAAATGCAACATCGGATAAGGTGAACGATTGGTATAATTTTCTGCATCTTCTATGCTAGTACTGGAAAATTGGTACTGTGGATGAAAGCTGGCAATTTGTAAAATACCCTCTAACCCCTCTTGATAGAGTAACTCATCCGCCTCATCCAGAAAGTCATTATAGGCATGGAAGTTTGTCAGCGTTTCTGGATGAATTAATAGTGTCGTTTCGACTTTATCCGCAGACACCGCTTGCAAAGCATGTAATTCTGCCCTTAACACTGCTAATAAAGTTTCTGGTTTAGAAGCGGGTGTAACGCTAAAGCGAATTGTTCCTAACTGATAGGGCTTGTGCGCAAACGGGCATAGGTTATATCCCAGCACAAGCTGTTCTATCCATTGCCGCGTTTGTGCAATCACCGTGGCTGCTTGTGGATGGGTTTGCATATTTACTCCTGAAAAATTTCCTGTACTAACTTTTCACCAGCTTGCAGTTTTTTGTGCTGCTGACGATGCCTCCAGACTAGATAACCAATTATTGCAAAGAACACTAAAAAAGCCGATAAGCTCACCACATAATTACGTGACTCATCCTTAAACGCTGGCACAGGTGCTAGACTAGGCGGAGGCAATTGCGTTATCGGTGCTATCGGACTGGATTGATTACCACTATCAGCGGTAGACGGCTCGGTAGTTGCATCTGTGGCTAAATCCTCCAAATCCTTGCCCTGCCCTAAATTATCAGGTAGGTTCAAATCGTTGTCTGTGGACTGCTGCATAGCCACAATTTCTGGTGGCACTGCCGCTTTTTGCAGGTTTAAAGTGGAAATACTGATAGCAATCACTAGCAATGCAAGACCTACCAATCCTCCCCAAAGCCAATAGAACCTAGATTTAGTCTGACTAAGAACGGCTGGGGTCTGCACTTGAATAGCCGTATTAGGCAAAATAAAATTAGTTAAAGCATGAAATTGCCCTAACTCCTGTGGCAAGGGTGTTTGATCAAGGAGGATAGGCACGACACGCTTCTGCATAGAAATTGCGACAGTCCACTCGCGTTCGACCCATTCAGATAGCTGCGCATTCGTGCTCCAAAATACTAGCACCCGCTCAGCTTCAGCTAGTTTGGTACGAATGACGTCTTCCCAACGATCACCGTATTGAATATCGTCAAGATCACGGAAAACGTCTGCGCCACCCGCCTCCAACAGTTCCACCGCTTTTGCAACTTGCATGCTGTCTTTTCGTGAATAGGAGACGAAAACAGTTCGTCGACTCATGCTTAACCCTCACTTGAATACAGCACCTGATGCGTGCTGTATTACAAGCATAGTGCAAAGCCTGTCAACTACGAAGACATGAAATGTGAACTTAATGTTTACTGCTGGTGGTATTAGTCAACCGTTTAGTAACGACCACGATACTGTCATCCATTTCGCTTTTTTGCCGCTCAAAACCTAGACGACTCATTAAGCGCAGCATCCCCGCATTTTCGGCTAAGACTTCACCGATAATGGTGTTTAGACCACGATTACGTGCCGTATCGATGAGGATTTCCATTAACAATCCGCCTAAACCGCGCCCTTGCCAAGTGTCAGCGATCACTAGCGCGAACTCACAGCTTTTCCGGTCTGGATTAATCGAGTAGCGACATACTCCCACCTCTTTATCCACACCATCTTCACGCGCTACCGCCACAAAAGCGATTTCACGATCGTAATCAATTTGCGTAAAGCGCACCAACATATCAGGAGTAAGTTCACGCAACGACTGCATAAAGCGCATGTAACGTGACTCTCGTGAGAGATTGCGTACAAACTCTTGCTCCATTTCGGCATCTTCAGGACGAATGGGACGAATGAGAATATTAGTACCATCCGCTAGCTGCTGTTGCTTCACCAAGTCATTTGGATAAGGATGAATCGCCATGTGATCATAACGTTGTGCCGCCCCTTTCGGATAAGCGACCGTAAAGCGTGCATCGACCGCAACCGCACCATCCGGACTAGCCATCAATGGATTGATATCCATTTCGACGATTTCTGGCAGCTCACAGACCATTTCGGATACGCGCTGCAAGACTTGGCGTAATGCAGGGAAATCAACCTCTGGCATGTTACGGAATTCGACTAACATGCGTGCTGCCCGAGTACGGCAAATCATTTTTTTGATCATGTACTCATTCAAGGGTGGTAAAGCCACCGCACAATCACGATGTACCTCAACTGCAGTACCACCGGTACCGAAGCTAATCACTGGGCCAAATACCGGATCGCGCACTACTCCAATCATGAGTTCACGTGCTGCTGCACTATGATACATGCGTTCAACTGTAATGCCTTCAATCCGCGCCTCTGGCATAGCCTTAGTCGTCGCTTCCATCAGTTCTTGATAGACACTACGTACGGTACGAGCACTATTAATATTTAAGCGTACCCCATTCACATCCGACTTATGCA
>AATN01000029.1_pt1 | contig 36064 bp, 33 predicted proteins | sample 270648 | NCBI WGS metagenome assembly AATN01 (sample SAMN02954269, study PRJNA17659) | bioreactor sludge metagenome | biome: terrestrial; feature: bioreactor; material: sludge; isolation source: Enhanced Biological Phosphorus Removal (EBPR) bioreactor sludge | place: Australia: Brisbane, Queensland
ATCGGCGAGGTCAGGTGAAGGCAGCGAGCTATTGCGGCAAGAGTTGCTGCGCATTGCCGGCTGGCATCCTGCCGAGGACGTCTTCATTGCTCGCGAGCGGCATCTGCACGCCCTGGCGGAAACCCGCCAGAACATCGACGCCGCTCGGCGGCAATTGCCGAGCCTGGAACTTTTCGCCGAAGAACTCAGGCTGGCCCAGTTGGCATTGAGCAGGATTACCGGCGAATACAGCGCCGATGATCTGCTCGGCGAGATTTTTGGGCGCTTCTGCATTGGCAAATAGCGACTGCTCGGCCATACTCGACGAAGTCCGCAGCCGCGACGATGAACAGGGGATCGACAATGAACTGGGACCCGGACCAATACCTGAAATTCCTCGACGCTCGGCAACGGCCGGCACTCGATCTACTCGCGAGGCTTGTCGGCCAGCCGGCGAACAACATCGTCGACCTGGGTTGCGGCGCCGGTAATGTTACCCGCCTGCTTGCCGGACAGTGGCCACAGGCACGGATTACCGGAATCGACAGCGATTCGGCAATGCTCGACAAGGCGGCCAGCAGCTTGTCGTCGATTACCTGGCAGCAGGCCGACATTGCCGCCTGGCAGGGAGAACAGCCGCTCGACCTCATCTTTTCGAACGCTGCCCTGCATTGGCTTGGCGATCACCAGCATCTCCTGCTTCGACTGGTTGAGCAACTGGCGGTCGGTGGTGTGCTGGTGGTGCAGATGCCAGCCAACTTCGCTGCACCGTCGCACAGGATCCTGCTCGAGTTGGCCGGCGACCCCGGTTGGCAAGCGGCCTTCGACGGCGTCCGCCAAGGCGCTGTTCTGACGGCAGCCGAGTATCACGCGCTGTTGACGCCGCATTGTCGTCACCTGGACGTATGGGAGACGACCTATTTCCAGGTACTTGACGGTGACGACGGGATAGTCGAGTGGATGAAGGGGACGACGCTGGTGCCCTACCTCGCCCGCCTCGACAGGCAGACCGCTGAGCACTTTCTCGCGGCCTATCGGGCTCGGCTGCTCGTCGCCTATCCGCGCCGTGCCGATGGGTGCACGCTTTTCCCCTTCAAGCGGATCTTCTTCGTGGCGCAGCGCTGAGTGCCGATAGCCGGCATCGATCACTCGTTGTTGCTGCTTCTCGCGGTGGCCGCGCTGTTTGCCGGCTTCATCGATTCGGTGGTCGGTGGTGGTGGTCTTGTCCAGATTCCCGCTCTGTTCAACGCGCTACCGCAAGAGAGCCCGGCGACCCTCTTCGGCACCAACAAGTTCTCCAGCATCTTCGGCACCAGCAACGCGGCCTGGAGCTACGCTCGCCGTATCCGGATGCCCTGGCGGACCACGCTGCCGGCCGCCATGGCTGCGTTTGCGTGTTCCTACCTTGGCGCCATGGCGGTTGCCTGGCTGCCGGTCGCCATGCTCAGACCGCTGATCCTGATTCTGCTGATTGGTGCCGCCGCGTATACTTTCGCGCGGCAGGACTTCGGCGCGGTGCACCGGCCTCAGCACCGGGGGCGACGCGAGTTCGCGTTCGCCCTCATACTCGGCGGTGCCATCGGTTTCTACGATGGCTTCTTCGGACCGGGAACCGGCAGCTTCCTGATCTTCCTGTTCATCCGTTTTTTTGGTTTCGACTTCCTGCATGCTTCGGCAGCGTCGAAAGTGGTCAACGTCGCGACGAACCTCGCTGCCCTCGGTTTCTTCGTTCCCAACGGCCACATCTTGCCGGTACTCGCCGTTCTGATGGCCACGTGCAACGTCCTCGGTTCCCTGCTGGGCACCCATCTGGCGCTGCGCCACGGTAGCGGCTTCGTCCGCAAGGCCTTTCTTGGCGTCGTCGGCGTGTTTATCCTCAAGTTTGCGTACGACTCGTTCGCCTAAGCGAGGCGGGTGGACCGGCTTCAAACAACCGGCTGGAGTCTCGAACGCTTAACGCCGGATGACGACCGGAAATTTCGTCGCCCGTCCGATGGGTGCGTTCGCGACGCGTGAGACGACCTCAGACGAGGCGGTGCCCATCAGCTTCGCGAACCGCAGGAGTGATTGCCTGGTTCACGAAACCGCTCTTGTCTCGTGGGCAATGCGGCCGCACAATGATGGCTTGCCGTTTACCGGCGTCGGTAGTGTCGGCAAGCCGATCAATCAAGCGGGGGAGACCATGAAAACAAGACTATCCATTGCCGGAGTTCTGGCTGTTCTGGCGGCCACCTGTGCTGCAACGGCGCAAGCCGACATCAACGTCGGGGTCACTCTTTCGGCTACCGGTCCGGCGGCGTCGCTGGGCATTCCCGAGAAGAACACGGTAGCGCTCTTGCCGACGACCATTGCCGGCCAGAAGGTCAACTACATCGTCCTCGACGATGCCTCGGACACCACCACCGCGGTCAAGAACGCGCGCAAGCTGATCGCCGAGAACAAGGTGGACGTGATCATCGGCTCGACGACCTCGCCCAATTCGCTGGCGATGATCGACGTTGTCGCGGAAGCCGAGACGCCAATGCTTGCCATGGCCGCGTCGGCCCGCATCATCGATCCGATGGACGCCAAGCGGGCATGGGTGTTCAAGACTCCGCAGAACGATGCCCAGATGGCGACGGCGATCGTCGAGCACATGACCAACAACAACGTCAAGACGGTCGCTTACATCGGCTTTGCCGACGCCTATGGCGAAGGCTGGTGGAACGAGTTTTCGAAGATTGCCGAGGTACGCAAGATCCAGATCGTCGGCAACGAACGCTTCAATCGCACCGATACCTCGGTCACCGGTCAGGTACTCAAGATACTCGCCGCCAAACCGGATGCGGTGCTTGTCGGCGGCGCCGGCACGCCGGCGGCTCTGCCGCAGAAATCACTGAAGGAAAAGGGCTACAAGGGCATCATGTACCAGACGCACGGGGTGGCCAATGCCGACTTCCTGCGGGTCTGCGGCAAGGACTGTGAAGGCACCTTTCTGCCTGCCGGCCCCGTGCTGGTTGCGGCACAGCTACCGAACAGCAACCCGATCAAGAAGGCGGCGCTGGAGTACGTCGACAAGTACGAGGCAGCCCATGGCAAGGGCACGGTTTCGACCTTCGGCGCGCACGCCTGGGACGCCGCCAGGCTGCTCGTCAACGCGGTCCCCGTGGCGCTGAAAAAGGCGCAGCCAGGGACCCCAGAGTTCCGCAAGGCCCTGCGCGACGCCCTCGAGAACACCAAGAACCTGACCGCCGCCCACGGCGTCTTCAACATGAGTCCGCAGGACCATCTCGGCTTCGACCAGCGCTCCCGGGTGATGGTCAAGATCGATGGCGGCAGCTGGAAGCTCGTCCAATAGGATTGCGGCCATCGCCCCTTGTCGCCGCGGTCGACCGTGGAACGTGTCAAGGCCGGCAAGTTCGTGCCGATCGCCGCTGATACCGACGTCGGGCTCTTCGGCTGGGTGCCTCCAGCCGTGAGCCGGCCGGGGTATCGACGGGAACACTTCTGATGAATCTTCAGATTGCCTTGCTGCTCGGGCAGGACGGCCTGACCAACGGCGCCATCTATGCGTTGCTGGCGTTGGCACTGGTCCTCGTCTTTGCGGTCACGCGCGTGATCTTCATCCCGCAAGGCGAGTTTGTCGCTTTCGGTGCCCTGACCTTGGCCAGTCTGCAAGCGGGCAAGCTGCCGGGAACCATCTGGCTGCTGCTGGCGCTCGGTACGCTGATTGCCGCGATCGAAGGATCGCTGGCCATGCGTCGTCGTCAGTTCAGACGGATTCCGGTGATCCTGTTGGTCAACTGCGGCGTGCCCCTGCTGCTTGCCGGAGGCCTGGCGGCGATTTCCGCAGCTACCCTGCCCTTGCCGGTGCAGGTGCTGCTGGCATTGCTGTTGGTGGTTCCCCTCGGGCCGATGATCTATCGTCTTGCTTACCAGCCGGTTGCCGAGGCGTCGGTGCTGGTTCTGCTGATCGTCTCGGTGGCGGTGCACGTCACCTTGATCGGCATCGGTCTCCTCTTCTTTGGGGCGGAGGGCTCACGCACGCCGTCTTTCACCGACGTCAGCTTCGAGATCGGCGATACCCTGCTCCAGGGCCAGACACTCCTGGTGGTTGTCGCGAGCGTGGTGCTGATAATCGTGCTCTATCTGTTCTTCGAACGCACCCTCTACGGCAAGGCGCTGCGGGCGACGGCGATGAACCGCACCGGCGCCCGCCTGATGGGCATCTCGGGAACGCTGGCGGGCATGCTCTCGTTCACCCTGGCGGCATCCATAGGCGCGTTCTCAGGAATCCTGATCTCCCCGATCACGACCATCTACTACGACTCGGGTTTCCTGATCGGCCTCAAGGGCTTTGTCGGCGCAATCATCGGCGGTCTCGCCAGCTATCCGGTGGCGGCCGCCGGTGCCATTCTGGTCGGTCTTCTGGAATCGTACTCGTCATTCTGGGCGAGTGCCTTCAAGGAAGTGATCGTCTTTACCTTGATCATCCCGGTGCTGCTCTGGCGGTCGCTGAAGGCGCGGCACGTGGAGGAGGAATGAAGCGCGCTGCGCAGGGCATGCACTTTCTGCTGGTGTTCATGGCGGCCCTGGTGCTTGCGCCGCTGGTCCTCCCCGAATTCTACGTGACGCTGCTCAACTACATCGGCCTCTATGCGATCGTCGCCCTCGGACTCGTCATGCTCACCGGAGTCGGCGGCTTGACCTCGTTTGGTCAGGCGGCTTTCGTCGGTCTGGGCGCCTACACATCGGCCTACCTGACTACGGTGCATGGGGTGTCGCCATGGCTGACGCTGCCGGCCGGGCTTCTGGTCACGGCCGCGGTTGCCGTTTCCCTCGGCCTGGTGACGCTGCGTCTATCCGGGCACTTCCTGCCGCTGGGGACGATCGCCTGGGGCATCAGTCTCTATTACCTCTTCGGCAACCTCGCTGCGCTCGGTGGTCACACCGGTATCACCGGCATCCCGTCGCTTCAACTCTTCGATCTCGAGCTGAAGTCCGGCCGTGAATTCTTCTACTTGATCTGGGCGGTTCTGCTGCTGATTGTTCTCGCCACGCGCAACCTGTTGGACTCGCGCGAGGGGCGCGCCATCCGCGCTCTGCGCGGGGGCTCGCTGATGGCCGAGGCGATGGGCGTCAACACACCGCGCGCGAAGATCGTCATCTTCACCGTCGCCGCTCTCTACGCCAGTGTCTCCGGTTGGCTTTACGCACACCTGCAACGCTTCGTCAACCCGACGCCCTTCTCCCTCACGCAAGGGATAGAGTACCTGTTCATGGCCGTGGTTGGCGGCGTAGCGCACGTCTGGGGGGCGATCGTCGGCGCTGGTCTGATCACGATCCTCAAGCAGTGGCTGCAGGACTGGTTGCCGAGACTTGTTGGGGAGAGCGGCAACTTCGAGGTCATCGTTTTCGGGCTGCTCATGATCTTCGTGCTCCAGCGCGCCCGTGACGGCGTGTGGCCGATCGTCATGCGCTGGTTTCCAAAGCCGGTGGCGCGAGTGATCGCCCACGACAGTCAGCCGCTGGCACGTCGGTCGCTTCCGGAGTCTGGTTCCCTGCTCCTCGAGGTAAAGGACGCGAGCAAGCGTTTCGGCGGCCTGGTGGCCAACGACAGGGTGAGCTTCACTGTCCGGGCGGGCGAGGTGATGGCGCTGATCGGGCCGAATGGCGCCGGCAAGAGCACGATGTTCAACGGCATTTCCGGCGTCGATCCGCTGAGTTCGGGCGCCGTGACCTTTCGCGGCAAGCGCATCGAGTCCTTGCTGGCGCGAGATATCGCACGCCTCGGCATGAGCCGGACCTTTCAGCACGTCCGTCTGCTGGCCGGAATGAGCGTCATCGAGAACGTCGCCATTGGTGCTCATCTGCGCGGCCGCAAGAGTTTCGTGGCTGCCGCCTGTCGTGCCGATCGCCACGAAGAAGCTCGGCTGTTGCGCGAGGCGGCGGTGCAGATCGAACGCTGTGGTCTCGCCGAGCAGATGTACGAGGCCACCGGTAGTCTGCCGCTCGGCAGGCAGCGCCTTGTCGAGATCGCCCGGGCGCTGGCTGCCGATCCCTGTCTTCTGCTGCTCGATGAGCCGGCTGCCGGACTGCGCTACCTGGAAAAGCAGGCCCTCGCCGATCTGTTGCGCCGTCTGCGAGCGGAAGGAATCGGTATCCTGCTGGTCGAGCATGACATGGATTTCGTGATGGGTCTGGCCGACCGGGTGGTGGTGATGGAGTTTGGCAGGAAACTCGCCGTCGGTCTGCCCGAAGAGATTCAGCGGAATCCGGCGGTGGTTGAAGCCTACCTCGGGGGTGTCGAATGAATGCCCTGGACAACCCGGGTGAAAAGGTCGTCGTGCTCGAGGTAAGCGGCCTGTCGGTCAGCTATGGCAAGGTCGACGCACTGCATGGACTGGCCCTAAAAGTGCACCGTGGGGAGATCGTCACCGTCATTGGCCCGAACGGTGCCGGCAAGACCACCCTGCTTTGTGCCTTGATCGGTCTGCTGCCGGCGCGTGGCGAGATCGTCTATCTTAGCGAACGGCAGGGCTCCGGACGCAGTGTCGAGATGTTGGTGCGCCAGGGAATGACTCTGGTTCCCGAGAAACGCGAACTGTTCGCCGAAATGAGCGTCTGGGACAACCTGCTGCTGGGCGCTTTTGACCGCTATCGGGCGGGGCACCGCGACCAGCTGGAAACCATCGACGAGGTGTTTGACATCTTTCCCCGCCTGATGGAGCGTCGCGAGCAGATGGCCGGCACGCTTTCCGGCGGCGAACGCCAGATGCTCGCGATGGGCCGCGCCCTGATGGCCAAGCCCAGGCTGCTGCTGCTCGACGAACCCAGCCTGGGACTTGCTCCCCTGGTCATCAAGGAAATCTTCCGCACGATCACCCAGCTCAAGAAGCTGGGCGTGGCCATCTTGCTCGTCGAGCAGAATGCTCGCGCTGCACTGCAGGTCGCCGACTACGGCTACGTTCTGGAAACCGGCGAACTCTCACTGGAAGGGCCCAGTCGTCAGCTGCTGACGGATCCCCGGGTCATTGAAAGCTACCTGGGGCTGGGTGGGCGTCACTAACGCTCGAGTTCAGCAGCAGGGTCAGTCGCTCGACATGCAGTGCGCTCTCCGACCCCTCAACGGGCGGCCGCTCCTGCCGCTCGATATGCAGCGACTGACGCAGATCCGTTCTTCCTCCGGCAGGCGTCCGGTGGTGCAACTCGAGTCCCCAGAGGCTCATCGCCTGGGACACGAGAACGGCTTCGCCGCCGCTGAGGGACCAATCGGCATTGACGATGTCGAGCATGGCGCGCAGCGCCTCCTTCTGCAGTTCAGGCGAGCGAATGTCGCCGAGAAGATGATCGATCACTTCGCGATCGATCTCGATCTGTCCAACATTGGGAGCGCGGGCCGACTGCAGGATGTCGTTGCAGAACTCCTGCATGACCTGATCGAAGGTTTCCGGGTCAATGTTCAGATTGTCGAGAATCGAGTGCTTCTGGAGTGCCTGGATCTCGCTGTTGTCCAGCCCACCATCGGCGAGCAGGGCGAGAGATACAACGCGTGCCATGGCTTGGGTGCTGTCCGAGGTGTAGTGACGCATGTGTTTCTCCTGGGGTGGTTGGTACGGGTTCGGTCGGCATCTGTTGCTCGACAAGCGAACTATGCGCACGCAGACGAATTACGTCAAATCATATAAACTTGCTTAACCTATTTGTTGGAGCTTATGGATGCCTCGTCGTCGCATCACCTTCCGCCAACTCGATACCTTTGCGGCCGTGGCCCGGCATGGCAGTTTCACCAAGGCGGCCGAGGCGCTGCACCTGACGCAGCCGGCAGTCTCGCTACAGGTCCGACAGATCGTCGATAGCGTGGGTTTGCCGCTGTTCGCCCAGGAAGGCCGCGAGGTCGCGCTGACCCTGGCCGGGGAGGAGATGCTCAACACCGTACGGCTGCTGGACGACGTCTGGAGCCGCTTCGAATCGGTGATCGATGACCTGAAGGGCTTGCAGCGCGGCCGCCTGCGGGTGGCGCTGGTGAGTACTGCCCGATACTTTCTGCCACGCATGCTGGGGAATTTCTGTCGGCGCTTTCCGGAGATCGACATCGCCATGGAAATCACTGACCGGGATCGCCTTGTCGCGCGCATGCGCGGCAATCAGGACGATCTCTACATCATGCTGTACCCGCCCGAAGAACTCGATGTCGTCAGCTATCCGTTTCTCGACAACGAACTGGTGGTGATTGCTGCTGGCGGTCACTGGGCCGCGGGACAGTCGTTGGAACTCGCGGCGCTCGCCGGTGAGCGTTTCATTCTCCGTGAAGTGGGCTCCGGTTCCCGCCGCACGATCGACACGCACCTGCAGGCGATCGGGTTGAAACTTGACGTCAAGCTGACGCTCAACAGCAACGAGGCGATCTGCGACCTGGTGGCGAGCGGCATGGGACCGGCAGTGCTCTCTCGGCACGCCTTGCCGGCCGATCCGGCAAGCGGCGGCCTGTGCATTCTCGACATCAACGGCTTTCCGCTACGCAAACCCTGGCGCGCGGTGCATCTGAAGTCGAAGATCCTGTCCTTGCCGGCGCGCGCGTTTCTCGACCACCTGCTGCTTGACGCCAACTCGCCCCGCTACGGCCAGGGAGCGGGCACAGCCGCTTAGGTACCCGGCTTCTCGGCGGGGTTTCGGGCGGCGCCGAACGGCACGATGGGAACCCCGTACTTGCGTGCGACGCGCTGGTACGTCTCGCGCGCCGAAATTACTCGCGGATTGCGGATATCTTTGGTCTGCGCCATCTCCAGATAGCGCAGACCACGTTTGGCCAGGTTCGCATCCCAGCCCTTGATTTCGAGCAGGGTAAAAATCGCCTTTGTGGCATTGACCAGAAACTGGAGGTTGGGCACGCGTTCGGCAGCCTCCATCAGCAGTTGCACAGACCCCTGCACGTCGCCGCTGCGTGCTGCCAGCACGCCGCGATTGTTGAGCTCGACGATTTCCCGTCCGACCTGCGCGAGGAGTTCCTGACCATTCTGTTCCATCCCCGCCTTGGTGTAGATGTTTTGCACCTGGGCGATCATGGCTCGGTTCTCATGGTTTTCGGCGGCTACCTTGCGAACGATCTCCTGCGCGGCAGCCTCGTTACCGGTCGCCAGACACGCCTGCGCCAGGTCGAGAGTCAGATTCTGCGAAACCGGTGCCGCCCCGCCTTCGTTCTTGATTGCTTCGTGCAGGAGGATAGCTTGTTCCACGGCGCGCTTGGCCTTGGCTGGATCGCCCTCCTTCTCGGCGCACAGTCCTTCCATGACCAGTGCGGCCAACTCACCTTGCTTGTTGCCCCGCCAGTCACGCCGAAGTTCATCATTGATCTTCTTGGCGCCCTCCGTGTGACCACGTTCCACCATGATGCGCGACAGGTTGGTGTAGTCGTCGATGTTCTTCAGCGACGAGCCGCGGCGGCGCTCGAGCACTTTGCCGTACGCTTTTTCCGCCGCCGGCAAATCGTTGTTACGTGCCGCCACGTCGCCCACCAGCCGCTGTCGCGACGAGTTGTTCGGAGAAATCGTCGCTGCGCGTTGCAGGGTTTCCTGCGCTTCGGCAGACTGGCCCATGTCTTCCTGTACTTCCGCGAGGAAGTCGTAGGCCGCCGTAAACTCGGGGAAATCGTCGACCAGGGACTCTCCGACAGCAAGGGCTTCGGTCATCTGTTGCTGACCACGCAAAGCCATGGCCAGGCCCATCTTGGCCCACGGAACGACGCGTTGTTCGAGCACCTGCTCGTACACCGCCTTTGCTTCGGCATGGCGGCCAAGAGCATTGAGGATTTCTCCCTTCAGGCGCAGGGCGTCGAACAGGAAGCCGCTCTCTTGCGCAACCAGGCCTTCACAGGTTGTCAGCGCTTCACTGAAGGCGCCGTTATCGAGTTGCTCGTAGAGCTGAGCAAAAAAATGCTTCTTGTATAGTGCGCGTATCAGCCGGCCATGCAACTCGTCGGCCGTGAAGGGCTTGATCAGATAGTCGTCAGGTGCCAGTTCGGCGACCGATACAACGTTGTGATAAGCACGCTCGCTGGTAATGATGATGAACACGGTGGTCAGCGCCACCAGATGCTGCTGGCGTAGTTCCTCGAGCAGTTGCTGGCCATCGCGTCCGTCCTCGAGCTGGTAGTCGGACAGGATGATATCGAAGTGATGGGCCTTGACCTGTCGCAACACCTCGGCCGAGCTGCCGGCGTTGTGCACGGCGGTGACGCCCAGCGCCGACAGCATGATGCGGAGCGAATTGCGGGCATTGGGGTGGCGATCGATCAGCAGGGCTCGCTTGCGTTCCAGCTCCTTGCTGAGCTTGTGGCGCAGATCGTTGGTCGAGTCGGGTGTCTTCATGGCCGAACGTTACCCGACAGTTCGTTGCTGATCAAGCGGTTGATGTGCAAGATGTTCGCCGCCACCTTGCGTGGAGACACGAGGTTCGCGGCAAAACCGCGGATGCGCTCGCGCGCGAAGGGCGAGATCGGCGCACGGTGGATCGCCGCGAGCGGCTTGGCAACGCCGGCGATGAGAGCGTTGTTGAATCCCCACAAGGTGCGATCGACTGGTGCCAGGGCGTACGGGAATGTCGGTGGCGTCACATTTTCGCGGTGAACAGCGGGTGCGCCGGGTCCGTCGTTCACGTTGGATTTTCTAGCCGCCTTGCCTGCTGTCCCCCCGAGCATCCTCGGCAACAACCTCCTCAGCGTCGTCGGTGGCCGTCTCCTCGCGCCCGTGCCACTGGCGGATCGCTTGGCGCATCGTCGGATACGCGCGCTGGCGCAGCGACTCGTCGGGGTGGCCGGTGATCTCCAGCCAGCGCTCGAACTCGATCTGCCGGCCGGCAAGGGTAAGGACGATACCCTGAGCGGCGAGTTCCTCGTCCAGCCGCTCGAGCATGTCGATGCCGGTGATGTCGAGGTTGGTCATCGGAATCAAGTCGAGCACCACACGTTCGACAGGCAGCGTCTGTCGGGCAATGGCGCGCTGCACCTCGCTACGGAAATGGCTGGCGTTGAAGAACACCAACGGCCCGCAGAAGCGCAGCAGAAGGAGGCCGCCAATCGGCGTTGCGTCTGGAAACAGGAGGCGGTTGTAAAGCCCGGAGCGGCCGTCAACGACGACGAGTTCTTCGAGCGCAGGGCGCGCCACGCGGCGCACGAACATCAGCAAGGCCAGAGTGACCGCCAACATGATCGCCTTGATGGCACCGAACGCGAGGACACCGAGCATGGTGACGGCGCCGAGCAGCAGCGCTGCCCGTTCGACCTGGTGGTAACGGCGGAATACCTGCAGGTCGAGCAGGGACCACGAAGCAAAGATGAGCACAACGCCAAGCGCCGGAATCGGCAACCACGCCAGCGAAGCGGTACCAGCCAGGAGCAGAAGCGCGATGGCGACGGCGGCGATGATGCTGACCATCTGAGTGCGCCCGCCATTGGCGTCATTGACCGCGGTGCGTGATGACGAACCGGTGACCGCGAAACCCTGTGACAGGGCGGAAACGATGTTGGCCATGCCGAAGGCGGCGAATTCGCGGTCGACGTCGATGTCGTAGCGGTTGCGCTCGGCAAAGCTGCGCGCCGTCAGAATGCCGCTGGTGAACAACACCAGCCCCAGGCCGGCCGCCGAGCCGGCCAGATCACCGACCTCGTGCAACTGCAGCTCAGGCCAGTCGAGCGTCGGCAGGCCGCTGGCCACCGGACCGATCAGCGCCACGCCCATTTCGTCGAGACGCAGCGAGTAGGCGGCCAGGGCGGCGAGGATCATGGTCACCAGCGACGCCGGTATGCGCTTCGACAGGCGCGGCATGACGGACATCACCAGCACACAGCCGAGCGACAGCAGGACCGTCGGGACGTGCGCCTGCAACACCAGTTCCGGGATCTCGAGTATCTGGCGGAAGAAGCGGCTGGCTTGGCCTTTGCTGCCGAGCACCTTGCCCACCTGGCCGACCATGATTGACAGGGAGATGCCGTTGAGGAGACCGACGAGGATCGGCCGGGCGAGGAAATCGGCGAGGCCGCCGAGGCGCAGGAAGCTGGCGGCGATACAGAAGATGCCCGTGAGAAGCGTCAGGGCAATGCTGAACGAGAGATAGACACCGCTGTTTCCCGCCGCCAGAGGCGCGACGACGGCGGCGATCATGGCACAGGTGGCGGCGTCGGGGCCGATGATCATCTGTCGCGAGGTACCGGCGAGCGCATAGACGATCATCGGCAGGATCGACGAATAGAGGCCTGCAGAGGGGCTCAGCCCCGCCACTTCGGCGTAGGCGATGGCCACCGGAATCGACACCGCAGCGACCGACAAGCCTGCACTGAAGTCGTGTGGCCAGTCTTCGGCACGGTACTTGAGCAGGGGCTGCAGCCCAGGTAGCAGGCGATTCAGGTAAGCAATGGCGGGCACTGTGCTCACATCCAGAATAGGGATCGCAGATTCTACGGTAATGGCCGGAGCATAGTAGCCTCATTCCAGCCGCGTCAATCGAAAGTACCTGTTCCGAGTCGTCTCGCATGGATGGCCGGCTGGTCGAGCGGACGGTGGGCATCGTCGACACCGCTAGACCTGGCCAACTCGTGGCTCGGCTCGATCCACAAAATGAGGAGAGCAATCTTCAGTCAGCGCGCGCACAACTGGCCGCGGCCGGGAGGACCTATCCGTGGTGCGCCACGGACAACTCATCGCCGTTCCACAGGCAAGCTCGAGAAGGTTGCCCTCCATTGCTTCCCGCACGCTGCAAACTGCCGGGAGCTACGCCACCACGCTTGCCGACCTGTTACGTGAGACCGCGGCGAGATCCTCCCCGCCTCTCAGGTGACTGAACTGCGAATCAGGTAATCGAAGGCACTCAAGGAAGCCTTGGCCCCTTCTCCCATCGCGATGACGATTTGCTTGTAAGGCACTGTCGTGACATCACCGGCAGCGAAGACGCCCGGCAGCGAGGTCTCACCGCGAGCGTCGATCTCGATTTCGCCGCGTGGCGAGAGGGCGATCGTCCCCTTCAGCCACTCGGTATTCGGCAACAGGCCGATCTGCACGAAGACGCCTTCGAGCTCGACGCGATGCGCTTCGCCGCTGCTACGGTCGGTGTAGACCAGGCCGTTGACCTTCTTGCCGTCACCGGTCACTTCGGTGGTCAGGGCGTTGGTGATCACCTTGACGTTGGCAAGACTGAAAAGCTTCTTCTGCAGGATGGCGTCGGCACGCAGAATGCTGTCGAATTCGAGCACAGTGACGTGCGCGACGACGCCGGCAAGGTCGATCGCCGCCTCGACCCCGGAGTTGCCGCCGCCGATCACCGCCACGCGCTTGCCCTTGAACAGCGGGCCGTCACAGTGCGGGCAATAGGCCACGCCGTGACCGCGATACTCCTTCTCGCCGGGAACGTTCATCTCGCGCCAGCGTGCGCCCGTGGCGATGATCACCGTCTGGCTGCGCAGCTTGGCGCCGCTGGCCAGGCGGACTTCGCTCGGCCCGCCATCGCTGCCCGGTAGCAGCGCCTCGGCGCGCTGCAGGTCCATGACGTCGACATCGTACTCGCGGACGTGCTGCTCCAGCCCGGCGGCGAGTTTCGGGCCGTCGGTCTGGCTGACGGAAATGAAGTTCTCGATCCCCAGCGTGTCGAGCACCTGGCCACCGAAGCGTTCGCTGACCACCCCCGTGCGAATCCCCTTGCGGGCCGCGTAGATCGCTGCGGCGGCGCCGGCCGGGCCACCGCCGACGATCAGCACGTCGAAGGGCTCGCGCGCCGAGATCTTCTCGGCTTCACGCTGCAGGGCGCCGGTATCGATCTTGCCGACGATCTCCTCGAGCAGCATGCGGCCCTGGCCGAAGTGTTCGCCATTCAACAGAACGGTGGGAACCCCCATGATCTGCCGGCTGGTCACCTCGTCCTGGAACAGCGCGCCATCGATCATCTCGTGGCTGATGCCGGGGTTCAGCATGGCCATCAGGTTCAGTGCCTGGACGACATCGGGGCAGTTATGGCAGGAGAGCGAGATGAAGGTCTCGAAGTGAAATGTCCCGGGAATGGCGCGGATTTCCTCGATGGTGCTGGCTTCGGCCTTCGGCGGATGACCGCCGACCTGCAGGAGAGCCAGGATCAGCGACGTGAATTCGTGCCCCATCGGGATGCCGGCAAAGCCGATGCGCGCCGGCTCGCCAGCCCGGGCGACGGCAAAGGAAGGCTTGCGCGGGGCAACGCCATCGCTCCTGATGCTGACCTTGTCCGACAGTGCGGCAATGTCCTGAAGCAGCGCCCACATTTCGCTCGCCTTCTCGCTGCCGTCGAGCGAGGCGACGAGTTCGATCGGCTGGCGGATCTTTTCCAGATAGGCCGAGAGCTGTGTTTTGATGTTTGCGTCCAGCATGTCAGTTCTTCCTTGTCGAGTGTCATGGAAAAGGGGCCGCGAAGCAGCTTGCTCTGCGGCCCCTTTGCGCTGGGACCCGGCATCGCGCGCCGGGAAAAGCTCCCGGCGGCGCGACCAACAAGTGCCTCTGGTCCTAGATCTTGCCGACCAGATCGAGCGACGGAGCGAGCGTGGCGTCACCCGGCGTCCACTTGGCCGGGCAGACTTCGCCCGGGTGGCTGGCCACGTACTGGGCGGCCTGCACCTTGCGCATCAATTCCTTGGCGTCGCGGCCGATGCCCAGGTCGTGGATCTCGCAGACCTTGATGACGCCTTCCGGGTTGATCACGAACGTGCCGCGCAGCGCCAGACCCTCTTCCTCGATCATCACATCGAAGTTGCGCGTGATCGTGCCGGTGGGGTCGCCGATCATCGGGTACTGGATCTTCTTGATGGTGTCGGAAGCATCGTGCCAGGCCTTGTGCGTGAAGTGGGTGTCGGTGGACACCGCGTAGACCTCGACGCCGATCTTCTGGAAGGACGCGTATTCATCCGCCAGGTCGCCCAGTTCGGTCGGGCAGACGAAGGTGAAGTCAGCCGGGTAGAAAACGACGACCGACCATTTGCCTTTCAGGTCGGCGTCGGATACGGGACCAAACTTGCCGTTGTGAAAAGCAGTGGCCTTGAACGGTTTGATTTCGGTGTTGATCAATGACATCTTGAGCTCTCCTTCGAGTTCGGTGAATAAAAGAAGCGACGGACGGATAGTAGTGGAGTCGCCAGAATTGTTCCAATTGATTCTCGTAATCCAAGTCATAGCCCTGAGCTATGCACCCCGAGCCGCCCGCGAAACCACTGTCGCCCGCCTCGTCAGGCTGCCGGGGAGGCGTGCCAGCTATCTTAGCGCGTGTCAGCCAAGCAGCGCCACCGCCTTGATCTGCACCCATACCTGCTGCCCTGGTGCCAGTTCGAGGCGATTGGCGGAATGTCTGGTCAGGCGCGCCAGCAAGCGCGTACCGCCCACCTGGAGCTGCAGCAGCGCCAGTGCCGGATGGTCCTCGGCGGCATGCGTGATGATCGTTGCGGGCAGGAGGTTCATGATGCTGACGTCGTCGTGGCGGTGGCGCGCAATACTCACGTCGCGAGCCAGGATGCGCAGACGAACCGGCCGGCCAACGCCGGCGCCACCGTCGCGCACCCAGATCTCGCCGCCGGCGAAGCCGATGCGCGCAAGATGCCATTCGGCGTCGCGCTCGAGTACCTGGCCGGAGAAAACGACGCCGACGTCTTCTCCGAGACGCAGCGGCAGGTCGACGCGCGCCAGCGTTTCGGTCAGCGGGCCCTGGGCGACGGCGCGGCCGTCCTCCATCAGGACGACGTGGTCGGCCAGCCGCGCCACCTCGTCGGGCGAATGGCTGACGTAGAGGACGGGAATGGCCAGCTCGTCGTGCAGTCGCTCGAGATAAGGCAGGATCTCCTGCTTGCGCGCCTGGTCGAGCGCTGCCAGCGGCTCGTCCATCAGCAGCAGGCGCGGGCTGGTGGCGAGCGCACGGGCAATCGCCACGCGCTGGCGCTCGCCACCCGAGAGGCGCTCGGGCCGCCGTTCGAGCAGATGGGCGATACCGAGCAGCTCGACCACCTGCGCCAGCGAAACGCGCCGCTCGCTCTCGGCGATGCGGCGCCGCCCGAAGTCGAGATTGGCGGCGACGCTCAAGTGCGGGAACAGGCGTGCCTCCTGGAAGACGTAGCCGAGTGCGCGTTGGTGGACCGGTCGTCGGTAGCTGCCGTCCTGCCAGGTTTCGCCATTGACGATCAGCGAGCCGTCGAGCGTCTGTTCCAGCCCGGCGATGCAGCGCAGCAGCGTCGTCTTGCCGGAGCCCGAGCGGCCGAACACGGCTGTCACGCCGCCGGCCGGCAGGTCGACATCGATGTCGAGCGTGAAGGCCGGGTAGGGCAGGCGGAAGCGGGCGTGGATGCTCACCGCCGGCGCCCCGGCCGGAACAGGTTGAGCAGCAGCAGGGCGATGAAGGCAAAGGCGAGCATGCCGCCGGCGAGCCGGTGGGCCGCGTCGTGGTCGAGCGCTTCGACGTGGTTGTAGATGATCATGGAGAGAACCTGCGTTTCGCCCGGGATGTTGCCGCCGATCATCAGGACGACGCCGAACTCGCCCACCGTATGGGCAAAGCCAAGGACGGCCGCGGTCATGAATCCCGGCCAGGCAAGCGGCACGACTACGGCGAAGAAGCTATCCCAGGGACCGGCGCGCAGCGTCGCGGCGGCTTCCAGGGGCTGCTCGCCGATGGCCTCGAAAGCCTGCTGCAGCGGCTGGACGACGAAAGGCATCGAGTAGATCACCGAGGCGACGACGAGGCCAGCGAAGGTGAACGGCAGGGACGGCAACCCGCTTGCCTGGAGCAGCCGTCCCAGCGGGCCGTCCGGTCCGAGCAGCACCAGAAGATAGAAGCCGAGGACCGTCGGCGGCAGCACCAGCGGCAGCGTCACGAGCGTGGCGAGCGCCTCCTTCGCCCAATGCCGGGTGCGTGCCAGCCACCAGGCGATCGGTGTGCCGACCAGCAGCAGGACGGTCGTCGTCGTCGCCGCGAGCTTCAGCGTCAGCCAGACGGCGGCGAGGTCGGCCGGGCTCATCTCAGAGCCCGTAGCCGTAGGACCTGATGATTGCGCGTGCCTTGTCGCCGCGCAGATACTTCAGCAGAGCTTCGGCAGCCGGCTTGCCTCTTGCCCTGGCGAGCAGCACGGCATCCTGGCGGAGTGGTGAGTACAGCTCCTGCGGCACGATCCAGCCCGAACCCTCGGTGATGCGGCCGTCCTGATACACCTGCGAGAGCGCCAGGAAACCCAGTTCGGCGTTGCCGGAGGCGACGAACTGATAGGCCTGGGTATTGTTGGCGGCCGTCACGAACCGCGGCTGCAGTGTCTCGAGCAGACCCAGCGCTTTCAGCACCTGCAGGCTGGCTGCTCCGTAGGGCGCGAGCCTGGGATCGGCCAGCGCCAGGTGGCTGAACGCCTTCGTCCGCAGCACCTCGCCCCGGTCGTCGACGAAGCCCGGCGTGCGGCTCCACAGCACGAGTTTGCCGATGGCGTAGGTGAAGCGGCTGCCGGCAACACCCGCGCCCTCCTTTTCCAGGCGTGCCGGCGTCTCGTCGTCGGCGGCGAGGAGGGCGTCGAAGGGCGCCCCTGCCTTGATCTGAGCGTAGAACATGCCGGTCGAACCGACGGAGGCAACGATCCGGTGGCCGCTCTCCTTCTCGAAGTCGACGCCGATCTTCCGCAGTGGTGCGGCAAAGTTCGCCGACACGGCGACCTTGATCTCCGCGGCCTGGGCCGCCGCCGTGCTCAGCAGGACAAGGGCCAGGACGCCAGCATGCAGCCGATTGGCGATGCGCTGCCGCGGACGGCCGCCGGCCTGGCGAGCTCTGCGTGACTCGCCGGACTCGCCGGACTCGGCGGCAGGATCGCTCACCAAGGCCAGCACCTCAGAAGGCGTAAGGCTGGTACAGCCATTCCTTGACGACCTCCACGTCACGATCGGACAGGTAGTTGAAGCCGGCATTGACGTCGTCGATGACGGCGCCGGCCAGCGCGTAGGGCGCGCTGCGGATGGTCAGCATGTGAAAGAACCAGGCCATCGGGTAGCCGACGGCCTTGTCGTAGCGGGCCATGGCCTGGTGCAATGCCAGCCCCTGCATACCGAAGGTGGCGGCGAATTTCGGGGCCGCGCCATTCAATGCGGCCACCGGGTTGGCATGCAGTACGGGCTGTCGGTAGCGGTCGAGGTGCTCGCGCACGACGATCACCCAGTGGTTGGAAAACTGCGTCGCCGCGCCAGCGCTGCTGGCTTCCCAGGCCTGGACGAAACGATGGATCGGCTGCGCTTCGGGCCTCTGGGCGCGCATGCGCGCGAGGAAGCCCGCCATCGGCGTCAGCCGGCGCAAGCGCAGGAAGGGCGTACCGATAGGCTCTCCGGCGGTACAGCAGGGGAGGTCTGCAGCGCGCGGATCGACCAGTTCCTCGATTCCCGATGGCAGATCTTCGGCCACGAACAGCGAATGACAAACGACTTCCTGCAGCTCTTCGATCTCGATCTGAACGAAGTCAGTGGCGCCAGCGCCAGTGGCGGCGACGAAATAATGCGTGCGACCGGTGAGACGCGTTGCCCGCAGTCCCCGCCCGGCGTGGTCTTCGCAGAGCGCGGCCATGTCGTCGTCGTGCGCCGCCAATTGTTCCTCGGCCCACGTTTCGAGGTTGTCCGAAAGGTGGGTGTTGTTCGCATCGACGACGCCGCCCAGGCGATACCAGCCGCCGCGCGAGAGGACCTGGCGAAACGTCAGCTCGGGCGCCAGCGCCGCCAGTTCTCTGGCCAGCACCGCCGGCCCGGCGCTGGCGGGAATGCGCACGCACAGTTCGCCGACCTGGCAAGACAGATGGTGCCAATGCGAGTCGCTAGTCATCGCTGGGAGCAATCATGCCTCCCCGGCGGCGAGATCCGCCGCATAGTGGGCCAGCGAGCCGGCTTCGACGCCCATGATGCGGGCCAGCCACGGCGGAGGATGGCGCAAGGCCTGCTGCAACTGGGCGAGCGCCTGCGGCGCTTCGCCGCCCGAGTCCCCCCGGTTGGTGACCTTGACCGGATGCACGCCGGCGCGCACGACCTTGGCCGTCGCCGGGCCGCCGATCGACTGCACGTAGACGATCTGGCAATCGTTGATCAGCGCCGCGCGGGCGACGTTGCGATCCTCGGCGTGGTCGGCGGCAAGCGTCGGCCGCACGTCGATCAGCCGCACCTCGTCCGGCGACACCTGATAGACGAGGAAGCGCTCGCAGGAGCCGAAGTGACCGTCGAGCAATTGCTCGCGGTTCGAGGCGCAGGCGACGCGGATCGAGCCCGGCATGTCGCCGTCGGTGTAGCTGGCCACCGGCGGCAGGTCGCGCTTGGCGATACCTTCACCCCAGAGCAGGCGGACCGCCTGCTTGAGCTGCTCGCGCGGCACAGCGCTTTCGATCACCTCGTCCCCCTGCAGCACGAGCTGCAAGTCCGCCACCGTGACGGTGGCGAGTTTGGCCTCGGTCAGCGGCAGCTCCAGCCGCCCGACCAGCGCCGAAACGAGTTCCCTGGCCGACACACTGCCCAGTTCGCGGGCGGCGAGGGCAACGCGTAGCGCCGCTTCGCGGGTAATCGACTGCGCCATCATGGCCTCCCCGGAGTCTAGATGAAGACGATGCAGGATTCGCCTGCCGGACAGGCATCGAGGCACTGCGGCGAATCGAACTCGCCTTCGCATTCGGTGCAGGTGTCGACGTTGATCTTGTACATGCCGGCCTTGCTGGTGATCGAACTGGTCGGGCAGACCGGCTTGCAGTCGCCGCAGGAGGTGCATTCAGCCTGGATGATTTTCATTGCCATGGTGTAACTCTCCGTTGCATGTCCTACTCCGCCGCATCCAGTCGCCTGGCGCGCAGCGAGATTGGGAAGCGTGCAGGCAGGGCCTGCGGTTCAATGTAATAGGTGCCGCCATTGTTGAGCCGGATCTCGCCGCCCCACTTGTCGGCGCTGTCGTACTCCATCGAGACGATGGCGTCCTCCAGATCGCGTTTCGGCAGGTAGAACGAGTAGGCACCGACAGCCGTCTTGCCGACCATGATGTTGGCCATTTGACCTCCCCTTGCAGTTGGCGACGGGAACGGCGAACGTCCCCGTCGCGCGGATTCAGCACACTCGGCGCACTGAGCGCGCTCAGCGCACCAGGTCGAAGTTGTAGTCGGTGGTGGCCATGCCCATCGTTTCTTCGTCCAGATGCTCGAGCACCGCATTGACCAGCGTGGTGACCACCTGCATCGCGCCCTCGTAGCCGAGCGTCGTCTGGCGATGCAGATGGTGACGGTCGAACAGCGGGAAGCCGATGCGGATCAGCGGCACTTCGAAGGCTTTGCCCTTGTGCAGGGTGTCGCGCTGGATGAACTTGCCGTAGCTGTTGCCGATCAGGAAGTCCGGCTTGTCGGTGAAGCACAAGGATCGCAGGTGCCACAGGTCGAGGCCGGTGTACGCTTTGGCGTTGCTGCCAAAGGGGCTTTCGGCGATCATCTTTTCCATCGCCTTCAGCCAGCGCTTGCTGCCGTTGTGACTGAGCACGTGTGTCGGCTCGGCGCCGCACTCGAAGAGGATCTTGACCATTCCCATGACAAAGTCGGGATCGCCGTAGAGGGCGAACTTCTTGCCGTGCAGCCAGGCGTGCGAATCGGACATCATGTCGACCAGGCGACCGCGCTCCCTGGCCAGGGATTCCGGGATCGGTTTGCCGGTCAGTTCCGAGACCTTCATCAGCAACTCGTCCGTCCAGTCGACGCCCATCGGGATGTTGAGCTTGGGCACCTCATGATTCCACGTGTTCTCGAGCAGCTTCTTCGTCTTGTCGAGCTGGTAGGGCTGCAACAGCAGGGTACTGATCGCGTTCGGCGCATCCTTGATTTCCGCCTGCGTCGTACCGCCAGCGTACATCCTGAACTCGCCGTCGGCGGGCGTGTCGAGCACCTCGGTCGGGTCCGAGAGCAGCGTGGCGTCGACGCCCATTTCCGCCATCATTCGCTTGATGACGCGGAAATTGCCCAGGTAGGTCTCGAAGCCGGGAACGAAGTTGAGCTTGCCATTCTTGCCTGGTGCCTTGTCGGCCATGTGGTTCAGCGTGAACGAGCGCATGATGCCCTCGAACATGTTGTCCCAGCCGGTGACGTGCGAACCGACGAAGGACGGCGTGTGCGCAAAGGGCACCGGGAACTCGTCCGGCACATGCCCTTCCTTCTTGGCGTTGTTGATGAAGGCATTCAAGTCGTCACCGATCACCTCGGCCATGCAGGTCGTCGATACCGCGATCATTTCCGGCTTGTAGATCGCGCGCGCGTTCTCGAGGCCGTCGAACATGTTCTTCTGGCCGCCGAATACCGCGGCGTCCTCGGTCATCGAATCCGAGACGCAGCAGATCGGCTCCTTGAAGTGGCGATTGAAATAGGTGCGGAAATACGAGACACAGCCTTGCGAGCCATGCACGTAGGGTAGCGTCTTCTCGAAGCCCAGCGCACACAGCACGGCACCAAGCGGCTGGCAGGCCTTGGCGGGATCGACGGTCAGCGCCTCGCGCTTGAAGTTGAGATCCTGATATTCCTGGGTTGTCGTCCAGAGGAAAACCTCCTGCACCTTCTCCGGCGAATGGCGCTCTTCGAACAGTTCCTGTTTGTTCTTCAGCGACGCCTGGTAGTCGTCGTCGCCGAAAAGCGGAAAGCAGGGCTTGATATCATCTACAGCTTGCATCTTCATCTCCTTTGCCCGCGCCACCCATTTGTGGACGCGTACACAAGTTGAGGTAAATTTCTCTCAGGCGACCTTCTTCAGATCGCCTTCTTCGGTCGGCTCGAGAGCTTCCGGCTGCTTTTTCCACGGCGGCGTCTGCTTGCTCCAGCAGGGGTTGGAAATCGCCATGTCCATGTCGCGGGCGAAGATGGCAAAGCCGTCGTAACCGTGATACGGACCGGAGTAGTCCCAGGAGTGCATCTGGCGCAGCGGGATGCCCATCTTCTGGAAGACGTACTTTTCCTTGATACCGGAACCGACCAGGTCGGGCTTCATCCGCTTGATGAACTCCTCCAGTTCGAAGCCGGTCGCGTCGTCGTAGAGCAGCGTGGCGTTGCCCATTTCCTTGATCGTGCGGTCGTAGTCGTCGTTGTGCGCGAACTCGTAGCCGGTGCCGATCACCTGCATGCCGAGATCCTCGTAGGCGCCGATGACGTGCCGCGGGCGCAGGCCGCCGACGTAGAGCATCACCGTCTTGCCCTGCAGGCGCGGCTTGTACTTGGCGATCACCGCTTCCATCATCGGCTGGTACTTGGCGATCACGCGCTCGGCGCCTTCCTTGATGTGGTCGTCGAACTGCGCGGCGATCGCGCGCAGCGACTCGGCAATCTTGGTCGGGCCGAAGAAGTTGTATTCCAGCCAGGGAATGCCGTACTTCTCCTCCATGTGGCGGCTGATGTAGTTCATCGAGCGGTAGCAGTGCAGGAGGTTGAGCTTGACCTTCGGCGTCTTTTCGATCTCCGCCAGGGTGCCGTCACCGGACCACTGCGAGACCACCCGCAGGCCCATCTCCTCGAGCAGGATGCGCGATGCCCAGGCATCGCCACCGATGTTGTAGTCACCGATGATCGAAACGTCGTAGGGCGTGGCTTCGAAGGCCTGACCGTCGCGCTTGTCGAGGACCCAGTCGCGGATCGAATCGTTGGCGATGTGATGCCCGAGCGACTGCGAAACGCCCCGGAAGCCTTCGCAGCGCACCGGCACGATCGGCTTGTCCATCTCCTTGGCGCCCTTCTTGGCAACCGCCTCGATGTCGTCGCCGATCAGCCCGATCGGGCACTCCGACTGCACGGAAATCCCCTTGTGCAGCGGAAACAGCATCTCGATCTCGGCGATCAGCTTGGCCAGCTTCTTGTCGCCGCCGAAGACGATGTCCTTCTCCTGGAAGTCGGAGGTGAAGTTCATGGTCCCGAAGGTGTCCACGCCGGTGGTGCCGACGTAATAGTTGCGGCGACCGGCGCGCGAGTACTGGCCGCAGCCGATCGGGCCGTGCGAGACGTGGATCATGTCCTTGATCGGACCCCATACCACCCCCTTGGAACCGGCGTAGGCACAGCCGCGGACGGTCATCACGCCGGGCAGGGACTTGCGGTTGGAAGTGATGCACTTCTTCGATTGTTCGACCGACTGGTCGTTGGCCGCCAGGTGCTTGGCGCGGTCCTTCCGGGCCTTCTCGGGATACACCTCGAGCACTTCCTGAATCAGGGCCTCGGTTTCTTCACGTGTCAATTCAGACATCCTGCTTCTCCTTCTTGGATGCCGGCACTCATGTGTGCGCGGCAGCCGCGGGTTGAGACGGTATGGCGCGGTCGAGGCGGCTCAGGCAGCAGCGAGCGCTTCGGCGGCTTCGGCCGCGAGTTGGGCGGCGGTCTTGCCGATGATCGACTCGTCGTCGGCTTCCATGATGCCGAACTCCATCAACAGCTCCTCGAGTTCGTCCATGGTCACCGGCGTCGGGATCACGAAGTTCTTGTTGTCGACGATCTTCTTCGCCAGGGTGCGGTACTCGTCGGCCTGTGCCGCCGTCGGGTCGTACTCGATCACCGTCATGCGGCGGATCTCGGCGTGCTGGACGATGTTGTGACGCGGGATGAAATGGATCATCTGGGTGCCCAGCTTGGCCGCCAGCGCCATGATCAGCTCGTCCTCGCGGTCGGTGTTGCGGCTGTTGCAGATCAGCCCGGCGAGGCGCACACCGCCGGAGTTGGCGTATTTCACGATGCCCTTGGCGATATTGTTGGCGGCGTACATGGCCATCATCTCGCCCGAGCAGACGATGTAGATTTCCTGCGCCTTGTTCTCGCGGATCGGCATCGCGAAGCCACCGCAGACGACGTCGCCGAGTACGTCATAGAAAACGAACTCGAGGTCCTCGTCATAGGCGCCCTCTTCTTCGAGGAAGTTGATGGCGGTAATGACGCCGCGACCGGCACAGCCGACACCGGGCTCCGGGCCACCCGACTCGACGCACTTGATGCCACCGTAACCGACCGACATCACATCCTCGAGTTCGAGGTCCTCGACCGAACCGGCTTCGGCGGCGAGACCCATCACCGAGTTCTGCGCCTTGCTGTGCAGGATCAGTCGCGTCGAATCGGCTTTCGGGTCGCAGCCGACGATCATCACCTTCTTGCCGATTTCCGCCAAAGCGGCGACGAGGTTCTGGGTGGTGGTAGACTTGCCGATACCGCCCTTGCCGTAGATGGCGGCCTGACGAAGTTTTGCCATGATGCAATCTCCTGGTTGAAGTCCTGCGTTGAAATCATCTGAAGCAAGGAAGAATCCCGCGCTCCTGACAGGGCTTGTGCACAGAGCGTGCCAGTTCCCGGCGAAGCCGCTGAAACCCTGACGTGGCAAGCCTTTCACCGATTCCGGCGAAGGCCGAAGAAACGCCGATGTCCGACATTCCCGCGAGCGTTTGTCGCGCTCCCGACAAGGAGGGCGAGATCTTTCCGACGCTGCCGCGTCTGGCCCGCTTGCCGATCAACCGCTGCAACCTGCCGGCCGACATCCTCGGTGGCCTGACCTATCAACGGCACCCGATGCCCTTGCAGATCGACGGCGTGGCCGATCTGCACAAACCCTTGTGGGCCCTGCTGGACGACATTCCCGGCGCCGGCGAGCGCGCCGAGCGTTTCGCGGGTTACATGGAGAACCACTTTCGCCTGCGGCACCCCGAGGATGCCGGCCTCGGCAAGGGCCAGTCCGGCGCGCGCGCCAAGGCCAGTTACCTGCGCGTCGTGCGTGGCTGGGCGTTCGACAGCGAGAGCCGGGAGGCTGCGGTGTTGAAGGGCTGGGTCGAGTCGCGCTTCGGGCTCAGTCCGCGCCACCATGGGGAACCGCTGCGCGAACCCGGCAGCGCCGCCTGGCAGCGTTATGTGGAAATCCGCGCGCAAGGCCTGCGCGGCACCAATGCCCTGGAGTCCCAACTCGACCTGCTCTACGCCTACACCCAGTACGAACTGGCCCGACAGTTTCCGCAACGCACGCATCTGCGGCTGTATCGGGGTGTGAATCGTCTCGCGGAGCACGAAACGGTGCAGGACAACAGACACGGGGAGAAGGTGCTGCTGCTCAACAACATCAATTCCTTCTCCCGCTCGCGCGAGCGCGCCGGAGAATTCGGCGACGACCTGCTGGCCGTCGATGTGCCCCTGCCGAAACTGGCCTTCTTCAGCCGCTTGCTGCCGGGCATGCTGCGCGGCGAGGACGAGTATGTGGTGATCGGCGGCCTCTATCGGGTGCGGCTGGCGCGCTTCTAGACGAGCAGCTTGCCGGCGCTTCAGGCTGTCCCGGCGAGCGGCTTCGATCGATCCCCATTCGTCGGGGCCGCAATGCGTTTCCATCGCAGCAGTCGCGGTGTAGTATCTCCCACATGCAACTCACTACTGGTACCGTCGTTGGCGGAAAGATTGTCGTCGAAGGGGAATCCTTGCCCGAGGGCACGGTCGTCACGATCCTGTCGCGCGAAACAGATGAGACCTTCGTGGTCCCGGCAGAGTTGGAAGCAGAGTTGCTCGAATCGATAGCGCAAGCAGATCGTGGCGAGACCCTGTCCGCCGACGAATTAGTTCGACGCCTGCGCCGCAGTTCCTGAGCGAAGTGCTCGCGGTTGAAATCACCCCTCGCGCAGCGGCGCAACTGGAAGGAGCGGCGCGGTGGTGGGCAAGCAACCGACCTGCCGCCCCCGATGCAATCACGGACGACTTTGAGGAAGCAAAGAACCTCCTCGCCCTGCAGCCGGGTGTAGGCGCGCGCTCGATCTCTCGTAAGTATCCAGATCTCCGTCGTCTGTATCTGTCCCGCGTCAGGTACCTTATCTACTATCGAGTCGCTTCAAGCAAGGTTGTAGTCCTCGCGTTCTGGCAGGCCAGCCGCGGGGCAGGCCCAAGCTTATGAGCGCTGACGGACGCAAGACGGGATCTTTCCTCTTTCCCGCGACTAGGCGAGAACGTGCGAAAGGAACCAGGCATTCTCGCGGAGCCTGTCTGGAGGCAAAAGGAAAGACCTAACCCTTTTGGCTCACGGCTGGTTGCCGCGCGCTGTCAATGCCGCCTCCTTGACACTTTCGGCCCTGGTCTGAGAAGTTGATTTTAGTATGCGGTCCCCGAAATACCAAGTAGGATTGCGACATCACGTTATGCATTTCAGTAAGCAGGCAATTCTTGACGCGGATATTGATGCCCTAAGTGTGGGAGAGAAACGCTATCTGCTTGAGAAGTACTTTTGGGAACCGCTGCCCGCTTGGAAATCCAATCTTGAAAGCTCTTGGAAAGAAGTTCAAGAAAATAGGGCTTGGGATACCTATCAGGGTAAGGGAACGTATGGCGAGTTCACGCTCGAATACCGCTATACCAATCAGAAGCTAAGAATCCTGGCCGAAGCATTCGGAAAAATTGAAGGCTTCTCAAGGAACAAGGGAGTTCGGGTAACCGATTTTACCAAGTGGGTAATGTCTCTTTATCTGGGTATGCCCAATTCATCGTCAATGGCGCGAGGCAAGCATATTGAGAGAAGCGTAGCTCGTCTGGCGAAACCTTCTCGCAATCCGGCTTGGTCATTGGTGTATCGCGATCCACTCGATAGTGCACCATCGGCTCTAAAGATTTCAAGTCTTACCTTTAATGGCGGGCCACTCTGGGGCGCACCAGATTTGGTCTATCAGAATATAGCTACCGGCGAACTGCTAATTGTCGAAAGAAAAGCGACCGACAAACCGATCCCTTCTGATGGGTGGCCCAATCTAAGGGCGCAACTTTGGGCCTATGGCCACATTGATGACTTCCAGAGTTCCCCCGTTATCACGTTGATCGGTGAAGTATGGGGCCTCGTCGAGGGGCGATTGACAAGGCGCGGGGTGCTTCGCTGGTCAAAGGCCGACAAAGACTTTGACGCAGAGTGCATGGAACTCTTTTCACTTTACGGCGGGCTGCGTAATGCATAATCCTACAGTCGACCGGACCTGCGCAAAAGGCCGCGCAGCCCGCTCACCTACACCTTAGGTTTCTCGCACAAAAGAGATTATAATGAAAGCGAAATCAGTATTTTCCTCTTGTGTAGCAGTTGCGCTGGCAATAGCCTCTTGGAATTCAATGGCGCAAACCAGATGCTCAACTGACTCATACGGCAACACCACTTGCCGCGACAGCAATGGCAACACAACGCGTGGCAGAACCGACTCATACGGCAACTCCACGTGGCGTGACAGCAACGGCAACACGACACGTGGCAGCACCGACTCATACGGCAACTCCACATGGCGTGACAGCAACGGCAACACGACACGTGGCAGCACCGACTCATACAACAACTCCACATGGCGCGACAGCAACGGCAACACCACGCGTGGTAGCACCGATGCATACGGCAATTCCGGGTTTAGTCCGTTTCGTGTGGAACGGGACCCCGGAGCCCAAGCTGAGCCCTTCGGGCGCCCCCACCCCTACCCCCGCCCCCGGGGCGGGGAAGTCCTCTCCGCCGGACGGGCTCGGGAGCTGGCCGCGACAAGTCGCAACCAGCCCCAAGCCCTTGAGCGTATTGGCGTTTCTGACGCAGTAAAGGGTTCGCTTCGCCGGGCTTCGCCCGCCCTTGACAGCGCCATCAACGCGCGCAACGATACGGCTTGTGGTTGGCCTGCATCGGTGGCGGCAGAGGGCGGCTGGAGGCAGGTTCCACACGAAACGGCATAGACCCGCAATTCCACTTGGCGTGACAGTAACGGCAACACCACACGGTGTAGCACGGACTCGTATGGCAACACCAGATGCCGTTAGCAAACCTGACCCCGTGGTCCAGGCAATGCGTTTATGTCGTTTCCTGTGGAACGGGCAAGAAGGAGCTGAGGTAACGATAAGGGTCAGGCTCGATTAGCGCGGAAAGCTTGTATCTTGGCGTGGAGCTTGGCGTCAGGTGAGACCTGCAAGCTTGACGTAAAGTGTTGCAATTATGAAATTCCACCGCAGGACTTGTCTCTATTGCGCGAATGATTCTGACATGTTGAAAGCAGTTGGAAAGTCGATGCAGCGGCAACGGACGGTGGCCCACATGGCCTTCACGCCAGTGTGTGTGACGCGATAGAGACGAGAGTTGGTGACTTTGGCAATCAAGCCATGGCCGCGCAGTTTGGCGATCAGGCGGCTGGTTCGATGCGTACGACGTTTGGCGTCGATAGGGTTAGCTGTTTCGGGGACAGTAGACTAATTTCCGTGGCTGCTTGTCGCGCCCGGTCCACTCCGCCGTCGTGACAGTTTCGGCCCCAGTCTCCCAACATAGAGTTTAGAATGCTGTCCCCAAAATGCCGGGAAACGCGGAGACGGGGTAAGGGCTTTCCGTTTTCCTCGTTCCCGCGCGGCCTGCCTGGAGGTGAAAGGAAAGACCTAACCCTGTTGGCGAGGGGCAGCAGTCTCGGGCGTCCTCAACCGGGACGATATGCGACTCAATCTTCGTGCGCGCAACAGCGCGCTTCGCCATCTTGGTCGTCGAGTCGCCACGAGGCGGCTGGGCGTTCCCATGAAGCCGCGATGACGCTATCGGTCAAGCGAACCGCCTGCAAGCTGCACTTGCAGGTTCCCTGCGCGCTTCGCGCTCCGGCGATCGGTTACCTCAAAGGCTAACCCGCAGCCAACTGCAGTGCGCAGTCGGGGAAGGCCTGCAGCAGTTTCTTGTCCATCGTCACGAACCTCGTGTTGAGCTTCATCGCGAGCGCGACGAACTCGCAGTTGTAGGCCGAGCAATTGCTGTCGCCTACCAGTTCAAGTACCGCTTGTGAGTCCACATCGAACTCACTGCCAAGCAACAGGCTTTCGGCCTCGCTCTGGAGCTCCCAGGCCTGGTCGAAGGTAAGCGTCTTCCGCCTCATGTAGCCCGCCAAAATGTTCCGGAATTCAATCCGCCAGAGAACGGGTGCAGCCCACTCCGGGTCCTTTACGAACAACGCCTCAGCTGCGGCCGTGTGGGCGCCTGGCAAGTAGAGGTAGGCGAGCACATTCGTGTCCACCACGATCATGAGCGGCCTTCGCGCTTCATGGCATCAATGTCGTGGGCGCGAAACTTGGCCTGGGGCAGGGCTGCACGCAACTCGCGCGCGCGAGCCAAACGCTCTGTTGGCGTAAGCTTGCTCGGCAGCAGCACCGCCTCCAGACAGACAATCGCTTCACTGTTCATGCTGCGCCGGTGTGTTTCGGCCGAGAGCTTCAGTCGGTCGTACACAACGTCCGGAATGTTCTTCAACGTCAAGGTCGTGGGCATGCTCATCTCCAACCGAAGTGCAACCATTATGGTGCCTTTCTGGCCCCACGTCAATTCACGGGCGGCGCTTGGCCAGCGCGTGCGGGGTGACCCTCCGTTCCAGCAGATGCCCTGCGGGTACCGCTGAACCCAAACCTGCGCGTCGGGCATGGCGGGTTGCAGGCGCCGAACTGGGCGGCTCGGCGACACGAAAACGGAAAACGGGGTCAGGTTCTTCCTTTTTCCCGCGACCAAGCGAGAAGATGCAAAAGGAAGCAAGCATTGTCGCGCAGCCTCCTTGGAGGCAAGAGGAAAGACGTGGCCGAGCTCTTGGAGGTGAGTCCAATTTGGGTTCCCGACATTCTGTCCCGGCGTCGCTACCTCTGGGTGGCTACCGAGCCGCCTCGATGAGCTCGATGTCTTTGCTTTGCTGTAGGTCAACGGCAAAGGCCTGTCCACTGCCACGCCACAGGAACGCAACGAAGAGGACGGGATCGTGCGCGGCCACGACCCGCACCGCTTGCCGGAAGAGTCGGAACACCGGCCATCAGTGGAACGTCGCCGACCGAAATGCTCATGCCATTCCGCCGAGCGGGTCGATGCCGGCGAGCCTGCCGGGGCACGCACTTGCGGTGGGCTGGTCAGTCGGCGCCCTCAGCAATGGCGCGGATCAGAACTGACGATGGCGTTGTCGCGAAACCGACATCCCGATTGCCGCAGGGAGCCGGCCAGGCCTTGGCAACTGGCTGGCGAGGCCGGCGCGCTTCTTGCGTGGACAGGGTCCACCCACGCGGAGTACGCACAATGCCGACAATCACCCCCACCGACCTTCTTGATGACTGGCAGTCCGGCCTCGCCGACGGCAGCATCGTTCCCTACCTCGGGCCGGGCGTGCTGGCCGATGTGACCTCGCTGTCCGACGGTCGGGCGATTCCCGTGACCAGCGAGCAACTGATCCTGGCGATGAACGGCGGGCAGCCGATGGCGCCGAAGCTGATGTACGAGTTTCCCCGGGCGGCGATGAACGTCGAACTCAAGCGCGGCAGGAGTGCCGTGACGCGCTTCCTCGACAGCACTTACGGGGCGACGCGCTGGACGCGTGCGGCGGTGCACGCGTGGCTGGCGACGCTCCGGCCGCCCTACGTGATCGACATCAACCGCGATACGCAGTTGCTCGACTCCTATGCCGGGACGCCACACCTGCTGGTCCTCGGCTGCGCACGCCTCGGCGGCACCGACTATCGCTTCAAGCTGTACGTCTCGGACGGCAGCCGCTACTGCCCCATTTCGCCTGCGCAGGCCGACACGGCCCTGCCGGTACTCTTCAAGCCGATGGGTGCGCCGTTGCCGGAGCCGAGCTACATCGCCTCGGACGCCGACTATGTCGATTTCATCACCGAGTTGATGGGCGGCTTCGCCGTGCCGTCATTTGTCAAGGTGCGTCGCCGCGGCAAGCGCTATCTCCTGCTTGGCATGCGCCTGAATCGCGATACCGAGCGCATGGTCCTCGCCGACCTGATCCATGATGCCGCGCTCGAACCGGCCGGCTGGGCGTTGATCGCCGAGCCGAACGACAAGGAGCGGCGTTTCTGCAAGCGCCTCGGCATCGAGATCGTCGAGGCCGAGGTGCTGGCGCTGCTGGCCGAAGCCGTACCGGGCTGAGTTGCCCGCCGATCCGGCAAGCGCCCTGTCCAGCGGTGAGCAGCAGCAGGGCGCGCGCCTGCGCGCGACAGCGGCTGGCGACGCCGGGGTCGAGAGCTTTCAGCCGGCGTTTCGGAATGGCCTGCGGTCCGTACAGCGCACCGGCGAGCATGTTGGCGATGGCGCCGGTGGTATCGGCGTCGCCACCGCGATTGACGACATCGACCAGTTGCCCGAGCTGGCGCCGGAGACCAAGCTCAAGGCGCATCAGGAAAAGGTTGGCCTTCGGTGCACGGACGCGGTCGAACCTGTCGAAAGCGGCCTCCTCGAAGGCGCGCGTGATTTCGATCGTGCTGCCGGGGTCGGACTTCGGCAGGTCGTAGCCGTCCATGACGATGATGACGACGGGGCCGGAGATGCCGGGGAAGTCGGGAGTCGTTGCCGCATGGGAAGGTCCTGTCGGAGCCCGCCGGAGTCGCAAGTGTCGGGAAAAGGTTCGACTTCTACCCTTCGTCGCCACTGCGCCCATCGCCCAGGCCCAGGCGCGCGCACTCGCCGGTTCGCGCGCGGATCACCCGCGGAACCGGTAGCAGCTTGCGACGTGCTCTCCGCCAATCGGACATTCCCCGGCGATTCGCCGGTACGCGACAACCCGCCGACGCCACGGTCATTGCCCAGGTGCCGATGTTGGTACTATTATCTGCATGGTCAAAGGGCGCCGCCGAGCCCCAAGGAAGAACCTCCATGAAGCACGTCCATTACGCCTCCCTTCCCCATGCGCAGACACCGCGCGCGCGGGCCGAACGGCGCGCTGCCGATGGGGTATCGAAATCCCTCCTCTCCGGCCAAAGCGACGAGATCGAGTTCGCCGATGAATCCGAGGAGGACAAACAACCCCCGGAACTCACCGCCGAGCGCTGGTTCATCCTCATCGTCGACGACGACCCCAGCGTCCACGAGGTAACCTTGCTCGCACTCGGAGGCGAGCGCATCCACGGGCGTCCTCTCGCACTGATCCACGCCTACTCGGCACGCCAGGCACGCGAGGTGCTCGCGGCACGCCCGGATATCGACCTGATCCTGCTCGATGTCGTGATGGAAACGGCCGATGCGGGCTTGGTGCTGGCGCGCGCGATCCGGCACGAACTCCGGCTGCAGCAGGTAAAGATCGTCATCCGCACCGGCCATCCGGGGCTCTTCAGCGAACAGGCGGTGCGCAACATCCCCGAAGTCGATGGCTATCTGACGAAGTCCGGCGTGCTGCGGTCGTTGCTGATCGACACCATCACCGAGTTGCTTTCCCCTCGACCGGCGCACTGACGACGTCAACGCGGCGGGAGTCGACAAAATGGCACCGGCCGGCCGCGCTTTCGGAAAGTCACGGCGACCGGTGCATGAACCCGGAGTCGCCGTCTTGCGGCCGTAGGCCATGTCGGCGAAGCATCACGAGGGACGTCTGGAGTTGCGTTGGGCGTCATGAAGAAGGCCATCGAATACATGACATCTGACGGGGACGCCGCCGCGGGAAGCGGCCAGAGCGCCGCAGGACGGCTCGCCCGGTTACGGGAGACCGGTAGCCGCGCGCTGAATCGCATCCGCCTCCTCGGCCTGGCGGCACTTCTGGCGACTTTCATGGCCGGGACCGACGACGTCAGTGCGGCCTCCGATGGCAAGGCCGTTCTGGTGCTGAATTCCTACCACTGGGGGTTCGCGTGGACCAACGCCCAGGTCGATGGAATCAAGGCGGTGCTCAAGGAGAGTCACCTGCATCCCGAGATCTTCCTGGAGCACCTGGACATCCTGCGACTGCCCGCGCCCTACGACGACCGCGGCTTCGCCGACTACCTCGGGCGCCGCTACCGGTCACAGCGTTTTGACCTGGTGATCACCACGGACGACGCAGCCCTTTCGTTTGCCGTCAGCCATCACGCATCGCTGTTCCCCGGCACGCCGGTCGTCTTCAGCGACGCAGCCGCCTTCGACGCGAGCAGGATCGCTCCCGGGATCCCGATCACCGGCGTGATGGAGCGGGTCGACATTCCCTCGACCGTGCAGGCAGCGCAGCGTATGCGCCCCAGGGCCGCTCAAGTGATGGTGTATGCAAACCGTGCCGATTCCGGCTCGGGTCTCGACCATGCTCGCGACGCCCTCAGCACCCTGAAGACGAACATCCCGGTACGGATCAACCACGACCTCAAACTCGAAGAGATCATCGTCAGCGCTGCGGCACTTTCGCCCGAAGACATCGTCTTCGTGCTGGCCTCGGCGCATGACGCCGCGGGCAAGTGGTACAGCCCGGCGGAAGTCATCGAGCGGGTCGGCGCCGCATCGCCGGCACCGCTGTTCGACATCACCAGCCATCGCGTCCAGAGCGGCCTGACCCTTGGGGGCAAGGTCGCGGACGGCACCGAGGTCGGTCGGTCCGCCGCGCAGATGGCAGTGCGCATCCTCAACGGCGAGGACGCACGGCGCATTCCGGTTCAGGAGGCGCCGGTCACCCATATCTACAACTACGGCCGAATGCAGCGCCACGGCATCAACGAGTCTGATCTTCCCGCAGGAAGCCTCGTGGTCGGCAAGCCGCCCACGCTCTACGACCAGCATCGAAGCACCGTCTGGGCGACGGTGGCCGTGGTGCTCACCCTGAGCCTCGCCGTGCTCGTGCTGGTCAACAACATCCGGCTTCGCAAGCGCGCCGAAATGTCGTTGCGCGGCTCCAACGCACTGCTCAACGCGATCAGCCGCACGCAGGCCCTGTACATCGCCGGTGCAGATACCCACGACGTCTTCGAGCACATGCTGACCGCGCTGCTGGAAATGACCGACAGCGAATACGGCTTCATTGGCGAAGTGCTCCGCGACCAGGACGGCATGCCCTACCTGCGTACGCAGGCAATCACCAACATCGCCTGGAACGATGAAACACGAGCGTTCTTTGCGGCTCACGCGCCGCAGGGGATGGAGTTCCGCAACCTGACCACCCTCTTCGGCGCCGTGATGACCACGGCACAGCCGGTGATTGCCAACGATCCGTCCAGGGATTCGCGTGGACACGGCGTTCCGCCGGGGCATCCTCCGCTGAACGCGTTCATGGGACTGCCCTTCTTTCGCGGCGACGATCTGGTCGGAATGGTCGGCGTCGCCAATCGCAAGGGCGGCTACGGCGAGGACATCGTTGCGCTGCTCGAACCCTTCCTGAACAACTGCGCGAGTCTCACCGAGGCCGTGCGCGAGAACCGCAAGCGCCGGGACGCCGAAACGTCCCTGCGGAGCAACGAGGAGCGGCTGCGCCTCGCCCTGGTTGCGGGGAACCTCGGCTTCTACGACGTGGATCTCGGCACCGGCGAGGCCGTGGTCAGCGCCGAGTATGCCGGCATGCTGGGCTACACCCCCGACGAGCTCAAGCTCACCGCGGTGACCTGGCTCGAGCACGTGCACCCGGACGACCGGGAGCACGCCGGGCAGACCTTGCGCGAGTGCGTCGACGGCACGCGTACCGAGTACCGGCTGGAATACAGGCTGCAGAACAAGTCGGGCGAATGGGTTTGGATCCAGTCGGTCGGCAAGGTGGTGGCCCGCGACGAGCAGGGGCGGCCGCAGAGGCTGCTGGGTACGCACGCCGACATCACCGCCCGCAAGCAGTCGGAGGAGATGCTGGAGCTGACGATGCTCTCGGTGGAACACGCGTCGGACGCGATCTTCTGGATGGACCGGGACGGCGGCTTCGTGCATGCCAACGAACAGGCGTGCCGCTCGCTCGGCTACACTCGCGAAGAGCTGTTGCGGCTGCACCTGTGGGACGTCGCGCCGGAGGTCACCGAAGCGAACTGGCAGGAGTCGGCAGCCGGAGCCCAAATCACCGGGACGCCATCAACCGGGGCGCTGCACAGTGAAACGCATCACCGGCGCAAGGACGGCAGCACGTTTCCGGTCGACGTATCGGCAAGGTCGATCACCTTCGCCGGGCGCGTCTACGGCTTCGCTTTCGTGCGCGACGTTTCCGAGCGCCGGCGTGCGGAAGAAGCGGTGCGCCAGAGCGAGGAACGGCTGCGGCAGGCGATCCGGGTTTCCGGAATTGGCATCTTCGATCGCGATCACCGCGCGGACACGATCTACTGGTCGCCGGAACTGCGCGAGATGTTCGGCTGGGGAGCCGATGAGCCGAAGGCCGTCGATGCGTTCATCGAGGTCATCCATCCGGACGACCGCGCGCAGGTCCTGGCCGCGATCCACCGCACGCATGACCCGAGCGGTGATGGACAGTACGAGACGGAATATCGCATCGCGCCCCGCGCGGGGGTCGTCCGCTGGGTGTTCGCGATGGGGCAAACGACTTTCGATGGCGAGGGCGAGTCGCGTCGCCCGTTGCGCACGGTCGGGGCGACCCTCGATTTCACCGTCCGCAAGCTTGCCGAAGAGGCGCTTCGACAGGCGAACGAGGAACTCGACGAGCGCGTCAGGCTTCGTACCGCGGAGCTTGCCGCCTCCAACGTGCAGTTGCGGGAGACCCTGCAAACCTTGCGTCGCGCCCAGGAAGAACTGATCCGCAGCGAGAAGCTCGCCTCGTTGGGTTCTTTGGTGGCCGGCGTGGCGCACGAGCTGGGCACGCCGCTCGGCAACAGCCTGATGGTGGCCACCACACTGACCGACAAAACGCGCGAATTCTCGGAGCTGGCGGAGGGGAAAAGCCTGTCGCGCGCGGCGCTGAGGGACTACGTTGCCGTGACGACGCAGGCCACCCAGCTACTGGCGCGCAGCCTGCTGCAGGCGAACGACCTGCTCACCCACTTCAAGCAGGTCGCCGTCGACCAGACCAGTGCACACCGCCGGCAGTTCGACCTGGCGGCGACGGTCGACGAAATCGTGGCTACGCTGCAGCCGCTGTACAAGAAGACTCCGCATCGCATCCGGATCAATATTCCGGCGGGCATCGCCATGGACAGCTTCCCCGGCCCCTTGGGCCAGGTCATCACCAACCTGGCGAACAATGCGCTCGTGCATGGCTTCGAACATGCCGAAGCCGGCGTGCTCGAGATCGTGGTGAGCGAGCCAGGAAACGGGCGCCTTACCCTGAGTTTCCGCGACAACGGCTGCGGGATCCCGGCCGAGCTCCTGCCACGCATCTTCGATCCGTTCTACACGACCCGCCTGGGCCAGGGCGGCAGCGGCCTCGGTCTGCACATCGTCTACAGCATCGTCACCCGGGTGCTTGGCGGGCGCATCGAGGCGCAGAGCGT
>AATN01000030.1_pt1 | contig 35961 bp, 32 predicted proteins | sample 270648 | NCBI WGS metagenome assembly AATN01 (sample SAMN02954269, study PRJNA17659) | bioreactor sludge metagenome | biome: terrestrial; feature: bioreactor; material: sludge; isolation source: Enhanced Biological Phosphorus Removal (EBPR) bioreactor sludge | place: Australia: Brisbane, Queensland
CCCAAATTTCATCTTGCTTGCTCCCTTGATTGTTTAAAAATAATGACTATTTAAGGGGGTACTGGCAGTATAAATTAACTGCAGTTTGAGGCAAGTTACCACAAGCGTATCTATGTCTAATTTCCTGTTGTATTGAGCGTATCCCCAACACTTCAAGTATAGCGGTGGCTTAATGAGAAAAGCATCAGCGCTGTTGTCACTTTAGGAACTGATACAGCGCTGATGCCTCAAGTTGGCTAGATCTTAACGATGCCAACCGCCATGTACTGGGCAATAACCACGGCTCCGATGCACCATACGTTGGTGACTGCGATGAGGCCGATGGTAAGAACGGTGCGGATGATAGACAGGCCGCCAGTTATGATGGGGGCGAATGTTCAGACCATAGCTCACATGTCCATGCGGGCCAAAGCCAATATAAAATGAAGCATGATTACTATGATGGCGATTCCCACCATGATGACGGTAGCCATCATCATAGCCACCACGAGCTGAGGCTGTGGTACTTGCGGTTAATAGGGCAAGGCTTACAATCGCAGCAAGGCTTATTTTTTTCATTGCAGTATCTCCTACTCTAGGGGGGACAGCACCTCAGGGTTCGAAGGGCTTGATCTTGGATGCTGTTAAGCTGGAGTTTAGGCAGCGATTGTGCATCAAACCGCCTTAAAATGTGCAAACACTATGGAAGTTTAAATGGTGTGTCCGTTGTCGTGGTAGTTTTAAGATCGGAGATTTGCTCTGCTGAGTTAAATGCCTTTTGCTGTGCTTTTAACATTTCACTTTGCAAAACGGGCAATACTTCAGTCATATAATTATCCATCTTTGCTAAGGCAGTTTTAGCTTCAGGATTACTGTAAAAATTAGCTAAAACTTCTAGTTCATTAGCAGTGAAATGCTTGACTAGCGCCTTATGCATTGATTGGTTGATGACGGCTAAATCCAAATGTTTGGTCAACATTTCTAGATAAGGTTTGCGCTCCCGTTCCGGTAGTATGAATGCGGTTTGATCTGCTAATGCTTGAGCAATGGCTTGGGGTGGATTGGCATCTAAATAACGCCGAGCTTGAGCTTGACGATTGCTCGTATTGTCCTCCAATGCAAATGCAAGGGTTGTAACTGCAAGAATGGCTAAGAAAAACAAAGACTTCATAAAATATCCTAAAGGCTTGCACTCATCTTAAGAGCTTATACCGGTTTATAAAGTGTAGAATGTTTTGGATAAGATTTGAGCTGATTGTGAGTTAATCTACTTTAAAGCTCAAAAGAACAAAATAACAGCAAATCATTTAAAAATATTTACTGTAATGATTTTTAGTGATTTTTTTGCAAAGAATAGGGCGGACTCGAAGTTCCGCCGCGTCGCTGAGAGGAAATCAAAACAAAGCATTTGAATAAGCTGGAGCTTACTAAGCAATGGTGGAGTTGTTAGTGGAAATGAGCCGAACAGAGCTGTAGATAAATTTTTAAAACTTAAGATTAATCGTTTAGCCGCAGATGCTAGGATCAAAGTTCCATACGAATATTTCAGGCTCCTCCAAATAAGTAGCATCATTTTCAGCATGGGCTACTACTTCAATGCTAGAGCTTTCTTCAACTTGAACATCTAAACTGGGTGCTGCGACGGCGCTCATGTGAAAAATCCTTTGGCTGGTAATTGCTTGCTTTTAGTAATTGTCATCCTACAGAACTGCTTTAATGCTTAAAAGTGATATAATAAGATATTAATATCGATGTTTTCGATTAAATTGAGGAGTAGGTCGTGAAGCTCATTCAACTGCGGCTCTTGAAAACCTTACTAAGTAACGGCATGAATGTTTCACGCGCTGCTGGGCAACACTATGTGGTGCAATCGGCTGTTAGTCGGCAATTAGGCTTACTAGAAGAAGAACTGGGTATGCCACTCTTTGAGCGCAAAGGTAAGCGCTTAGTGGAGCCAACACCGGTGTGTCGTGCCTTAGTCAAGCAAATCGATACGATTGAGCAAGCTCTTGAAAATATTCGTGCGGTGGCGGATGAATATCGCATGGAAACGAGCGGTGAAGTGCGCATAGCGACCACACATACCCAAGCGAAGTATTTTTTGCCTGAAGTGCTGATGGAGTTTCGCCAACGTTATCCAGCAGTTTCAATTCACCTGTTGCAGGGTGCGCCTTCGCAATTAGTAGGTATGCTGCATGAAGGTAAAGCGGATATTGCAATTTGTACGGAGGAAATCGGTAAAGCACCGGGGCTGACGAGTGAGCGTTGCTATGATTGGAATCATGGCCTCATTTTACCAGATGGTCATCCTCTAGCCGCAGGTGAGCTGACTTTACAGCGCATTGCTAAGTATCCAATTTTGACGTATGTCTTTGGTTTTGCAGGCCGTTCTAAGGTGCAGTCGACCTTTGAAGAAGCCGGTTTGCATTTGGATGTATCCTTTGCAGCAACCGATACGGATGTGATTTTAAGCTATGTGCGCTTAGGTTTTGGAGCTGGAATTATTGCAAAAATGGCGTATTCCTATATTCATGATGATGATTTGGTGCTGCGTGATTTATCCCATTTACTACCGACCTCGACTACTCGTGTGGCTTGGGCGAAAAATAAATATTTGAAGCAATATGTATCGGATTTAGTGCAATTATTGCTTGAGCACGGTGAAAGTGAAGACTGGTATGCTTGAAAGCTGGTGCTCAGGTATGATGCGCGTTTTTGCAAGTAATAGGTTAGAGCGATGAAGCGTTTTCTAGCAGGGTGCTGTACTCTGTTGCTATTAAGCGCTTGTGGCAAGTCAGATGATCATCCACAAGCCGTTGATAATTTACCTTGGCAAGTCAGCAAAACGGCAGAGGGGCATACACAAGCTTTTCATGTGGAGTTGGGAAAAACCACCTTACGCCAAGCAATTGAGCTGTGGCACAGTTTCCCTGAATTGGCAGTGATGCAGACTAACAATAGTTATAGCTTAGAAGCTTATTTTGGTAAGCAGCGATTGGGTGTTTTTGACGCAAAATTAATTGCTGAATTAGCTGCTGATCCTGCTACTTTGGAAAAATTTGCGAAAGAACAGATTAAACGTGAACCCCAAGCGAGCGGTGCATGGCGCTTAACGGTTTCGGAAGCCAATCAAAAGCTTGCGAACGATTTCCCAATTAAAACCCTGATTTATATTCCCACTGTAAATTATGAGCCGGACATTATTCTCTCGCGTTTTGGTGCTGGGTCAGAAGTGGTAAAACTAACGGATACGGTGGATGCATGGTTTTATGCAGATCGTGGTTTAGCTATGCTGATTGATGCTAAGGGGGGCGATATGTTTTATTACAGCTCACTAGCTGATTTCCCGCAGTTGAAAGCAAAAATTCTTAAATTACCGACCGAGCAAGTCCATGAATAAGCCTGAAGATAACGACCTCCCGCAGCCGTGGTGGAAAGAAAAAGAGTTAAGCGAATTCAGCGATGAGGAATGGGAAAGTCTCTGTGACCATTGTGCTAAATGTTGCTTAAATAAGCTCGAAGATGAAGATGATGGCACGGTATATTACACGGATGTTGCTTGCAATTTACTGGATGGGGCTAGTTGTAAATGTAGCAATTATCCTCAGCGACAAGTCTTGATGCCCGATTGTGTGCGCTTAACGCCGCAGAATTTAGAGCAGTTGTATTGGATGCCGCCGAGTTGTGCTTATCGTTTGATTTATGAGGGTAAAGATTTACCGTCTTGGCATCATTTGGTTTCAGGGAGCAAAGCAACTATTCATGCTCAAGGCGAGTCTATAATCAATAAATTCGTATTTAGTAAAGATGTTGATGAGGATGAATGGGAAGATCGGATAGTAGATTGGCCACTGGAGTGGAAACCTTAACAGCTCTACGTTTAGATAAATGGCTTTGGGCGGCACGCTTCTTTAAAACTCGCCCACTAGCGGTGGAGGCGATTAATGGGGGGCATGTGCAGGTCAATGAGGAGCGTGCTAAGCCTTCGCGGGCAGTGCATGTTGGTGATGTCATACGCATTCGTAAAGATCAAAATACTTGGAAAATCACCGTGCTCGGCTTAAATGAGCAACGTCGCCCAGCTAAAGAAGCTGTACTGCTTTATCAAGAAGATGAACACCAACGCGAAGAGCGTGAGCAGCAGATAGAAATACGCCGCTTGCATGGGGTGAATGTGCCTATACGGAAGCCGAATAAGCAGGAACGACGCAAGATCGAAGCCTTTAAGCAGACTTGGGAATAGTTATTTTGCCATTGGGTGCAAAACGCCACTTAAAATAATTTTGCCTTGGGGTTGAGTGGCTATATTTGCAGTCTGTGGTTCTAAGCTAATCGCAAACTCACTGGCGCTTGCTAAGCCTTTCCACATGTTTGGATTTAAAGCAATTTCTTGTTTAGTTTGTTCTAAAGTACCCATGCGCATCGGTGGCTCGTTTTTATTCTTAGAAATACACCACAGGGTTGCTACCATACCTTGCTGCTTTTCTAAATGCTGATCCAGCATCTCAAACGAAATCTTCATTTCATCATGCTTCGCCATTGCGAGCACTAGCGAATTTTGTTGTTGGGGCGATTTTAAAGCAGCAACATAAGCTTGGGGTGGCTTAGGCTGATTTAAGAGAAAGGCTGTTAATACAGCAGCAATAATCGCCGCTAGGCTGGGGAGCGCCCAGTTAAGAGATGTTTGAAACCGCTCCCAGAAACTCAATTTAGTTGGTTTTAGCTTAAGTTCTTGTTCTAGTTGTTGCCAAACTCTGATAGGTACTGTTTGCGGTGGGACTAACTCTGCTAGGCTATTAAATTTTTGCTGATAAGCCTGCATAGTCGCCCGTAAATATAAGTGCTGTTGCATTAATTGCTCAAAACGGTTGCGTGCTCGGCCTTGCAAAGTACCCAAAGCATAAGCCATCGCGAGTGGCTCGAAAATATCTGGGTTCTTATAACGCTTCATGCTAGGCAATTCCTCAATTGTTCTAAGCCCCGCCGAATCCATGCTTTTACCGTGCCTAGCGGCCGCTGTTGGCTTGCAGCTAGTTCTTCATGCGTACAGCCATAGTAAAAAGCTTGGAAAATACACTCACGTTGTTCGGGTTTTAGCTGTTCCATACATTCGAGTAGTTGTTGAGTATCGCTACTGAGTTGCGTCAATAAATCAGGTGTAATCGCTTGTGAGGCAAATTCCAGCGATTCATATTCCACATCAGGATGAATTTCTGGGCGGCTCTTTGCCATCCGCAAGCGATCTAAGGCTTGATTACGTACAATCGTTGCCATCCAAGTCAAAGCATGGCCTTTATCAATGCTATAGCTTGCTGCGTTGTGCCAAATCTTTACAAAGCCTTCCTGCAAGACATCTTCTGCTAGTGTTTCATCCTGCAAGAGGCGGCAACATAAGGCGTATAATTTAGGCGAGCTGTACTGATAGAGCTGTTTAAAAGCAGCTCCATCTTGGCGGCCACAACGTAAAAGCAAGTCATTCAAGGTATCCATATCATGCCTGCTAGGGCTTAATACGTTGAGCGTGAAGGTTTAGATGCATACCTAACTACCTTTGGTCGAGTTAACTGGGACGAATCAGTGCACCAGTCTGTGCATTGCGAATTTCACTCGGATTTTGTTGTTGGCCTAAAGGCAAATCGAGAATGAGATCTAGTTGTTCTGCAAAGTAAGCTTGTAAGCTCGCTAAGTCACGTGCAGGGGGTTCAGTCGTTGGATTCGCGCTAGTGGAAATCAGTGGGCCGCCGAATTGTTGACATAAAGCTCGGCACACTGGATGTGCACTAATCCGCACGGCGAGTGTGTCATGCTCACCACGTACCAAGGGAGAAACTGAGGGTTTCACTGGCAAGAGCCAAGTATAAGGCCCCGGCCAAGTTGGCAGGATACGCTCTAATAGTGCGGGCGTGAGCGTGGCAAGATAAGGCGTGACTTGCTCAAGTTCAGCCGCAATTAGAATCAAACCTTTGCGCGCTGGACGTTGCTTCAGCTCCAGCAAGCGCTGCAAAGCAGCTTCATTCTGTGGATCACAACCTAAACCAAAGACGGCTTCAGTGGGGTAAGCAATGAGACCACCAGCTTTTAAGACTACGACGGCCTCTTCAACCTTAGTACTGATGCGCATGACCTCAGGTACCGGTTTTTTTGCGAGGCGTTTTCGTTGCAGTACCACCGGTTTTGCTTGCAACTGCCTTTGTGGCTGTTTTTCGTGCTGGAGCCTTGGTTTTGGGTGTTTCCTCAGTAGCTGCTTTTTTCGGGGCTGCCTTTTTCTTAGCTGGTTTCTCTTCGGCCTCGGTATTGGCAGCAGCTTCAGTTGGCTCTGGTTTGGTTTCCGCCACTTTCTTACTAGTTTTCTTAGTTTCTTTCTTGGCTGGCGTGGCTTCAGCAATTAAAGCTTGGGCTTCTTCCAAAGTTAAAGTTTCTGGCGTTTTATCTTTCGGAATTTTCGCCTTAATTTTGCCACTTGCTAAGAAGGGTCCCCAACGACCTTTTAGTACTTGAATGCCATCACCAAAATCACGGATGATTTTTGCTAGATCACTGACTTTCTTTTCTTCAATTAATTCAAGCGCCCGTTCTAAGGTTACGGTATAGGGATCATCATCTTTTTTCAGCGAGACGAAATTAGCACCATAGCGTAAATAAGGTCCAAAGCGGCCAATACTCGCACTAATAGTTTGCCCTTCAGCCGTTTCACCTAAAGCGCGTGGGAGCTTAAATAGCTCAAGAGCCTCTTCTAAACTCACTGAATCCATTTTCATGCCGGCACGTAAGCTAGCAAAAATGGGCTTGTCTTCATCATCACGTGAGCCAATTTGCACAAACGGTCCAAATTTACCCATGCGCACGGAAACAGGCTTTCCCGTTTTGGGGTCGAGACCTAGTTCACGTGCCTGCAACACATCACTGCGCTGCACATTATCCATTTTCTCATCAACCAGCTTACTAAAAGGCTGCCAGAATTGATCAAGGACAGGTTCCCAAGTTTTCTCACCCCGGGAGATTTCATCAAGCTGATCTTCAAGATTCGCAGTGAAATCATAATCAACATATTGAGTGAAATGCTCAGTTAAAAACTTATTCACAATCCGCCCAATATCCGTTGGAATAAAACGCAGACGATCAATTTCTACATATTCGCGTGCGAGCAGGGTCGAGATAATGCTCGCATAAGTGGAGGGGCGGCCAATCCCATATTCTTCCAACGTTTTTACCAGTGTGGCTTCTGAGTAGCGTGGGGGTGGTTCAGTGAAGTGTTGGGTCGCTTCAATGTCATTGAGCTGAATGGCTTCACCTTCAGTTAACGGTGGCAGCGGATTTTCCTTCTCAATCTTCTGATCATCTAAGCCTTCTTCATACACGGCTAAGAAGCCGGGATCACGCACGGTTGAGCCGGTAGCACGGAAGAAACTCGTTGGCTCAGCCGCTAAATCAACGGAAATGGTATCAATCAATGCATGAATCATCTGACAAGCGACTGTGCGCTGCCAGATTAATTGATAAAGACGAAACTGCTCTTCGCTTAAATGCCCACGAATTTCTTCAGGGACTCGTAGGCAGGAGGTAGGACGAATCGCCTCATGTGCTTCTTGGGCATTTTTCGATTTAGTTTTGTACTGACGTGCTGAGTCGGGCAATTTATCTTTGCCATAACGCTGCTCAATAAAGCCACGTAATTCAGCAATCGCTTCACCGGCTAAAGCAACCGAATCTGTACGCATATAGGTGATCAAACCTACTGGGCCACTGCCTAAATCAATCCCTTCATACAGTTGTTGAGCCGTTCGCATGGTTTTCTGTGAGGAAAAACGTAATTTACGCACCGCTTCCTGTTGTAAGGTTGAAGTGGTGAAGGGGGCGGAAGGATTGCGTTTACGTTCTTTGTGCTCGATTTTGGCAACGATGAGTTTGCCTTGGGCGGCTTGTAATAAACGCTCACGGACATGATGCGCAGATTCAGCCGTATTAATATCGAACTGTTCTAAGCGCTTACCCTCTAAAGTATGTAAGCGTGCAGTAAATGCAAAGTTTCGCTTATCCAGTAAGGCAGTGATATTCCAATATTCTTGTGGCTCAAAGTGTTCGATGGTTTCTTCACGCTCTACAATCATGCGTAGTGCAGGGCTTTGTACTCGACCGGCTGAGAGACCGCGTTTAATCTTACGCCAAAGTAAAGGCGATAAATTGAAACCGACTAAATAATCAAGCGCTCGCCGTGCTTGTTGCGCATCGATCAGCTCATAAGCTAAGTCACGGGGATGAGCGATGGCCTCTTGTACTGCATGTTTAGTGATCTCATAAAAAACCACCCGATGGACTTTTTTGCCTTCAAGTACCCCGCGTTCTTTTAGGAGTTCATATAAATGCCAAGAAATCGCTTCGCCTTCGCGATCCGGGTCAGTGGCTAGATATAAAGTATCCGCTTTTTTAACCGCACGAGCGATAGCATCGACATGGCGCTGATTGCGGTCAATGATCTCGTACTTCATGGCATAACCATGTTCAGGGTCAACCGCACCTTCTTTTGGGATCAGATCGCGTACATGACCATAAGATGCAAGTACTTCAAAGCCCTTGCCCAAGTATTTCTGAATGGTTTTGCCCTTCGCCGGTGACTCGACGATGACCAGATTTTCGCTCATTTAGCTGCTTTTCAAGTTAGAATTTAAGAATTAGGCTCAGGTTAAAAGCCAATGGCCTGCATTTTAAACCTGAAAAGCTAGCAAAAGTAAATAGACCTTATGTGATTAATGATAGACTGGGCTAGTTCCATCTAAGGTCAAACCCTCAGTCCATAAGGTGCTAGTATCTTCATTGGGACGATTAACCAGTACCATTAAAATGACCCATTTCAAGCGGTCAAGGCTGAAGTCAGGGTCTTCTAAAGCCAATACTCGGTCAATGACTTGTTCGCGTGATTCATAATTAAGGATGCTGGTTTTTTCTAGAAATAAAAGATAGTTTTGGCATTCGGTATTCAGCCAGCGTTGCTCTTGCTGTGCGAAGATACGCAAAGAATGTGGCGAATTAGGTTCTAATACCCCTTGATGTTCATCACCGAGACTTTCGAGCCAGTTAAAAGCACGATTGATCTCACCAGGCATAAAACCAGCGCCCTGCAAATAAGCATTCATGGATTCGCGGTCTTCATTCGGGGTAGCTTCATCATCCATCTCTGGATAGTTGTCAAACAGATAGAATAGTACTTCCAGTGTGCTTTCTTTCATCAAGTTCAGTCTCTTGGTTACAACCGCTTGTAGCGACCGCCGCCACAGGCAGTGATGTAGCCTTGTAGCTCTAGCATCAGCAGCATGGAGGAAACCACGTCAGTGGTCAACCCTGTTTGGATGACTATCTGGTCAATCGGTAGCGGCTCTAGACCTATGGTAGCGAGAATTTGTTGCTCTTCTGCATCTAAACTGGCCTCTGACCGCTCTTCAGTATTTCCTTGAGTCCTAACGTCTTCTAAGAACGATAAAGGCTTGAGCGGCTTAGAGATTTGGGGTGTTGGTGTATCCGCTGTACTTATGCCAAGTCCTAAGTAAGTCTGTAATTGAGGTGCTAACTCTTCCAAAATGTCAGCCGCTGTTTCCACCAATTTGGCGCCTTGACGAATTAAGCGATGGCAGCCATGCGCTAAGGGACTGTGAATCGAGCCCGGAATGGCGAAAACTTCACGCCCCTGTTCAATCGCATGCTGAGCAGTGACTAGTGAACCACTTTGTAGGGCAGCTTCTACCACTAAAGTTCCTAAAGACAGGCCACTAATAATGCGATTACGTCGTGGGAAGTTTTGCGCTTGCGGTTTTACGCCGATCGGGAATTCACTCACAATCGCGCCTTGCTCGACAATTTGTTCAGCAAGATTACGATTTTTGGCGGGATACATAATATCTAAGCCGGTTGCAATCACTGCAATGGTAGAGCCGCTTGCTTCCAGAGCGCCTTGGTGACTGGCTGCATCAATCCCTAGCGCTAGGCCGCTAGTCACACTAATGCCGTGTTTTGCTAAGTACTGGGCAAAAGCGTACGCATTGTCTTTGCCATAAGTGGTTGGGGTACGACTACCAACCATTGCAAGTTGTGGCTCATTTAAGAGTTCAGGACTGCCTGCAACAAACAGAATAGGCGGGGTTGCTTTAAGATCACGCAAAAGCTTGGGATAACGACTATCTTCGGGCACTAAAATATGACGATGTGCAGCCCGATGTAGCCATTCTAAGTCGGCAGCAGAAGCTTCAGCAGGGACAGCACGTAAGTTTTTAATGGTGTCGGACTTTAAACCAGCTTGGCTAATTTCTGTATCACTCGCTGCTAAGGCGGCAACAGCAGAGCTAAAATAATTTAATAGGCGATTGAGAGAGGCGGGGCCAATACCTGCAGCACGCCAAATTTGTAGGCGTGCATACAGTTCGTCTTCGGTAATTTCCACGTAGGCTTTAATTCCTGTTCGCTAGCGTTTAAGGATTACCTATTTTATCCCCATTTTTAATTTCGCGCCCAGATTCAGTGATTAAGGCATAGCTCAAATTGTCGTGTACGCTATACACAATGGCTTCACCGACTTTAGCCGGAGGCAGAGTGACTTTAGGGGTATTACGTGCATTGCCACGGAAACTTTGATAATAATCTTCTACCGTATTGCCATCGGTATAAACTCCCACTGCATAGCCCGGCTTGAGGCCTTGGTTCTTACCACGATTAATAGCAATAATCATACATTGTGCGCCTAGATATTCGGCATCATAAATGGCTGCAATTTGCCCACGAATTTTATTGGGTGGCAATTGAATAGCGGCACGCAACTCGCTATGGCGACGATCTACTGGGAGAATACGATCTCCGACTCGAATGGGTTCATCAATATCCAAAATCGTAGCCGTGGAAATCGTATCGACCCGATCCACGCGTGCGTAACCGCTATAGATCACTTGATGGCCTAGTAAGTTATTAGTTTCTGGGTCATAGATAGGCTTGTCGGGATGATAGACCGCATAGCGTGCACCAACCCGTGGCTGCTGCATATTTTTTAAGTAAACCGTTGCACCCGGTGGAATTAAGGTTTCGCCATCTTTAGCGGCTAATAAATAGGGCGCATTTTTAATCGCTTCATCATGCATAATGCGTGGCCATTCTAAGAAGGGCGCGAGCGTCACCAAGGATTCACCGGTTAAACCTTTGGGTTCCACGCGAATTCTGGGGATGAGTTTATTGCTACCATCTGCTCCCAATTCTTTGCTATAGCTGAAATATAAAATATCGCCCGGATAAATCTGATGCGGATTTTTGACTTGCTGATTCTTATCCCAAATTTCCGGCCAATAAGACGGTGTATTTAGGAATTTGCGAGCAATACCCCATAAAGTATCCCCTTTCTGTACGACATAAGTGGTAGGGGCATTAGGGTTGACTTGAATCCCACTGCTGGTAGGGCGGTCAGCAAAGCTCAGACGTCCGCGTTGCGGCGGCATTCCATAATAAGCGTCGTAATGGGTTGGATTGGCAGAGTAGGACATGGCAGGCTTAGTAGCAGGTGAGCTGGTCATACACCCAGCGGTTAAGGTAGCGCTACCTACACAAGCGGCCCATAGCAGATGGGAAAAGCGAAGCATGTTGTTATCCTTGTAATTCGAGCTTGTAGTTATTATTGGCTTAGAGGACTTTGCGTTATAATAGGCCGATGATTGAATTACGCGCACCACTTTCTGATTTTCGGTAATTATTAATATGGCAATTTTAGAGATTTTACATCATCCCGATCCACGCTTACGCAAGAAGGCAAGCCCGGTAGCGGTGGTAGACGAGAAGACGCGTGAGTTGATGGATAATATGTTAGAGACCATGTACGCCGCGAAAGGGATTGGCTTGGCTGCAACCCAAGTTAATGTCCAACAGCGAGTGGTGGTGATCGATTTATCTGAGGAAAAAAACGCGCCTGTGTATTTGGTGAATGCAGAGATTCTGCATAAAGAGGGCCAAATTGAGCACGAAGAAGGCTGCCTATCCGTGCCTGAGTATTATGAAAAAGTGACGCGTGCCGAGCGCGTTAAGGTGCGAGCTTTAGGACGTGATGGTCAAGGTTTTGAGTTAGAGGCTGATGGTTTACTAGCCGTTTGTATTCAGCACGAATTGGATCATTTGGACGGAAAGCTATTCGTTGATTATCTCTCGCAGCTTAAACAGCAACGGGTACGGAAGAAAATGGAAAAGCTGAGTCGTCAGCCACCTGCTGCCAATCAAACAGCCGTTAAGGCTGCTGGATGAGTACAGGTTTACGGATTGTGTACGCAGGTACGCCCGAATTTGCCGTACCGGCTTTACAAGCTTTGCTGGCTTCAAAGCACGAAGTGGTGGCGGTTTATACACAACCGGATCGTCCAGCCGGGCGCGGGCGCAAGTTACACTTTAGCCCAGTGAAAGAAGTAGCGGTTGCTGCGAATATTCCAGTTGAGCAACCCGTTAATTTTAAAAGCGAAGCAGCAAAAACTATCTTAAGCGCTTATCAAGCGGATGTCATGGTGGTCGCGGCCTATGGCTTAATTTTGCCACAAGGGGTGCTGGATACGCCGCGTTACGGTTGCTTGAATATTCATGGCTCTTTATTACCGCGTTGGCGGGGTGCTGCCCCCATTCAACGTACAATCCAAGCGGGTGATGATCTCACGGGTGTGACCATTATGCAGATGGCTGCTGGTTTGGATACCGGTGATATGCTCCTGAAGACAGCTTGCCCCATTGCACTCGACGATGGTGGACAAAGTATCCATGACAAGTTGGCTCAACAGGGGGCTGAGGCTTTATTGGCAGTTTTAGAGCAGGTTCAGAACCATACTTTAAAGCCAGAAGTGCAAGATGAGCAGCAGGCTTGTTATGCACACAAACTGACGAAAGCGGAAGCCGAGATTGATTGGACTCAATCAGCAGCGATGATTGATCGACAAATTCGTGCGTTTGATGCTTGGCCGACCGCTTATACCCACTATCAAGGGCTGGCCTTGCGTTTATTTGCTTCACAGGCTTTGAGTCAAACCAGTACAGCACCTGCAGGCACAGTAGTGGCTGAAACTCGTACTGGAATTGATATTGTGGCAGGCGATGGGCAACTGGTACGGATTTTACAACTGCAAATGGCGGGTGGTAGGCGCTTAACGGCGGCTGAGTTTCTCAATGCGCGTTCTTTACTGGGTGAGCGTTTTTCTAAGGTAGCTTCGTGAATACTCGTGCTATTGCTGCCCGTGCTTTGCAACGGGTTAGTTATCAAGGTGAATCCCTCACTGAGGTCTTACAGCATGCTAATATTCAAAATTTACCCGCACGCGATCAAGCTTGGGTGCGGCATGTGTGCTTTGGTGCAGTGCGATGGCATGGACGCTTGGGGGCCATTCTGCGCGAATTACTGGATAAGTCGATTAAGGCATCGGACAAAGATATTGAATGTTTGTTGCGCTTAGGGCTTTACCAAATTATCTATCAGCGTACTCCAGACCATGCAGCAGTGAGTGAGACAGTGCAAGCGGCCAAAGCTCTCAAGAAAGGTTGGGCAGGGAGTTTAGTCAATGGTGTATTGCGTCGATTTTTACGTGAGCAGGAAAGGATTTTAGCGAAGGCCGATCAGGTCGAGTCTGCGCAATATTCCTTTCCAACTTGGCTCGCGGATCGTTTAAAGCAAGCGTGGCCTAAAGACTGGCAAACCATTATGCACGCTAGTAATGAGCATCCACCTTTGAGTTTACGGGTGAATGCTTTAGTGATGAGTCGTGAACAGTATTTAGAGCGCTTACAACAGTCTGAGATTGCAGCTGAGCCTTGGTTGCAGACTGAGATGGGTATTTATTTGCCGGAGGCGTTTACGGTGACTGAGTTGCCGGATTTTGCTCAAGGTGCGTTTTCGGTACAGGATGCAGCCGCTCAGCAAGCAGCTCCCTTGTTAACTTGCCATGCAAATATGCGGGTATTGGATGCTTGTGCTGCCCCCGGTGGGAAAACTTGTCATTTATTAGAGCGTTATCCGGGCATTGATTTATGGGCTTTGGATAATAGTGCGAAGCGTACTCAGCAAGTTTACGAAAATTTAACGAGATTAAACTTAAAAGCTCAGGTAAAAGTGGCAGATGCAGGTGATTTAGACACTTGGTGGAATGGGCGAGGCTTTGATCGGATTTTGTTAGATGCACCTTGTTCAGCGACGGGGGTGATTCGGCGGCATCCAGATATTAAGCTGCTGCGTAAAAAAACGGATATTGCTACACTGCAACAGCAGCAGGCCAAGTTATTGAAGGCTTTATGGCAGGTCTTAAAGCCGGGTGGGCAGATGTTATATGTCACTTGCTCGATTTTACCAGAAGAAAATAATTTACAAATTGAGCAATTTTTGCAAACTGAGTCGGATGTTCAGGTCAAACAGATTGAGGCCAATTGGGGACGAGCGCTGTCGGTAGGACGGCAAATCTTGCCCGGCGAACAGGGCATGGATGGTTTCTATTATGCGTTGTTAGAAAAAACAGCGTAAGTAAAGAGCATATAATGAAAAACTCATGGTGGATGCACAGTTTGTGCATCATTTTTTTAGGGTGGCTATTAGTAACAACGAGTTTTGCGGCGGAAGAGAAAATTACCGTAAGAGATTTTACGCTGTATAATAATGGTCAAAATCAACCTTTAACGGCTACTTTACATTTAGATTATCAACTCACTGATTATTTACGTGATAGCCTATTAAATGGTGGTAGTTTAATTCATGAGGTGCGCTTTAATTTAATTTGGCATAATGACTGGTGGTTTAATAAAAGTGAAAAGTTCGCCAGTATTGTCTCTGAAGTTAAGTATCATTCTTTAAGTCGCCATTATCAAATCGTACGCAAAGATACCGGCGAGCATTGGAATTTTTCAAATCTAGCTTCGGCATTAAAGCACCTAGGTTCTCTAGAGAATTATAAGCTTCCCCCTTTGCCAACTACTGTGTATAAAGCTAATACCTCATTATATATGAAGGCTAGTTTATCACCCAAAGAGCCTGACAGTTTACCCTTAGGCCTATCAAATTTATTTTCTGAAGATCATTCACTGGTAAGTCAAGGCATATTGTGGGCGCTAACACCCTAAAAGCAAATCTCTGGCGTTGGTTACCCACAGCAGTAGTGGGTAGTTTATTGATTATTTCTTTAAGTTTATTGCATTTAGCTACGCGTGATGCTGAATTTTTTCGCTCCTATGGAAAGACTTTAGTTTATCTGAATGTTTTTATTCTATTTGTGCTAGGTATTGCGATCCTCACGAATTTAGTGAGAGCGATTTACCAATGGCATACTCGCCAAGCAGGTTCTCGCTTCACGCTCCGCTTAATGATGGGGTTTTTAATTCTTTCCATGTTGCCCGTTGTGGTTGTGGTTTACTTCTCGATGAATTTCATTGGCAAGAATGTGGGGCAGCAATTAGATGTACGCATTGCACGGGCTTTAGATGATGCAGTGGAGTTATCGCATTTATCTTTGTCGATTCGTAGCAGTGCGCATTTGCAAGACTTATCCCGCCTGGCGATGCAAATTCGTGGAAAGGGCCGTTTAGAAGTAGCCGCCTTAATGGATAATTGCCGAGCTTTACATGGTGCACAAGAAGCGATTCTAATTAGTGATGATCAACGGATTTTAGTGACCAGCGTCGATGAAGTCGCTAAATTGATTCCTTTATTTCCGATCGGTGATTTGATTCGTACTATGAGCCGACGTGATGAGTATTCACATTTAGAGCCAACGGGCGAGGAGGGAACTTTATTTATTCGTGTTGCTATGCATGTGCGTTATGGATCAGATAATAGTAATGGGATTCTCACGGCAATGTTTCCCTTTTCAGAACGCGAAAGTAGTCTAGCTTCTAGTGTGAGCTCTGCGCAGGAAGAATATCGTACTATTAGTTTTAATCAAGAAGGTTTAAAAAATACGTTTCGCTTAGCGCTCTTAGTAATCTCGGTTTTAACGGTATTATTTGCACTCTGGGCAGCTTTTATTTTCTCGCGGCGTTTAACGAAGCCAGTACGCGATTTAGTTGAAGGGACTTTAGCGGTTGCTTCAGGCGATTTACAGAAAAAGCTCCCAGTTTCTGATCGTGATGATTTTAGTTTATTAGCACGCTCTTTTAATACTATGACTAAACGTTTATCCAGCGTGCAACAAGAGCGCGAACAAGCGCGGCGACAATTACAACAAGAGCACGATTATTTATATGTGGTTTTAGAGCATTTATCTTCGGGTGTGGTCACTTTAGATGAAGAGCAAGTGATTCGGCGGGTGAATAGTGCGGCGAGTTTAATTCTTGGACAGCCTCTGCAGAATCATTTAGGCCAGCACTTAGCTGAGGCCTTTGCACAAGAAGCATTAAAACCTTTTTTGCAGGCGATTAAACCTTGGTTAGATCAACCGCAAACCGATTGGCAAGCGGAAGTTAATTTACCTTCTGAACGTGGGCGACGTGTTTTAGTCTGTCGTGGCGCGGGTTTACCTTATGATTCTAAGCAGCAAAAAGGTTATGTTTTAGTCTTTGAAGATGTAACGGATGTGGTGCAGGCTGAGCATGATGCGGCTTGGAGTGAAGTGGCACGGCGCTTGGCTCATGAAATCAAAAACCCACTCACACCGATTCAATTATCTGCTGAGCGGCTATCGCGCAAATTAGGTAAATCTTTAGATGAAGATTCGGCGGACTTCCTCAATCGTATGACCCGCACTATTATTCAACAAGTTGATACTTTAAAAGCCATGGTGAACGCTTTTAGCGAATATGCAAAAGCTCCCGCTTTGATCATACAGTTGACAAATTTGAATCAAATCGTGCGAGAAGTCACTGAGTTATATATTGATAATCCACAAAAAGTACGGGTCGTGTTAGAAGAGCAGGAGCTGCCACTCTTGGCTTTAGACCCGCATCGAATTCGTCAACTCATGGTGAATTTAGTAAAAAATGCGCTAGAGGCTATTGGCGAGGGGGGTACTGATGGGCGGATTCTGATTCGTACCCGCGTTGAAGATCAAGCAGAATCTAAGCAAGTGGTTTTATGTCTGCATGATAATGGACCTGGGATTCCCGCTGAGATCTTGCCGCATTTATTCGAGCCATATGTGACTACCAAACACAAAGGGACTGGTTTAGGCTTGGCGATTGTAAAAAAGATCGTCGAAGAGCATAACGGTAGCTTAGCAGCGCGCAATGCTGAGCCAAATGGCGCTATTATTACAATAACCTTTCCGGTGAATCGCGAGCAGGATGCTCTATCGTTGCCGGAGCTTAGTCATTTAAAGGAGGATCAGCGATGACAGCACACCTGATTTTAGTCGTGGATGATGAGCCAGATATTCGTCAACTGATAAGCGAAATTCTTGAAGATGAAGGCTATCGTGTGGAAGTGGCGGAAAATGCGGAGCGTGCACGTGAAGTCTTCCAACAACGTAAGCCCCAACTGGTGTTGTTAGATATTTGGATGCCCGGTCTAGACGGTATTTCTCTCTTAAAAGAATGGCGTTCCAGTAACAGCCTAACTTGTCCAGTGATTATGATGTCGGGGCATGGAACGATTGAGACCGCTGTAGAAGCGACTAAGCTTGGCGCTTATGACTTTATTGAAAAGCCTTTATCTCTCGCCAAAATGCTGCTAACCATCGAAAATGCCTTGCGCACTCGTCAATTAGAGCAAGAAAACCAAGGTTTGCGGCGGCAGATGGTGTTTTCACATGAAATTGTGGGAACGAGTAAAGCTATGCAGCTTCTGCGCGAGCAAGCGGGTCGGATTGCCCAGCATGATTCTAGTGTATTGCTTTATGGTGAGCATGGGGTTGGGAAAGAGGCAGTGGCTCGCTATATTCATGCCCATAGCCTGCGGCGTGATCGTCCTTTTGTAAAAGTCGTCTTGTCTATGTTGGATGTAGGCAGCATTGAGCAAAAGCTGTTTGGCTCAGAGTTAGACGATAAACTCACTTATGGTTTGGTGGATGAAGCCTTAGGCGGCTGTTTATATTTAGCGGAAGTCGCAGATTTGGATGCCGAAAGCCAGAAGCGCTTACTCTTAGCTTTACAAACTAAACGCTTTACTCGCCTCGGTGGTACTGAGCAAATTGATTTTGATGTCCAGTTGATTGTCTCAGCGACGCATGATATTCAAGATGATATTGATGCAGGCGCTTTCAATGAAGAGCTGTATTATTTATTGAATGTGCTACCTATTCAGGTACCGCCCTTACGTGAGCATGCTGAGGATGTACCAGAGCTATTAAATTACTATGTAAATCAGCTCACCGCACAAGATGGTTTACCCTATCGGCATTTCACTTTACCGGCACAGAACTTCCTGCGCAATCATCGCTGGTCTGGAAATATTTTAGAACTACGCAATTTGGTTCATCGCTTACTAATTTTAGGTACTGAGGTAGAAATCAGCTTAGACGAAGCCGAAGAGGCAGTCGGTGCAACCGTGCCGGTATTCACCAGTGAAATCGGCCAAATGCCAGAAAGTTTATATGATTTGCCCTTGCGCCAAGCGCGTGAGCAGTTTGAACACGATTATTTAATTTACCAATTGAAACAAGCGGATGGTAATGTGAGTAAATTGGCCGATCAAGTGAAAATGGAACGCACTCACTTATATCGGAAAATGCGCTCCCTAGGCGTTGATCCAAAAAAATATGGGCGTTAGTCTTTGATTAACCCCTATAATCCACGCCATGAAAATCATGATTCTTGGTGCAGGACAGGTTGGGCGCTCAGTAGCTGAAGCTCTAGCGCATGAAGACAACGATATTACTATTGTTGATACCGATGCTTCGGCTTTACGCACTTTGCGAGAAAAGCTCGATGTGAGAGTCGAGATCGGGCAAGCGTCTTATCCGCGTGTCTTAGAGCGGGCAGGCATCGAAGACGCCGATATGGTAATTGCAGTCACCAATAGTGACGAAATCAACATGGTCGCTTGTCATGTGGCTTTTACCCTATATCGCACACCCACCAAAATAGCACGGATTCGTTCTTCCCATTATCTTGAGCACCCACGCTTATTCGCCACTGATGCGTTGCCTATCGATGTGCTTATTAGCCCTGAGCAATTAGTCACAGAATACATTTTCCGTTTGATTGCGCATCCGGGAGCTTTACAAGTTCTTAATTTTGCCGATGGTAAAGTACAATTGGTGGGTGTCCGCGCGATGGCGGGTGGCGCTTTGGTCGGACATCGCTTGGAAGAAATGTATGAGCATATGCCGGGTGTGAAAGCGCGGGTCGTGGCGCTGTTTCGTCAGGATAAGCCAGTCACTATTAGTCAAAACACTGTGGTCGAAGTGGATGATGAGGTGTTCTTCATTGCTAATCCTAAGCATATTCGTGCTTTGATCAGTGAAGTACGTCGTCTTGATAAACCGTATAAGCGGATTATGATTGCTGGAGGGGGCAATATCGGTAATCGTTTAGCCCGCCAATTGGAGGATGCGCGCTATCAAGTAAAAATTATTGAGCGAAATCCTGAGCGTGCATCTAAACTTGCGGAAAGATTAGACAAAACCTTGGTATTAGAAGGCGATGCTGCAGATGAAAATCTGCTGATTGAAGAAAACATCGAGAATATCGACGTTTTCATCGCGGTCACGAATGATGACGAAGCGAATATTCTCTCTTCGATGTTAGCTAAGCGCTTGGGTGCGCGCCGAGTGATGAGTCTCATTAATCGGATGAGTTATACCGCTTTAGTGGAAAGTAGTATTGACCTCGCTATTTCCCCGCATCAAATTACGATTGGTGCACTGCTGACGCATATTCGGCGCGGTGATATTGTAGCGGTTCATTCTTTGCGGCGGGGGGCTGCAGAGGCGATTGAGGTCATTGCGCATGGCGATAAGAAAACTTCGCGTGTCGTCGGGCGGCGTGTCAGTGAAGTAAAATTGCCACCTTCAACGATTATTGGCGCTTTAGTGCGCAATGAGGAAGTGATCATCATGAAAGAGGGTGACGATGTACTGATTGAGCCAGATGACCATGTCATTATGTTCCTGACTGATAAGCGCTATATTCCTGCTGTAGAAAAACTCTTCCAAGTCGGTATTCATTTCTTTTAATCATGCAATATGGCGTTATTTTCCGAATTCTCGGAATTTTTTTGATGCTATTTAGCTTAACCATGCTACCACCGATTGCAATTGGTGAGCTCATGGGTGACCCTGATTTATCTAATTTCTGGTGGGGATTTGGCTCGGTTTTATCGGCGGGTGTTTTGTTGTGGACACCGTTTAGAAAGTGTCGAAATGAACTCCGTTTACGCGATGGCTATTTAATTGCGGTATTATTTTGGGTCGGTTTAAGTGTTGCCGCCACTATACCCTTATCTTTATCGACCAGTTTTGAAATTAGCTTGGCGAATGCTTTTTTTGAAACTGTTTCAGGTTTTACTACGACCGGTGCAACAGTAATAGTCGGTTTGGATTCTTTACCACGCTCAGTTAATTTTTATCGCTTAGAGTTACATTGGTTGGGTGGTATGGGCATGATCGTATTGGCGGTTGCGATTTTACCAATGTTAGGGATTGGGGGGATGCAGCTCTATAAAGCTGAAACACCAGGACCCGTTAAAGACTCTAAATTGACACCACGTATCACGGAAACCGCACGTTTACTTTGGTATGTCTATTTACTTTTGACTTTAATCGGAATTGGCTTATTTCTGCTAGGTGGTATGACTTGGTTTGATGCAGTCTGTCACGCTTTCTCGGCAGTATCTACTGGAGGTTTTTCTACCCATGATTCTAGTATGGGATACTTTAATAATCCTTTCTTAGAGTACTCAGCAACTTTTATTATGATTATGGGTGGTGTTAGTTTTACTCTGCATTTTACAGTTTTAAGTAATAAATCTATAAGATACTATTGGTTTGATTCAGAGTTTAAAATCTATTTACTGATTATGTTAGTAGTATTTTTCATTTGTGTTTTAGTCTTAATGAAGAATAACTACTATCCTGATTTATTGACTACCATCCGCTATGCTAGTTTCCAAGTAGCTTCAATTATGACCTCAACCGGCCTATTAACCACAGATATGTCAGTATGGCCGACTTTATTACCCGTCTTATTAATGTTTGTCAGTTTTGTAGGGGGTTGTGCAGGTTCTACGGGGGGCGGTTTGAAAGTGATTCGCTTCTTATTATTAATGAAGCAGGGGTTACGTGAAGTGAGTTTACTTACGCATCCGCATGCGCATACGCATATCAAAGTGAATGGTGAGCCAGTTCCGGAAAGTGTGACGCGGGCGATTTGGGGATTCTTTTCCATGTACGTTGCGGTTTTCACTATTTTTATGCTGGGAATGATGGCTGCTGGGCATGATCAAGTTACTTCTTTTTCTGCCGTGGCTGCGACTTTAAATAATATGGGTGTTGGTTTAGGTGAGGTTTCGAGTAGCTTTTCGGTTCTAGATGACTTCACTAAATGGTGGCTTTCCTTTGCTATGCTGATGGGGCGTTTAGAGTTGTTTACGGTCTTAGTTCTGTTCTCACCTAGTTTTTGGCGCAGGTAGATTAAAGCGGCAGATGCTGTTGTAGTGATTGCAGTGTGCTAGGCAACTGGACTAGTCTAGCAGCGATTCGGGCAAGGAGAACTAAACATGCCTCAACAAGTGATTAAAGTGACAAAACCCAAGCGCCAAGCCAGCAAAATCATGTCAGCACGTCAAGCCGTGGAGTTAATCCCTGCGGGTGCGACACTGGCGACGAGTGGTTTCATTGGGATTGGTTTTGCGGAAAATATTGCCGTGGCCTTAGAAAAACTTTTCCTTGAGCGCAGCCAACAAGTAGACGCTAGTCAAGATTATCCGCATGATTTAACCTTGGTCTATGCCGCTGGCCAAGGGGATGGTGGGCAACGTGGCTTAAATCACTTGGGGCATGCGGGTCTAGTTAAACGTGTCATCGGTGGACATTGGGGCTTAGCGCCAAAATTAGGTGAATTAGCCACCAGCAATCAAATCGAAGCGTGGAATCTACCCCAAGGGGTGATTTGTCATTTATTCCGCGATATTGCTGCGGGTAAACCGGGCACACTCACACCAGTCGGATTAGGCACTTTTGTCGATCCGCGTTATGGCGGTGGTAAGCTTAATGAACGCACTCAAGCCGATTTAGTGCGTCTCATGGAAATCGAAGGACAGGAATATCTACTCTATCAAGCTTTCCCGATCCACGTGGGCATCATTCGTGGCACCACCGCTGATCCTGATGGCAATATCACCATGGAAAAAGAAGCGCTGACCTTAGAGGTGCAAGCGATTGCGATGGCGGCGCATAATAGTGGTGGAATAGTGATTGCTCAAGTTGAGCGTATTGCTGAGCGCGGTACGCTCAATCCGCGTCAAGTGAGAATTCCAAGTGTATTAGTCGATTGTGTGGTGGTTGCCGAGAAGCCTGAATACCAGCAACAAACCTTTATTGAGGCATATAACCCAGCCTTTGCAGGTGAATTGCGCGTGCCGGTGTCGGCGATTGAGCCAATTCCTTTAGATGAGCGCAAAGTGATTGCCCGTCGTGCAGCGATGGAACTAAAAGCGCATGATGTGGTGAATTTAGGTATTGGAATGCCGGAAGGGGTCGCCAATGTGGCCACTGAAGAAAATATCTTTGACTTAATGACGCTCACGGCGGAACCCGGTGTTATAGGTGGGATTCCTGCCGGTGGCCTGAATTTTGGGGCTGCCACCAATACCCAAGCGATTCTCGATCAGCCTAATCAATTTGATTTCTATGATGGTGGTGGCTTAGATATTGCGGTCTTAGGCTTGGCACAAGCCGATCAAGAAGGGAATCTGAATGTTAGTAAATTTGGTCCGAAACTTGCTGGGGCGGGCGGTTTTATTAATATCTCGCAGAATGCTAAAAAGGTGGTGTTTGTCGGCACTTTCACCGCTGGCAAATTAGAGTTATCCATTGACAATGGCGCGATCAGCGTGCGGCAAGAAGGCAAAACCCGCAAATTTGTTAATCAAGTCGAGCATCGAACCTTTAGTGGACGGGTAGCTTTTGCCTCGAAACGTCCAGTGCTTTATGTCACTGAGCGCGCGGTGTTTAAGCTTTGTGAAGAGGGCATTGAGCTGGTGGAAATTGCGCCCGGCATTGACCTAGAGCGTGATGTGCTGGCACAAATGGACTTTATGCCGATGATGCGAGAACCACCTAAATTAATGGATGCGCGTTTGTTCAAAGATGAGCCGATGGGGATTCGTGAAGCATTATTGGCTGCTAGTTAGGTAGCTAGTTGTTAGCGGGGGACAGGCTGAAGTTATGCTAATATCAGCCTAGTGAAGTAAGTTTTTGGAGTGATGTGCTGATGTTAGCAAAGCAGCTTGAGTACCTTAGTGTATTAAATTATTTAGCGGCTGAGCGCTTAAGCACTGAAAAATACGAGTATGTGGCTGGGCAAGTTTATGCAAGGGCTGGAGCCAAGATTAATCACAATATTATTACCGCTAACTTGTCTGCGCTGTTTTGGGCGAGCTTACGTGGCAAGCCTTGTTTTCCTGTTGCCAGTGACATGCTCATCAAAACCGCCCATGATCGCTATCGCTACCCTGATGTTGTAGTCGTATGCAATGACGATCCTTCTCAAGATGATTATGTGCGTGAACACCCGATTTTAGTCGTGGAGGTGATCTCAGAAAGCACCCGTCGCACAGATAAAACGGATAAGCGTTTGGAATACATCGCTTTGCCTAGTTTGTTGGAGTATGTGCTAGTCGAGCAGGATATTGCCGAAGTGACAGTGTATCGCCGTAATGCGGGTTGGCAACCTTCTTATTATTATTTGGGCGAAGAGGTTTGGCTGGAATCGATGGGTGTTGCGCTGCGCGTCGAGGATATTTACGAGCGCGTGGAGAATGCTGAGTTGACTAGGTGGCGTTTGGAAAAGTTAGATGCCGAACTTTAATTAAGCAATCGCACTTAACTGCCAAGCTAGAGTCTATTCTTTCAAGATCAACCCATTCCATCACTTACGCTCAAGGATGAACCTATGAAACTTTCCCGTGTTCATTTTTCTATTTTCTACCTAGTTTGGCTGTTAATGCTTAGCAGTTTGAATCCGGCTTATGCTGCTTTTCGCTCAGGTTCAGTGATTGCGAATCTAGCTACTCAAGGTTCAGCCAATGCGGTGGCTGTACTGCCGGATCAACGTCATGTTTTGGTCGGTTCGGCTCAAGAAGGTTTATTGGCGGTTGATCTGCGTTCGGCAGAGAACCCTAGTGTAGTTAATACACTCAGTGCTTTGCAGCAGGTGGAGTCGATTCTTATTCGGGGCAAATTAGCCTTCATTGCTAATGGTGCGGGTGGCTTAGCGCTAGTGGATGTGAGCCAGCCAACGGCTTTAAAACTGTTAGCTCGCTTGGATACTTCCTCTTATGCTTTTGATGTGGCAGTCACTCCAGATGGGCGCACAGCGTTTGTCGCGGATAATACCAATGGGGTGGTGGTGGTAGATGTGAGTCAGCCGACTAAACCACGCCAGCTAGCGGTGATTCCTAGTTCGGCAGCGAGTGCAGGAGTGGCACTGAATGGCAATGGACACACTTTGTATATTGCGGATCAAGCCGATGGGATTCAAATTGTTGATGTTAGTAGGCCACAAGCTCCCGTGCATCAAGGCCATTTTAACCCAGCCGGACATCCACAACGCTTAGTGGTGTCAAAAGATGGGCGCTGGTTATTGGCGGCAAATAATGAGGGGGGCTTGAGTATGCATGCGCTACAGGTTTCAGCGCGCCATCAAAGCACTCAATTACCCCTGCGCAATGCTTTTGCAGTGCAGTTGAGCCAAGACGGGCAAAGCGCTTTGGTCGCCGACTTATTTAGTGGTGTGGTCATTGTGGATATTAGCAATCCCCTTATTCCACAAGTCGTGCAGCGGATTAAGACCCAACGGGCGGCTCAGGGGCTGGCAGTGAGTCAGGATCAGAAAACCGCCTATATCGCGGATACTCAAGCAGGTTTGACAGTGATTCGTTTCCGTTAGTCGGAATGCGCTCAAATATCAGTCAATCCTGACTATAGTTAAATTAGAACACTGCTGAGAGTGTCAGCTCTGCTGTTGTCACAAAATCCTGCTTAAACCTTCTGGATGCTGTCATGCCGCAAGATTTGGTATTTATTCTCATTGGCCAATCGAATATGGTGGGTTGGACAGAGAGTTTATTTAGTGAATTACCCGATTGGCTGAAAGTAAAGCCGGTACAAGTTGAATTCCACCAACATGGACGCAAAATGGAGTTCAACCAGCAAACGGGTGGACGTATTGGCCCTGAAGTTTCCTTCACTAAATATTTGGCCGCTTGGTATCCGGGGCGGAAAATTCGTGTGGTGAAATTAGCGGTGGGTGGCACGTCGATTTATGATTGGGCGCGCTTGTGGAATCCACGTTTATCCTTCCGTATGACTGAAAGCACCATTCAATCGAGTTTATATGCTTTGCTCAAGCAGCAAATCACCGTGAGTCAAGTCTTGACGCAGGGGAATACCGTGAATGCCTTTGTCTGGATGCAGGGCGAGCGCGATGCACGCTATCCACTCGCCGCCGATGCTTATTTGGGTAATTTGAAAGCGTTTATTACCGACTTGCGCCGCGAATACGCCAGCCCGAATGCTGCTTTTATTTTAGGGCGGATTAATCCACCGAAGGCGCAGCATCCAGCCGTGGATGTACTGAGGAAAGCCCAAGAAATCGTGACCACGCAAATGCCGCGCACGGTTTGGGTGAATACCGATGATTTATCCAAAGCTGCCGACCAAATCCACTATGATACTTTGGGCGAAGTCGGTTTAGGTCGGAGCTTTGCGTATGCGGTGAGGCGGTTCATTGGATGAGTAGCGGCAATTGAGCCATACTATCTATTAATTAAATTTTTATAAATAGCGATATATTATACTTCTTACAAAAGTCACTTTTTAATCAGTTTGATCGACTAAATTCTGACTGATTTTAGGCTGATCTTTATGTATAGCAAGCTTTAGCAGAAAAACGGAATAAATCAATTTTAACTTTCGCAAGAAAAATATTATGAATTTTTTTCTATGAATTGATAATTTTTTTCTATAAAAAAAATCCAATTTTAAACTATAATAAAAACTACAAGTAAACTTTAAAAAATCTAACTATAAATCCTATAAATAAGCTTTAAAAATATAGGTTTTTTGAATTTAAAGTATGCTTGAGGATAGGTTTCTTATATAAAAGGAGTTAAAAATGGAGCGTCAAAATATTGTAGTATCAATACCTCGGGATTCTCTAAAGTCAAGTGACTTTTCTCTTGATGAGAATGGGGATTTAGTTATAGATAAAAAAACGATAAATACTATAGTAAAAGAAAATATAAATAAAATACCTACACTTGAGGAAAAAGCTATATCAGTGACAATTGGTGTTTCTTGGTAAGGAAATAATACTGCGGCATTCTAGCAGTGTCGCAGATCTAGGAAAAATTTATGTTTAAAATAACATTAGTTTCAGCACCTTTTGGACCATTTGCACTACCTAGTATTGGTTTAAGTATTTTGAAGGAGGTTCTTAAAAAAATAAATTACAATGTATCAATAGAGTATTCCAATATAAGATTTGCGAAAGAGGTGGGAGAAGATTTCTATAGCTTAATTTCAAATGGATACCCATCAACAGTTGCGTTAACAGGTGAATTTTTATTTTCTACATACTTCTATGAAAAAAATGATAAAGAAATTGATGATTATATTGAAAATGTTCTTTTAACAGATATTGATGAAAATAAAAAGGATGAGTTTATAGATGTTTATAAAAAAAATATTGAGAAATCAAAAAAATGGATTCAGTGTGAAGCAAAGCGCTTGGTAGCTTTGAAGTCAGATATCTATGGTTTTACCTCTATGTTTCAGCAGAACATGTGCTCTTTTTCTTTAGCTAGAGAAATAAAAAAATTAAAGCCAGCCGCTATAATTATATTTGGTGGTCCAAACTTTGAATCTCCAATGGGAATTGAGTTTTTAAGAAATTTTGATTTTATAGATGCAATTTGCTCGGGCGAAGGTGAGCAGGCTTTTGTAGGTTATTTAAATTATTTAAAAGACGGTAATATCTCGTATCTGCATAAAAATATTTATATAAAGGGTCTTTCACAAGAAATTATGGGGCAATTGAAATCACCGCAAGTCTTAGATTTAGATGAATTGCCGTTTGTCAATTATGATGATTATTTTTCACAGTTAAAGAAATTAACTAAAGTCGCTCAAAGTAAAGCTAGACTACTATTTGAAACCTCCCGTGGTTGTTGGTGGGGAGAAAAATCACATTGTATATTTTGTGGTCTAAATGGCATTTCAATGAATTTTAGATCTAAGTCCTCTAAAAGAGCTTTAGCAGAAATACAATACCTAAATGATAAATATCAATCTATTCCAATATCAGTTGTAGATAATATTATTGATTACAAATATTTCAATGATCTTTTGCTTTCTATTCCAATCGCCAACCTTAAAGTAGATTTGTTCTATGAAACTAAAGCTAATTTAAAAAAAGATCAAATAAGAATTATGAAAATGGCTGGAATTAACAAAATTCAGCCTGGTATAGAGAGTTTGTCTTCTAATGTATTAAAAATTATGAAAAAAGGTGTCAAAGCTATTCAGAATATATGTTTGCTTAAATGGTGTATGGAAGAGGATGTTATTCCTGAATGGAATATGCTTTGGGGATTTCCTACAGAGCTTCCGGAAGATTACTATTCAATGCATAAATTAATTCCTAGTATTTTTCATTTTAACCCTCCAATTAGCTCATCAAAAATTAGATTGGATAGATTTAGCCCTTTGTATGAAAAGAGCAATGAATTCGGCCTAAAAAACGTGCTTCCTTATACCGCGTATAATAAAGTCTATAGTTTCAATAATAACTCTATAGAAAAAATAGCTTATTACTTTGATTTTTTATATGGTAACTCATATAATCCAGTAAACTATATAGAAAATTTGAAGGAGCTTATTGAGAATTGGAAGGTTTTTAGTAAAGAGGCTTATCTACTTTATTTAATTCAGGAGGTTTCAGTTTTTATTTTTGATAATAGGATTTTAAGTAAGGGCATGGTTTATCAATTGCCTTTGGAAGCTGCTGATTTTTTAATTTTGTTTGATAAACCAATTAATAAAGTTAATTTTGAATTAGATTTTTTTGAAAATAGAATATTAAAATTTTTAATAGATAAAGGCATCTTAATTATTATTGATGATATTATTTTTAATGTTTCTTCAAACATCTTGAATTTGAGTAAGGATAATCCGGCTATAGTTAAATTTGCAAGGAACATTGAAAAAAAATCTATTGTAGAAGGTTTAGGTGTCAAAGTTGCCTGTGAGAGAGCTATTATTTAAATAGCTCATAAATTATTTTAATTTTTGATGAGTGATATTAAAAAATGTTCAGTGGTTATTAGAAATGCCTAAGCCAAAGGCATTTCCTCTTTTATTAATTCGCCATCGCGAATACTCATTTTTCGCCAGCCGCCATTGTCATTCATGGTAATCCAGCGGCGCTCTTCTTCACGGTAGAACCAGTCTTTATCAATTTCATAAAAAACCATCCGTCCCGTCGATTCCCAAATATTCACAATTTCATTGGTATGGGAGCGAATTTCATCGAAGTCAGTGGTGCATTTACGTCCCATATCGCTATAGAGCTGATGCAGTTCTAACAACAAATTTAGTACCTTATTATCCATATCGACAATATTTAAACCCACCCGCCGCGCTTCTTTTTTCAAGATAGGATAAGAGTGGCTGGGATAAGCGGAGTTTAAAGCACTGGCGATTTTTTTGATTTGGCTTTCATCTTGACAGTGGTAGCTGAGGATTTGTTCGCAGAGCATCATGGATAAAGACTCAGCCCGATCCACTGCGCCAATCACTAAAGGATGCACATAATTGAATAGCGATTTATAGGGGTTGGAGGATTCATTGTCTTTCTGGGCTTGCCACAAATGAATCACTCGCTTTAATTCATCTAAGCTCACACTCACTCGATCATTGTCCCGATCAATCGGCGATAAATCATGGGTCAACGATGTATCCACCGAGGTCAAATAAGCCATCGGCCCCATATGAATTTCATCCGCACCCAGTGCAAGCATCGTGGCAGCACTCGCGCATTCGAGCGGGACTAAGGCCACCACCTGCTCATAGTATTCGCGCAATAAACTCACCATTCGTAGTGAAGCTTGCCCATTGCCGCCATCGGATTTAATAAAAATATTTACCCGCTTTCCACCACCGTGTGCACTCAAGAGGTGATACAAAGCAATCACATCACTATGGCAGACCGTACCCCGTGGATTATTCCAATAGGTAATCAAGTCACCTTCTAACTGCTCACCTAAAGCTTGCAGAAGGGTTTGGGTTTCATTAAAGCGTAGCGGCGGACGTTTAATATTAAGTTCTGCAGGGGCATTAATTTCTTCTTGGTTTGACATGCTTAATCCTAGTTTTAAAGTATTGTGTCAGTAGTTTAGTGATACCTTGCTCAGCTAAGCTTACAAGTTTTCCGCTAATCGGTCGTTGTGTTTTAGGGGCAGCGTGTTAGGCTATCGTTAATATTTATAAAAATAATTTTTAAGAGTCACACCCCATGACCCCATTAGCCTGTTTAGTCGTTGGGCTTAGCCTGAGTTTACTCACTGCTTGTCAGAGTGAGGATACCAAGCTAGCACAAAAGCCTGATCCTAGTCCCTCTGTATTGACAACTGAGTCGGCCGTTGTGAAGGCTGAGTCCAATACTAATCCCACTCCAGCAGTACCCGATTTCCAAGCCTTACAAGCGGAATTAGCTAGCTTACAACAGCGTCTACAAACAACAGAAGCCAGTTTAACGCAGTCGCAAGCTGAATTGAGTAGCAAAACAGAGCAGCTCCAAGCTTTGAAAGCTGAGCAACAAGTTTATCTACAGCAACAAGCTAGTCTTGACAGCACGAGTGAGCAAATCAAACAGCTAGAGCAACAAATCAGCCAGAAAGATCAGCAGTTAAGCCAGATAGAACATAGCTTAGTACAAGCAGAGTCTGAGTGTCAGCAGGCCAAGCTAGTGCAAGCAGCTACTAAGCAAATAGCTGAATTAAAGCCGAATCAGGTAGAGCATTAAGTTCTATTTAGACTTGGGCATATTACAACGATTAATAACAAGAGCTAGAGCCATGTCAAACCCCCATTGCCTGCTATCGCGTTGGCTAGGCCACCTTTCTTTGTGGCTAGCTTGCTTACTTCTAAGCTTGTTACCTTTGACGAGTCAAGCCGTCGTCAGTCTTAGCCCTAATTTGCAAGTTAGCTTAGTCGATGGCACGGCTAATGATCAGATTTTAGCAAATACCAGTGTCCATGCGCGTGAGATCTTAGCCGATGGTTCTTCGGTCTGGCGCACCGTGATGAAAACGGATGCAGTCGGTAAAGCAAATTTCGCTTTAGAGGGGTTAGGGGCGGGGCGTAATTATCAGTTGTATGCGATTAGCCCGTCTGATGGTAACTATCGAGTCAGCGAGTTAGTCAAAGCCACGGGTAGTTTCTTATTTCGAGTCGGCTCACCTTTATTGAAGGTGACCGTCAAAGATGCCTTAGCCAATAGCGTGTTGCCAAATCTGCCTATCACGGCTTGGTATAAACAGCCGGATGGCAAACTGATGTGGGCTGCACAAAAAACCACTGATGCGAATGGCAAAGTGGTGTTTGATATTCCACAGCTTTCTCAGGGGCGGCCAGTGCAATTATCCGCGACGGCATTTAATGCCACCCGTGGGGTTAGCGAGTGGATCACTAAAGTAGCTGAAACAGAATTTGCACTGGGTGAAACGCGTATCCAGCTCTTAGATGCCACACAAGTTACCCAGTCAGCTTTGGCAGCTACCTTGATTCATGTGCGTGAATTATTAGCGGATGGCAGCTCAGTGTGGGTGAGTCAAGGCAATACTGATGCTCAAGGGGTGCTGCGTTTAAATCTTTTGGCGGGTAAAAAATATGTGTTATTAGCCCAAGATAAAGCCTTCAATAAATACCGTACCAGTGCTCCCTTACAAAAGGGTGAGCAGTTTACTTTCAAACTGGGTTCTTTGCCACTTAAGGTTAAACTCAGTGATGCGGTGAGTAATGCGAATTTAGTGGGCATCAATGTCACGGCCTATCAATTATTAGATACGGGAGCGTATCAATGGCGCACGGCGGCGACTACCAATACTAATGGGGAACTAGCTTTAGATTTACCCGAACTGAGCACCGGCGGCAAAGTCGAATTACGTGCTAGCGCTTATAATCAATTTACCGCGCGCTCCAAGTTGATTACGCAAGCAGGCAGTGAGGTTTGGAAATTAGGCAATCACCGCATTAAAGTAGTCGATGGCACTTTGGCGAATCAGCCAGCATTGGCGAATCACACGGTCTATGTACGCGAAAAACTCGCCAATGGTACAGAACAATGGTTTGCGACTACTAAAACGGATACTGAAGGTTTATTACGCCTTGATTTGCCGGGTTTAGAGCAAGGGCGGCAGTTTTATCTACAAACCCAGAGTTCATTGACTAAGAGTTATAAAACCAGTGCGGTTCTTAAGGCCACTGGTGATGTGGTATTTGTTGTTGGTTCTAATCCCTTAGTAGCTACCTTGAAGGATGCCTATTCTCAACAAGCCCTAGTAGGCATTGATGTGGTGGCATGGCGCATGCTGGCCGATGGCAGTCGGCAATGGCGTGGTCAACAAAAAACCGATGCGAATGGTAAAGTGACTTTTGATTTAGCAGAACTCAATACTGAAAGCGCCACGATTCGCTTACAAGCCACAGTCTATAACAAATTCACGGCAACTAGCCCTGCTTATACACAGAGTGGTGCGGTTGATTTCTTAGTAGGTTCCGTAGTAATAACCGTGCGCGATGGCACGGCTGCGGATCAAGCTCTATTACCTAATTTAGAAGTGCATGTGCGTGAGCAACTTGCGGATGGTAAGTCGACTTGGATTGGCAAGGGAACGACTGATAGCAATGGGCTATTGCGGATTGATTTGCCGGATTTAGATAAGGGTAAACAATATCGTCTGAATGCTATTAGTCCAGTTACAGGGCGTTATCGGGATAGCCAAGTGTTGAATGCACGGGGTCAATATACTTTTTTAGTGGGTACACGTTTGTTATTAGTGAACCTACTGAATGCTATCAGTGGAGCCGCAGTACCCAACATCAATGTCACGGCTTATAAACTCGATGCCGATGGTGTGAATCGTTGGAAAGGCTGGACGACGAGTGCTAATACGGATGCCCAAGGACTCGCTAAGCTTGATTCGGAAGCTTTTTCCGTCACGGGCAATCGCTTTATTTTGGTGGCAACTCCCTATAACGGTGGGCGTGTGGAGAGTGCGAGTTTTGCGGCGGGTGAGTATGCAGTGAAATTTCCAGTGGGTAGCATTCCCGTTACTTTAACAAATCTAGCCACAGCTAGCGTGATGCCAGACATAAGCCTAAATGCTTACCGTGTAGATGCAAGCAATCGCTTATGGTGGGTAAAAGCTGGTAAAACCAATGCAGCAGGGCAAGTGCTGTTTGACCTAGAAACTTTAAGCAATGGAGAGCGCCATGTGTTGGTTGCGCAAGACCCTTTTAAACAAGGCCGCAATTATTATAGTCGCTTAGTAAACAGTACGGGTGCGGTCGATTTTGGAATTCGACTGGATGCAGAAGGAAGTCGCTTAGATTTGGAGTTGCCACGTTTAGAAATACTAACACCAAAGCAAACCGAGGTAGGCACTACTGGTTTTACCCTGACGGGAACGGCTTTAGACAACTGGGCAGTGCGTGAACTTGCCGCCAGTGTCAGTGTAGACGCCAATACACAAGCTTTAGCAACTGAATGGAATCCTTTAACGGGTGACTGGTCGGCAAAAGTACCCGCTAATCTATTAGTCGCGGGTAAAGAAGCGAAGGTCACGGTAGTGGCTTGGGATAAGGCTGGGAATCGTGCGGAGCGCACAGCGCTATTTAAGGTGATTGCGGATCAAGCTCTGCCAGTTATTCAAATCAGCTCACATCGTGAGGGAGATGAGGTGGTTAAAACCGGCTTTATCCTCAAGGGTCAGGTCAGCGATGATACGGGGGTGGCAAGTTTAACTGCACAAGCTCAGGGATTGGCTAACTTAGCCGTTAAGAATTTAACCCTTAGTAGCCAAGGTGATTGGGCTTGGGTGATCCCGAATGGTCAATTAACTGCAGGGCAAACGCTCAAACTCGCTCTGACTGCAACGGATGTGAGTGGCAAAGTAGCTACGCAAACGCTTAGTCTAAAGGTGATTGGGGCAGCGGCGGAAACTCGTCAATTGGTTAATCGCATTACATTTGGGGCTTCATCCAGTTTATTAGCTGAAGTACGCAGTGTAGGTGCCGATGCCTTCTTAGAAGCGCAATTAAAGCCGAGTCATATTCAAGCCCCTGCGTTTGATAGTGCAGTGGCTAGTTTACCGCTGGTGACTCCTGAGGATTTGCAGGCTTACACCTTATTCCATATGGTGAATAGTCCTCGCCAGTTGCAAGAAGTGATGACTTGGTTCTGGGATAATCACTTCAATACGAACTTAGATAAGACTGGCAATAAGCTGCTGTATGAACTAGTAGAAAATGATGTTTTCCGCGCGAATGCTTTAGGGAATTTCTATAACTTATTGCTGAGCAGCGCGCAGAGTCCAGCCATGTTGCTGTACTTGGACAACACCTCGAATGTAAAGGCGAATGCTAATGAAAACTATGCCCGTGAAGTCTTGGAGTTGCATACTGTCGGTGTGAATGGTGGCTACTCACAACGTGAAGTCGAAGCCTTAGCGGAGATTTTTACTGGTTGGCAAGTCAAATATGATGCTTTCTATTTTAACCCTGAGCAGCATAATGCTGCGGATAAAGTGTTTTGGGGGCAAGCCATTAAAGGTGGTGGTGTCGAGGAGGGTGAGCAGGCTTTACGTTTCTTAGCCCGCCATCCCGCCACTGCAAAGTATATCTGCTCTAAGTTAATTACTCTGTTTGTCAGTGATAAACCCGTGGATGCTTTGCTGCAACGTTGCTCAGCGACTTTTATTGAAACTGCTAGCCAGCCGGATCAAATTGCTCAGGTATTGCGCATGATTCTGACTGCTCCAGAGTTTAATGCAGAGCAGCATTTTAATAGCAAATTCCGCACCCCCGTAGAGTTTGGGGTCGCGGCTGTACGTGCCTTTGCTGGTCAAGTGAGTACTAAGGGCTTGGTTGAGGAAACCAAACGTATGGGCTTAAATTTATACCGGAATTCAGTGCCTACGGGTTGGTCAGAAACGGGGGATGATTGGATTAGCACCGGCTTATTGCAGGAACGTATTCGCTTTGTGAATCGCTTAGTTGCTGGCAGTGTCACAGGCATTCAATTAGACCCCGCTGCTTTTTTCCGGAGTCGTGGTGCGTTGACCACAGAAAGCATCTTGGCAGAAAGCTTTGATCTGCTGATGAATAATCAATACAGCAGTGTGGAGTGGCAAACGGCTTTTGATATTTTGAATGCAGAAGGGGCGTTTGATTTAGAGGCCGCGAATGCCAATACACGCCTAAAAGCGATGTTAGCCACGCTACTTAGTTATCCAGCATGTAACTACCAATAATAAGGATAAAGACCATGCAAAGACGTGACTTTTTGAAGCTAATGCTTTCCTCGTCCTTCGCGGGGAGTGCTTGGCTGTTAGATGATTCTTTCCGCCTGAATACAGCGCAAGCTGCCGCAGCCCCGAAAACTTTAGTGGTGATCTTTCAGCGGGGTGGCTGTGATGGCTTAAATGTAGTTGTGCCCTATGCGGATACCGATTATTACCGCTTACGCCCCGGTATTGCGATTGCGCCAGCCGGGCAAGCCAATGGGGCTTTGGATTTGAATGGTTATTTTGGCTTGCACCCGGCGATGCAAAGTTTACATCGTCTATATCAACAGCAGCAGGTCGCTGTGTTTCCAGCCGTGCATTATCCACAAGCTTCCTTATCGCATTTTGATAGCCAACAGTTTATTGAAAGCGCTGCGCTTCGTAGTGATTTAGATGGCTGGCTCAATCGGCATTTAGCTAACTCACTCAATAGTACAGGTATGCGTGGTGTCGGGTTTGGGAGTGAGCTTGCGCAAGCCTTACGGGGTAGCGTGGTGGTTTCATCGCTTAAGGATTTGGCAAACTTTGATTTAGGCATCAGTGATAGTGAAGAGATCCGCTTAAGTTCGCGCCTAAATACCGTGTATGCCCAACACCCAGAGGATCTTAATCCTTACTCGCAGCTTTTAAAGCAAACCGGTCAGACTTTATTGCGCGATTTAGATCTGACGCGCCAAATTGATCCCAAAGCTTATCGCCCCGCTAATGGAGCGATCTATCCGGTGAATCTGTTTGGGAGTCAATTGCAACAAACGGCGCAATTGATTAAGCAAGGTGTTGGACTGGAGGTGGCTACGATTGATTTAGGCGGTTGGGATACGCATAGCAGTCAAGGGGGAGCCTCGGGGCCACAAGCAAATTTATTAAAAGTGTTTGCGGATGGCATTGCGGCTTTTTGCGCCGATTTAGGCACAAATATGCAAAATGTGCTGGTCTTGACCATGACCGAATTTGGCCGCACCGCTGAGGAGAATGGTAGCGGTGGCACCGATCATGGCAATGCTTCGGCTTGGTTTGCAGTGGGTGGACGAGTGAAAGGCGGCATTTATGGGACTTGGCCGGGCTTAGCCAAAGAGAAATTATATTTGCAGCGCTATTTAGCCCATAGCGTGGATTTTCGAGATATTTTCGCTGAGGTTTTGAGTAAGCATCTGGGCAATACGGCAATGAGCCAGTTGATACCGAATTATACGCCGCAACTGCGTCAGTTTATCGCTTAAGATAATCTACAACTGGTTCTGTTAGGATCAGTTGTAGGTTTTTAATGTTTATTGACGTTTACGTAA
>AATN01000031.1_pt1 | contig 35847 bp, 18 predicted proteins | sample 270648 | NCBI WGS metagenome assembly AATN01 (sample SAMN02954269, study PRJNA17659) | bioreactor sludge metagenome | biome: terrestrial; feature: bioreactor; material: sludge; isolation source: Enhanced Biological Phosphorus Removal (EBPR) bioreactor sludge | place: Australia: Brisbane, Queensland
ATCTTGGCGAGTCCGCCGCGCGCCGTTTCCCGATAGCTCGCCTTCATGTCGCAGCCCGTTTCCCACATCGTGCGCACGACCTCGTCGAAGGACACGATGTGCTGGCCGTCGGAGAGCAGGGCGTAGGCGGCGCAGTCGACGGCGCGTACCGCGGCAATGGCGTTGCGTTCGATGCAGGGAATCTGCACGTAGCCGCCGATGGGGTCGCAGGTGAGGCCCAGATGATGTTCCAGCCCCATCTCCGCTGCATATTCGATCTGTCGTACCGAGCCCCCCAGCAGTTGCGCGGCGGCACCGGCAGCCATGGCGCAGGCCGTCCCCACTTCGCCCTGGCAGCCGACTTCGGCGCCCGAGATCGAGGCGTTGCGCTTGACGAGGTTGCCGATCAGTCCGGCCGTGGCGAGGGCGCGGTGGATCTTTTCGTCGGACAGCTGCGCTTGTTGCTGCAGGAAGAACAGCACAGCGGGCAACACGCCACAGGCGCCGCAGGTCGGCGCGGTCACGACCTCGCCGCCGGCGGCATTCTCCTCAGACACGGCCAGCGCGTAGGCAAACTGCAGCGCGGTTTGTCCGAAGTAGCCGGCGAGACTTTGCGCGCGCGCGTGATACGCCGAGGCCTTGCGCGGCACGTTCAGCGTCCCGGGCAGGCGGCCTTCGGCATTCAGGCCGCTGGCGATGGCTCTCCGCATGCAGGTCCACACGCCGCTCAGATACGGCCAGATCGGCGGTCCTTCGTGGCGGTCGACCAGTTCCCAGAGGCGCCGGCCTTCGCCTTCCGTTTCGTCCAGAATCTCACGCATGCCGGCGTAGGGATAAACATCGTCGCCGCCGTCGGGTTGGCCGTTTTCGTCGAGCAAGGCGCCGCCGCCCACCGAGTACACGACGCGCGCGGCAAGAACGCCGCCGCCAGCGTCTAGCGCTTCGAACTGCATGCCGTTGGGGTGCCGCGGCAGCAAACGATCCGGTAGCCAGACGATGTCGACCGGCGTCGGCGCAAACGGTACGCTGACCGCCCGGTCGGTCAGGTGGCCGCGGCCGGTGGCCGCCAGGGTGCCGTACAGCGTGACGCGCAGGCGTGCAGCCGTGGGGTTGGCGGCCTTGAAGGCTTGCGCGGCAAAGCGCGGCCCCATGGTGTGGCTGCTCGAGGGCCCGAGGCCGATGCGGTAGAGTTCGCGCAGGGATTTCACGTCATCAGCCTCCCACTTTCTCGTTGAACTCGTCGATCCTCCGACCGAGATCGGCGGCCTGGGTGCGGAGACAGCCCCAGTAGCTGCGGCCATCGTTCCGGCGGAGTCCGACGGAGGCACGGCGCTAGCGATGCTGTCGCCGGGGCACGCAGTCCTCTCGAACACCTCGGTCATCGCCGGTCCGGTGACCTTGGAGTGTCAGAGCGAGTCGGGTAACGGGTTGAAATGGCTGAAGATCGCCGCATGCGGACATGGATGAGGTCACTCGCGACGGATCTCACACCGGCTTGTTGATCAGTGCGTCATCCAGTTGCGTGGCGCGCAGACGGGCTGGCCTGTTCTCGAGGCGAGCAAAGTAATCGCGAAACTCGGCGCGATCGGGCAAGGTGCCAAACTGCAGGCCATAGCCAATCTGCGAGCCGACGTAGACGTCAGCCGCCGAGAAGTGGTCGCCAGCGATATAGGGATGCGCACTGACGGCCCTGGCCAGCGTATTGACCACCAGGTCGAGATTGCCATAGCCCACCATCCTCTGCTTTTCCTCACTGACCACGAAGCCCAGCGCGTTGTTCGTCGTCGCCTGCTCGAAAGGCCCGGCGGCGAAGAAAAGCCACCGATAGTAATCCTGCCGCTGCGCCGCTGGCGGTGCCAGGGCCGCTGCCGCAAACACGTCTGCCAAATAGGCAATGATGGCGGCGCATTCCGTGACCACTCTCCCCTGGTGCACGATCGCCGGCACCTTGCCCATCGGGTTGATATCGGTGTACGGCGGCGTCTTCATCTGAAGACCGTATTGCACGATTTCGGTTTGATAAGGCGCTTCGCACTCTTCCAGCATCCAGCGCACGATACGGCCACGACTTTGTGGATGGGTATAGAAAACCAGGTCAGACATGGTGAGCCCCTTGCAATGTTGAGGTGCATTCGATCAAAACGGGCTGCTGGAGGTAGACATCGATGCTCCGCCGACAAGTCTGCATTGACGGCGGTGACACGATGGACCGACGGTGGTTGCACCGGGCTCTGCTGGCGCCCACCCGCTGGCTGCTGACCGGAGGGTGATACGACGCGACGGGGTCATTGCTCATGCGTGTCGGTCTGCAGGCTCCGCTCGGAGGCGATCCGGGGCAGGATGAGGACGAACGCGACCCCTTTGCCCGCGTCGCTGAATCCGCGAATCGTCCCTCCGAGCACCCCGGTGACCAGGTTATAGACAATGTACAAACCCAGGCCGCTGCCACCTTGGCCCAGCCGGGTGGTGAAGAACGGCTCGAAGATACGATGGAGTATCCCATCGGGGATGCCGACGCCGTCGTCCGTGTAGTCGATCTGCACGCGATCGCCATCGAGCGGCGCGGCTCGGACGCGGATCAGCCCGGCCTCGATCCCGGCAAAGCCATGCGCCAGGGAGTTGCCGATCAGGTTGGCGAGTACCTGCTCCAACGGGCCCGGATAGCTGTCCAACTCCAGTTCGCGGGGGATGTCCAACTCGATACGGTGGGCGGTGCGCTTCAGTTGGGGTTGCAGCGTGACCAGCAATTCCTCGACGGTCTGGCGCAGGTCGAAGCGGCGGCGGCGGGCGCTCACCTGGTCCACCGCGACCTGCTTGAAATTGCTGATCAGGTCGGCGGCGCGGGCGGCGTTGCGCTCCAGCAGCTCGACCCCTTCCCGGCTTCGCTCCAGGAAAGTCGCCACCTGGGAGCGGCGCAGGGCCCCGGCGTCTACAGCGGCGGCGAAGTTGCGTACTTCCGTGCCCAGGCTGCTGGCGACGACGCGGGCGTTGCCCAGCGGGGTGTTGAGCTCGTGGGCCATGCCGGCCACCAGCTGGCCCAGCGCGGCCAGTTTCTCGGCTTGCACCAGTTGCTGCATCGCCTGGCGCAATTCGGCAGTACGTTCGGTGACCAACTCTTCCAGGTGCTCCCGGTGCCGTTCCAGTTCGTCCTCCGCCCGCTTGCGCTCGGTGATGTTTATGTGCTGAACGATCGCGTGGATCACTCGCTTCTGGGCATCCAGGACGGGGGAGATCGTCACCTCCAAAATGACCTGCGTTACTCCTCTTGATTGCAGCAGCCGAAGCTGGGAACTGTCATAGCGGATAGTGAACCAGACCTTCTCGCCCTGTTCAAAGACCCGCTTCACCAGTGGCATCGCCCCTTGTTGCTCAACAATACTATCCTCAAAAATGTTGTACTTCCCGACCAGATCCTCGTCGGCGAGGTGAAGCATGTCCCGACAGGCCTGGTTCATCCGAATCAGGACGCCTCTGTCGTCAGAAACCCACATCGAATGGGGGCTGTGCTCGATGACGGCTTCCAGGAATGCTTCTGAAGTGCGCAGGGCTTCTTCCGCCCGCTTGCGTTCGGTAATGTCGTAGATGAGGGACAACAGAACGCCTTGTTCGCCCAGCCGGACGGTTTCCGCCGACCATAGCGCTTCCAGAATAGCGCCCGTCTTGGTCCGAAAGCGCACCGGCGCATTCTGGAAAGACCCGTCCGCGCGAAGTTGCGCAATCATCCGATCACGCATCCCTGGATCGGCCCAGATGTCCAGTTCGATGGAGGTGTGGCCGACGGTCTCCTCGCGGGTATGGCCCAACATCTTCAGCCATTGCTCGTTGACGTCGAGGAACTGGCCGGTTTCGATGATGGAGATCACCATCGGCGCCGGGCTGGCGCGGAAGGCCTTGGCGAAGCGCTCCTCGCTTTCCTTGAGCGACTTGAGCAGCAGATGACCGGAGAGCGCATCGCTCACCCGCTCGGCGATGGTCTGGAACAGCCGTTGTTCCATGTCGGTCCAGCGCCGGTCGTAGGCGCACTGGTGGACGCCCAACACCCACGGCGGACCCAGTTGCGGTCGAAGCGCAACCGTCATCTGGCTCCGGACGCCACTGCGGCGAGCGAGGTCCGGCGCTTCGGGCGCACTGGCAAAGTCGGAAAGCGTCGGTCCATCGTGGCGCAACGTCCGGCGGAGATCGCGCCTGAAAGCGTCGTCCGGGACGATTTCAACGCCGTCCGGGGTGATTTCGGCGTCGGACGCGAACACGCCAGGCCACTCGGGCCGGGTCGCCTCGATCCGAATGTGGAAGCTGGCGGCATCGGGGTCGCAGGGATGGAGGAAAAAAGCGCGGTCGGCCTGGAAGATGTCCAGAAGCATGGCGGCCAGTTCGGCCAGGAGATCGGCGTCCCGTTCCGGTCGTGCGAGGATGCGCGAAATCCGGTCCAGGTTCTCCAGAAAGCGCGCATTGTCGCGCAAAGCCCGGTCGGACTCGATATGTTGCAGGGTATGAGCGATGATCTCCGCCACCATGCGCAACAAACGGGCGTCTTCCTCCCGCCATACCCGTTCGGCGGTCACGGCGTCGAAGCCGATGAAACCGCGCAATTTCCCGCTCCAGCTCACGGCAACGCAGATCAGCGCGCGGACGCCGCCTTCCAGCAGAATCGGCTTGAAGGCGGTATCGTCCGGCAACCTGGCCGTCTGAATTTCTACCACCTCGCTTTGCAACAGGTCGTAGAAAGGCTGGTAGTCCGCCGTCGGCAGATTTTGCAGATCCGGCATTTGGGGATGGATGCCCTGAGCGCACCACTCATGGGTGTTGCTCATGGTCAGGCCATCCGGCGCGATCAGGAAAAGATAGCTGCGGTCGACCTGGATCAAGCGACCGATGCGCTCCAATGTCCAGTTGACGCGGGCAGCAAAATCTTCCCAGCCGGGCTTGATCATCAGCGCCGAGATTTCGGCCACCGCCTGTTCCAAATCCAGGTGATAGCGCAATTGGGTTTCGGCGGCTTTGCGGTCGGTGATATCGAGATGATAAATGACAACGTGAGTGATAGTGCCGGTGGCGTCCCTGACGGGAAAGACCGTGGAATCCAGGTCTAAACAAGCCGCTGGGAGCGTCGGCGACTGGGCTTGAAATCGCGTCGAGTCGTAGCGACTTTGAAACCGAACCGTTTCCCCAAGATGGAATACCCGTTCAAGCAACGGTAAATAGCCCTGCTCCCGCAGTTGTTCATCCTGAAACAGGTTGTACTGCCCCACCAATCTCTCATCCTCGACCTGAAACAGATCGCGAGAGGCCTGGTTTTGTCGAATCAATGTTCCCGCTGTGTCGCAGACCACGATCGGAAGCGGACTCTGCGTGATGACGCTGTTCAGAAACGCCTCGGACGCCCGCAGCGCCTCTTCAGCGTGCTTTTTCTCAGTAATGTCGTAAACAAGAGATAACAAGACCTTCTGCTCGCCCAGCCGGAGGATTTCCGCCGAATACAGCGCCTGTCGAATCTCGCCGGTTCGGGTTCGAATGCGCACCGGCGTTTCCCGCAAAGATCCATCCGCGCGAAGTTGCGCGATCAGCCGTTCGCGCGTTCCCGGATCGGCCCAGATGCCAAGTTCCGTGGAGGTGTGGCCGATGATCTGTTCGCGGCTATCGTCGAACATGCGCAGCTGCTGCGCGTTGATGTCGAGGAAGCGGCCGGTTTCGATCTCGGTGATGGCCATCGGGGCTGGGCTGGCGTGGAATGCCGTAGCGAAGCGCTCCTCACTCTCCCGCAGCGCCTCCTCGGCTCGTTTCTGCTCGGTGATATCGCGGGCGAAGGCGAAGTTGTATTCTTTTCCGTCAACCGCGATGTAATTAGCCGCCACCTCGACCGGAAACCGCGAGCCGTCCTTGCGCCGATGCCACGTTTCGAACGTGAACGAACCGACCGACCGCAAGCGCCGCCACAATTCCGCTCGTTGCTCTTTGGGAAACTCCGGATCGAACTTTGTGATCCTGGCCCCAATCATCTCGTCCCGGCTGTAACCGAGTGAGCGGCAAGCCTGCTCGTTGACGTAGACGAGCGTTCCTTCGGCATCGAACCAAAATACCCCGACCGAAACCCGGTCGACGGCGATCTGGGTCAGCCGTAACGCCTCCTCCGCACGTTTGCGCTCAGTGATGTTCAGATGGGTGCCCACTATGCGCAGCGGTCGGCCAGCCGCATCCCACTCCACGACCTTACCCATGGACAGCACCCAAATCCAGTCACCGCAGCGGGTGCGCAGGCGAAACTCGGCCCGGTAGTCGCGTCGCTTGCCGGTCACGCAATCCTCGAAGAGATGCAACATCTCCTCGCAGTCTTCGGGGTGCAGCCAACTCGCCCATATCGCCGGCGACAGTTCAAGTTCGGACGGTTCGTAACCCAGCATCCGGGAGTATTCGTCGCTGAAAACTGTCTGGCCGGTGGCGATGTTCAGGTCGTACAGGCCCTGGCCGGAGACCTCCAGCGCCAAGGCAAGGCGTTCCTCGCTCTCGCGCAGGGCGGTTTCTGTTTGCCGCTGTGGAGTGAGCGGGTAGACCAGGGCGCAGTTGTATTCGCGGCCGTCGAGTTCGAGGTAATGGGCAAAAACCTCGACCGGAGACTGCGAACCGTCCCGACTGCGATGGGTGGTTTGGAAGTGGAGGGTTTTAGCCTGACGCAATTCTTGCCAATGCTCGGGCCAGCGTTCGCAGGGGAAGCCGGGATCGACATCCCATAGGGCCAGCCTCTGGAGTGCTTGCCGACTATAGCCAAGCGCGTGACAGGCTGGCTGGTTGGCGTCGACAAAACGGCCCTCTGGATTGATCCAGAACAACAGGGCGTTCGCAACCTGGGCGGTGGTGAACGGGTTCAATAGCGGTGTCTCTGGGGTTAGCTTACGCGCGGGGCTGGGGTCGGGAGGGCCGGCGCGACGGTCGGCAGGATGAGGTCGAAGGCGACGCCAAGGCCGGGTGGGTTCTGAACTTGAACCGTGCCGCCCAGCACGCCCGTCACCAAATTATAGACGATGTACAGCCCCAGCCCACTGCCGCCGCCACCCAGCTTGGTGGTGAAGAATGGCTCGAAGATGCGGTTTCGTATCGTTTCCGGGATGCCCGCGCCGTCGTCGCCGTAGCGTAACCGGATGCGGCCGGCGTCCAGCGGGGCGGCTTCGATCCGAATGCAGCCCGCCTCTTTCCCGGCGAAACCGTGGATCAGGGAGTTGCCGATTAGGTTGGCGATGACTTGTTCCAGCGGGCCGGGGTAGCTGTCCAGCTCCAGGTCGGGGGGAATCTCCCGCTCGATCCGGTGGGCGGTGCGCTTGAACTGGGGCCGCAGGGTGATCAGCACTTCCTCAACGGTCTGGCGCAGGTTGAAGCGGCGGCGGCGGGTGCTGGTCTGATCGACCGCCACCTGCTTGAAGTGGCTGATCAAATCGGCGGCGCGGGCGGTGTTGCGTTCCAGCAGGTCGACCCCTTCTCGGCTTCGCTCCAGGAAAGTCGCCACCTGGGAGCGGCGCAGGGCCCCGGCGTCTACAGCGGCGGCGAAGTTGCGTACTTCCGTGCCCAGGCTGCTGGCGACGACGCGGGCGTTGCCCAGCGGGGTGTTGAGTTCGTGGGCTACGCCCGCCACCAAACTCCCCAGCGCGGCCAGCTTTTCCGATTGCACCAGTTGGACCATGGCCTGGCGTAATTCGGCGGTGCGCTCGGTCACGAGTTCTTCCAGGCGACCCCGGTGCCGCTGCAATTCTTCTTCGGCTCGTTTGCGCTCGGTGATGTCTACTGCCATACCGAGAATGGCCCGCTCCCCGGTTTCTGCGAAATCAAACGGAATCTTGGTGGTCTGCAGGTATCGGGTAAGGCCGTCGGTCCCAAGAAAACTCTCTTCAGGAATGAATACCGGCGCCCCTGTGTCTATGACCCGCCTGTCATCCAGCAACATCCGGGAAATCTCTTCCTTGTCTGAATGGACTTCAGAGTGCAGCCGTCCTGTCAAAGCCTCCACACTCATGCCGTAATTCCGGGCATTCGCCTGATTGACCATCAGGAATCTTCCGTCGACATCTTTCAGCCACAGCATTTCCGGCATCAGATCGATGATCTGGCGCAGTCCCATTCTGTGTCTCTCCAAAGCCTTTTCGGCCCGCTTGCGCTCGGTAATGTCCCTCCAGGCATTGTGGAGCATGGTCTTTCCCTGGATCGTGATGGGCAAGAGCGACACCTCGATGATGAACTCGCCGCCCTCGGCGTTGACGCAAGTCCACTCGAACCGATGCACTCCCTTGCTGTAGGCCAGCGCGACCATCTCCGGCGCGGCGTCCGCAGAGTGCCGCCCGTCAGGCTGGAACTCCGGCGAAATCTGGCTCGGCGAGAGGCGAAGAAACTGCTCGCGCGTCATCTTGAGAAGGTCGAGCGCCGCCTGGTTGCATTCAACGAAGACGCCCGTGTCGTCGATCAGGAGGATGCCATCGGAGGAGCTCTCGAAGAGCTTCCTGAAGGTGGCCTCGCTTTCCTGCAGAGCGTGTTCAGCCTGCTTGCGCGTCGTGATGTCGCGCTCGATAGCCAGGATGCATTCTTTGCCTGCGATAGTTGCTCGCCTAAGGCTGACTTCGCTCCAGAAAAAGTGACCGTCCTTGTGCTTGCAGTGCCACTCGAAGAGCTGGGGCTCCCCGACCACAGCCTTTCTTATAAACTCCGCGGCCTTTTCCAGCGTGAAGGGTGGAACGCCCGAGCGGACATCTTCCACGCTCAAATCCAGTGCTTCCCTGACCGAGTAACCAAACATCTCCGTGACTTTATGGTTAACGTCGAGAAGACCGAAGGTCTCGATATCGTGGATCCAAATGACGTCGTTGATGGCGTTGAATATCTCGCGGTAAGTTGCCTCCGAAAGCTTAAGCGCCTCCTCCACCCGCCTGCGCTCGGTGATGTCTTCAATAACAACGCAGATGCGATCCGGAGTATCCCAGGGTCGATAGGCATTGCACGCATAAAGACCCTGAGTCGGGGCGCGATGGATCTCAAAGGCTTTGGGATTGCCTGTAATCGCCACCTCATTGTGAATATCAAACCAGCCTGGCTCCACCCCAGGCCAGACTTCCAATACGGTCCTCCCCTGAATGGCTTCCAGCTTTAACCCTGAAAGCCGTTCATAGGCGTCATTGACATACACATAGCGAGAGTCGACTACATGACCATCCTGATCAAAAACCGATTCGTACACCACAAAAGCGGTGAACATGCTCTTCATCAGCCACTGTATTTCGTTCGCCTGTTGTTGTAGTGCTGCTTCAATCCGTTTGCGCTCGGTGATGTCCCGCCAGGCAGTGTGGAGCATGGTCTTGCCCTGGATCGTGATGGGCAAGAGCGATACGTCGAGGATGAACTCGCCGCCCTCGGCGTTGACGCAGGTCCACTCGAACCGATGCAGTCCCTTGCTGTAGGCCAACGCGATCATCTCCGGCGCGGCGTCCGCAGAGCGCTGCCCGTCAGGCTGGAACTCCGGCGAAATCCGGCTCGGCGACGGGCGAAGAAACTGCTCGCGCGTCATCTTGAGAAGGTCGAGCGCCGCCTGGTTACATTCAACGAAGACGCCCGTGTCGTCGATCAGGAGGATGCCATCGGAGGAGTCCGAGAACAGCTTCCTGAACGTGGCCTCGCTTTGCTTCAGAGTCTCTTCACGCTGGCCAAGGGTTAGCAGCAGGCGATTGAAGCCGCCGATGAGGTTGCCGACTTCGTCCTGACGCATGATGGGCAAGGGTTGCGGCGGCAGGCCTGCAGCCGACTGGCTGGCCAACGCTTGCGCGGCTTCCAGCATCGGTGCCAGTTGGCGCCGCAGCATCCACCAGGTCAGACTGCCCACCAGCAGGGTAAGGAAGATGGTGGCCAGCAGCATGCGCTGCTGCATGTCGCGAATCGGCGCAAAGGCTTCGGCGGTGGGCAGTGCGATAGCCACGTACCAATCCGCGGCCGGAATGCCTTTGACGGATTGCAGCACTTCTTCACCCAGTGGATTGACCCAGGTTACCGTGCCCTCGTAGCCACCCACAAACCGCTCGAGCACCGGGAACGTGTCGAGAGCCGGTAGCGGTTGCATGACGCGGCGCCGGTCAGATGAAGTGACGATCACACGGTGACGCTTTGAGACGATCAGATAGTCCCCGGTGCTGCCATAGTGCCGTTCCGCGATCCTGCCAAGAAAACTTGGCTTGCCAAGATCAACTGCGCCACCCAGACTGCCAATCACCTTGCCCTGATGATCACGAATGGGCACGGTAATACCGAAAACCGGGGCCCTCAACTTCTTGCTCATCAATGGCGAACTGACGGTTGATCGCCCCTCCTTGAGCGCGGCCGCCACGCTATCGACGTGCAGGTAATTGACGCCGATCCGTAGGGCTCCGGGAAGACTGTCGCCAATCGTGGCGCCGTCCATGTCGGTGACGAGTAGTCCGCCGTTGAAGAGGCTCTGAAGGACCTGGCGGCCTTCAAGGAATGTCTGCATGGCCGCTGGGTAGCCCAACACGGCCGGGGTCACCGCTTGGGCAGCGTTTTCCAGGGCACTCAAGCGGTCGCCCAACTCGTGATTGATGTCGGCGCCCACGAGAGACACCACCGAAAACTGCTGTTCGCCGAGCAGGCGCTGCATATCCTCGCGTAGCGTCCGAGTGGTGTAGTACGCCAGCGCCCATAGGCTGATGACGAAAATGGCAAGCGTGAACAGGGTCACCCTGGTCTTGAGCGAGCGCTGCAGCAAAGCCATCATTGCTCGTGCCTTTGTCGTCGATGCATCGGCGGGGATACGAAATCCAAGAAGAACTCCAAAGATCATCGCAAAGGCATCATGCCTCAGTCAACCGCCAAGTCCGCACCCGCGTGCGCCATGAATTGCAGCAAACCCTCCAGATTGTCCTGCCAAGCAGTGCATGTCATCCTGAGCTTGGCCGCCTCCCACGGGGCGGTGGTCCTGGGCTTCCGGTCATCGATGATGCATAGGCCGCAGTAGGCGATAGGCGCCAACCAGCCATTCCCAATCAGGTTCAGCGGCAAGTCGATGTGCATATTGGTGACGCAACGTGGCCACGAGCCTCCTCCTTGTGTATTCCAGGTTCGCGGGGTCTGCGCCCGAGTGCCGAAGAGGGCCGCGCGGAGCGCTGATGCCGAGCCGGGCCCCGGCTTCCGCCACGGCTACCGAGCGGCAGTCGGCTGGCAGGGACCCGATCGATATCTCCGGCCGGCCGGGCGTGTCGTGGATTTCGCTGACCAGATCCAGGCCGGCCCGCTCCGTTTACATCACCATGTCCAGTAGCGCCACCGCAATGTCGGCTGCTCGTGCAACGGGGCGCCTGCGTCCTGCTCGTCGCGAGCGTTGTCGAAGGCTGAGCTCATCGATCGATCACGCGCGTCGGTCCTGCAGGCTCCGCTCGGAGGCGATCCGGGGCAGGATGAGGACGAACGCGACCCCTTTGCCCGCGTCGCTGAAGCCGCGAATCGTTCCTCCGAGCACCCCGGTGACCAGGTTATAGACAATGTACAAACCCAGGCCGCTGCCACCTTGGCCCAGCCGGGTGGTGAAGAACGGCTCGAAGATACGATGGAGTATCCCCTCGGGGATGCCGACGCCGTCGTCCGTGTAGTCGATCTGCACGCGATCGCCATCGAGCGGCGCGGCCCGGACGCGGATCAGCCCGGCCTCGATCCCGGCAAAGCCGTGGGTCAGGGAGTTGCCGACCAGATTGGCGAGCACCTGTTCGAGCGGACCGGGATAGCTGTCCAGCTCCAGCTCCTGGGGGATGTCCAGCTCGATGCGGTGGGCGGTGCGCTTCAGTTGGGGTTGCAGCGTGACCAGCAATTCCTCGACGGTCTGGCGCAGGTCGAAGCGGCGGCGGCGGGCGCTCACCTGGTCCACCGCGACCTGCTTGAAATTGCTGATCAGGTCGGCGGCGCGGGCGGCGTTGCGCTCCAGCAGCTCGACCCCTTCCCGGCTTCGCTCCAGGAAAGTCGCCACCTGGGAGCGGCGCAGGGCCCCGGCGTCTACAGCGGCGGCGAAGTTGCGTACTTCCGTGCCCAGGCTGCTGGCGACGACGCGGGCGTTGCCCAGCGGGGTGTTGAGCTCGTGGGCCATGCCGGCCACCAGCTGGCCCAGCGCGGCCAGTTTCTCGGCTTGCACCAGTTGCTGCATCGCCTGGCGCAATTCGGCAGTACGTTCGGTGACCAACTCTTCCAGGTGCTCCCGGTGCCGTTGCAGTTCGTCCTCCGCCCGCTTGCGCTCGGTGATGTTACGGACGAAACAGCTATTGAGTTCCTCGCCGCTGAACGCAATGTAATTTGCATTGACCTCGACCGGGAATGTCGTCCCATCCTTGCGACGATGGCGAGTCTCGAATCGCAGACTGCCCTGCCGTTTGAGATCCTGAAACATGTCGCTCGCCATCTGATCGGAAACGTCGGGATCGATGTCGGGGATCGACATCGATGTCAACTCTTCCCGGGTATAGCCAAGCGCGACGCAGGCCGCTTCATTGACGTACGTAAGACGGGACTCGGCATCGATCAGGAAAACGGCGTCCGCCGTGCGATCTACGGTGAACTGGGTCAAGCGCAGGGCGTCCTCGGCCTGCTTGCGCTCGGTAATATCAAGCGTCACGCCCACCATGAGCACGGGTTGATCGTCGGAATCGCAGATCACCCGTCCCATCGAGGACGTCCAACGCACCGACCCATCAGGCCAGACCAGTCGCTTCTCCAGCTCGTAGCCACCTCGTTTCTCGAGCGCCTCCCGGAGCAGAGCGTCAACGCGTGCGCGATCGTCCGGATGAACGCGTGCAAGGAAGCGCTCGTAGGTAAGCTCCGTATCGGGTGACATACCGTATAGCGCCTTGCACCGGTCGGACCAGATCAGCTCGCCGGTGCGGATATCCCACTTCCAGTGACCCAGCCCTGCTACCTCCACAGCGAGTTGGAGATCGGTCTCGCTTCGCTTCAGGATTTCGTGGTCTCGCTTACGCTCGGTGATGTCGCACGCAAAACCGATGGCATACGTTCGACCCTCGTAAGTGATCGCTATCGCGCTCACCTCGACCGGGAACTCGCTGCCGTCATGGCGCCGGTGCCGTGTTTCGGCGTGGAACGAACCCGTTTCCGTGAGCGCCCGCCAGGCCTCGTCCCATGTGTCCGTGGAATAGTTCGGGTCGACTTCCCAGAGGCGCAATTGCAGGAGATCGGCCCGCACGTAGCCCAAGGAGCGACAGGCTTGCTCGTTGACGTAGGCAATGCTGCCGTCGCGGTTCATCCAGAAGATCGCGTCGGAGCCGTACTCCACGGAAAGCCGCATCAGCTCCAGCAACTCCGCGGAGCGTTTGCGCTCGGTGATGTCGATGTTGATCCCGAGGATGCCCCGGATGTCATCTCCGTCCTTGATCGGAGCGATGATGTTATGGAGGTATCGCTCCTCGTTGCCGACGGTGAACCGGACGTCCTCCTCGACAATCTCGCCGGCAAGCGCCCTCTTGTTGTTGTCGTCCCAGCGAGAGAGTATTGCCGTGTCGTCGGTGACGTCTCCAGGGTATTTGCCAAGCACGTCGCCCCAGGCTTTCCGGCAAGCCGTGTTCTGCAATACATAGCGCCCGTCAGGGCCGATGAGGAACAGGTCAAAGGGTATGCTTTCGATGGCGGTACGCAGCCGCGCCTCGCTCTCCCGCAGCGCCTTCTCCGCGTGCAGGCGCTCGGAGATGTCCACCGCCACGCCCATCACCTGGAGACAGCCCGCGGCATCCCGCACGGGACTGAAGCAGGTGTCGAACCAGGTGTCGCCGAAACGCGAGACAAAGTGCAAGGGCTCGCCGCCGATGGCACGGCGGGCATAGTCGCAGAGTTCCGGGTAGCCGCGGTAAAGCTCGAACAGGGACTGTCCGACCGCTTCGCCGGCGACCAGACCGACGCGTGCCAGGCCCTTGCCTTCGCTGAGCGCGAAGACGCCGCGCTCGTCGAACTGGAAGATGGCCAGTGGGGCACTGGCGATCACGGACCGGTAGCGCGCCTCGCTCTTCGCCAGCTCCTGCTCGCGCTGGCGGATGGCGAGTGCCATCCGTTCCAGATCGCCCGCCAGGCGGTCGAACTCCCGGATCCGGTAAACCGGCCACGGCTGGCTGTAATCGCCGCCGGCGATCGCGTGAGCTTGTTCGGCGTAGCGACCGATGGGCCGCGCAAGACTACGCGCCATGGTCAGCGCCATCACGACCGTCAACAGCAGCGCCGCCAGCGCGCCGGCGGCCAGCACCCAAGCGGTAGACAGAAACGGTCGAAGCGTATCGCTGCGGGGCTGCGCGACCAGCAGGATCCAGCCGAATCGCGGAATGCTGACCGAGGTGCCAACAAACATCTCGCCGTCCACCGCGAAGTCCTGGGTCGTGCGGTGCCCCAGCAAGGCATCACGGATGCCGGGCAGGTGGTCGACACTGAACGGCGCGCCACTCTGAACACCGGCGGAATGGGCGATGATCTGGCCCTGAGCGTCGAGAATGATCGTGTGCATCGCCGATTCGGCGGGCGAGCGACCGAGGAGCAGCGCGAGTCGGTCGAGGGCGATCTGGCCGACGAGCACCTGTTCAGACAGCGGAATTGCCACGCTCACGGCGAGCCGGCCGGTGACGGTGGACAGGAAGGCTGCCGACCACACCTCTTCGTTCTGCTGGCGCGCCTCGCGCAGGGCTGCCCTTTCGGAAAGATCAAGGTGCACCAGATCCCGGCGCCGGCCGCGCTCAGCCCGGGGCAGGCCGACGGCGTACGCCGAGCCGTCCGGATCGGCGATGTAGATCGCCGCGAACACGTCGCCCGTGCCGGCGTGCGCCTCCAGGGTGCGGGACCAGTTCGGGGCTGAGTGGTCGCCCGGGTGGCTGCGGAAGTCCTCCGCGATGGCGCGCAGCTGACGTTCGGCGCCGAGCAGGTGAGTTTCGACTTGCGCGGCGAGGGCGCCGGCCAGGCCCTGATAGCGTGTATCGAGGTCGGCACTCCGTTGCGGCAGCAGCACCCCCACGATGAGGACGGCAACCATGGCCAGTGGCACCATTCCCGCCAGTGCGATGCGCAGCGCCAGCCACAGGCGAAGAGGACGAGCGGAGGCCATCGCCTTATCCGGCCATCATGGAGCGGCGATCATGCGAGGCTGTGAAGCGTTTGCGCAGCTCGCCGGCCGCTGCCAAACGGCGCCTGGAGCGCTGGTTCAAGGAGTGCCGCGCGATCCCGTCGGCGCTGTCCTGAGTTGATGCATCGGCCCGCAAGGAGTCGCGGTCTCGACCGGTGAGGTCGTCGGTTGTGGCGGCAGGAGTCATCAGAAGAACGCTGGCATCGTTGCGAAAAGCAAATCCAAGGGTGGCAGCGGGAGCAACTGTACCGCCATCAAGGGCCCGTAAAGCCAATGGCATCAAGGCGAGTATATGGGCCACCAGCAAAGGGCGTCAATCTTGAATGCGGCCTCGGCTGGGGTTGGCGACGCCGGCGCGGAGCTGGATCGTCGGCGCCACGCGACGGCAAGCGAGGGCTGGAGTCGGGTGCGTCAGCTCGCTGCGGTCTCCTCACGCCGATCTGCCTGGGTGCGAACGTAGGCCATGTGTGCCGCCGCCGCCGCCGAAGCGCTATCGGGATCGCCGGCGATGATGGCCTCGTAGATCGCCCGATGCTGTCGGCGAAGCGTGTCCCGCCGCTCCGGATCGGGCATCAGTCGCGTCAGGGTGCGCCGCATATGGCCGTACATCAGCGGAATCACGGCCGCGCCGACCTTCTGCAGTGCCGGATCCACCGACAGGTCGATGATCGCCATGTGGAAAGCCAGATCGCAGGCCACCTGCGCCTCGGCGTCCTCGGTCGAGAAGCTCTTGTCCAGCCGTTCGAAAACATCCGCCAGGCGCCTTCGGCCAGCGTCGGTGATACGCCGTGTGGTGGCGGCGGCGGCGCGCGATTCGACCAGTTCGCGGATATCGAGGAGTTCGTCGCGCAGGTGCAGAGGCGATGCGTCCCCGGCCCCCGTCCCGGCCGGGTTCATCCCCGCCGGCGGTGCCCACCCCGCGTGCGTCGCCGTGACCTCGTCGCCGCTGTCGACTTCCGGCGCGGTTGCCGGCAACTCGATAATGAAGATCGCTCCCTGTCCCGGTTCGCTGCTGATGCGAATCTTGCCGCCGAGCTTCTTGGTGACCAGCCGATAGACGATGGCCAGACCGAGTCCGCTGCCGCCCTGCCCGAGACGGGTGGTGAAGAACGGATCGAAGATCTTCGGCAGCGCATCGGCAGCGATGCCCTTGCCGTTGTCGCCGACGCTGATCTGGACGTTGCCGTCCGGCAGGGCCTGTGCACCGATCCGGATCGTGCCTGGAGCGCCATCGGCGAAGGCGTGGACGCGCGCGTTCTCGAACAGGTTCAAGAGAATCTGACCCAGCGCCCCCGGATACGCGTCGAAGGCGATCGACTCTGCGACATCGACCTGGAACCCGGGCACCCGGGCGCCGACGCCGGCGGTGAAGGTGTGAACGCATTCCTCGACGGTATCGAGCAGGCGGAAACGCCGGCGGCGATCGCTGGTCTGGTCGACCGCGACTTCCTTGAAGTTGGTGATGAGCCGCGCCGCACGCTCCAGGTTGCGGACCAGCATATCGAAGCCGCTCTCGCCATGGGAAAGGTACTGATCGAGGCTGGACTTGCGCAGCACACCTTGCGTCAACTCGGCCGCCAGGGCGTTACGCTTGTTTTGCATCGCCGTCGACACCGTCAGAGCGTTGCCAATCGGCGTGTTGAGTTCATGTGCCACGCCGGCGACCATGGACCCGAGCGAGGCGAGTTTCTCCGAGCGCACCAGCTCATCCTGCGCCAGCGCCAGCGAATCGACCGCCTGCTGCAGGCGGACATTGGACTGCGCGAGGTCGGCGGTCCGCCCGGCTACGCGTTGCTCGAGGTGCTCGTTGAGTTCGCGCAGTTCGCGTTCGCTGCGCCGCAACTCGCTGACGTCGAGCATGGCGCCGACGATGCCTTCGACGCGACCGTCCGGCAGTCGCACGACGGCCTTGTGAAAGACGACGTCCCGCGGCGCCTGTTGCGGGCCGACCACGACCGTTTCGTAGATCTGCCTGCCTCCCTCGGCCAGCAGGTCCTCGTCGCGGCTGCGATACACGCTCACCTGCGCCGGCGGTGCGACGGCGCTCGCCGTCTGGCCCATGATCTCCTCGCGAGACTTGCCGAGAAAGGCGACGAAGGCATCGTTGATGCGCTGGTAGCGCAAGGCCACGTCCTTGAAGAACATCGGGAAGGGAGCGGCGTTCATCAGCGCCTGCACCAGCACCAGTTCCTTCTCGATCTCCGCCGACAGCGCCTGCTTGACGCGCAGATTTCGTCGCTGCAGAGCCAGCAGCGCCAGCAGGAAGACGAAAACCGCCAGCGAAGCGGCAAAGGTCTTCGGGTACGAGTCCCAGATGCTGGCCGGCCGGTTGATCACGACCGACTCCGGTGGAAGCGAGTGTCCGGACAGGCCCAGGCGATCGAGTTCGGTATGGTCGAACAGGTAGCGGTTCGGACTGTCGATAACGCGCGGCAGGTCGGCCAGCGCCTTGCCGGCATACAGGTCGGTCAGCAGGCCGGCGAGCGCCAGCCCCTGCTCCTTGCCGGAAACCAGTTTGCCGCCGACGATGCCGTGGCCGAGAAAGAAACTCCAGGCGGAATAGACCGCGTGCCGGGTAGCGCCGCGGACCGCCTCGGCCACGACGGCCTCGGCGCCAATGCGATCCTCATCATCGAACGGCCGACCCATCAGAAAGATGACGAAATCGCCGGACAGGCTGCGCAGCTCGGCAAGGACATCCCGCAGCGAATGGCGGACGATGACCTCGACGGTGAACGGCCGGGCGAGCGTCGCGTTGGCGTCTTCGAGGGCCTTGCGGTTCGACGCGAAGGTCCTGGTTTCGTCGCCGACGACGACGAGCCGATCGACCTTCGGGTGCAAGGACTGGATCAACGCCAGGTTGGCGAAGAAGTCCGGGCGTTCCGCTACACCGGCCACCCGGTCAAGATGAGCGATGTCCCTGCTGTCGATGTTGTTGACGCCCGCGAACAGGATCGGAGTCCCCGGCCAGAGGCGATCCCGATGTGCCAAGAGAAGCCGATAGGCTGGATCGTCGGTGGCAACCAGATACTCAATGTGCATGCTGGCGTACCGCTCGGCCAGACGCTGCGCGGCCGCCGCTTCCGCGTCGGGGCCGCGCAGCGGAAAGCGCAAGGCATCCAGGTACTCGATGAACAGGCCGAGGCGCGGCAGATGCTCGGCAAGCCCGACCCGGAGTCCGTCCTGCTCGCTGTCGGTCCAGGGCAGCCCTTGATGGTAGGAATGGAGGACGAGGATGTCGACATGCGCGTGCCCCGGGCGCTCGTCGGCGATCGACGCGACGGGCAGCGTCAGGCAAGCCACAGCAAGCAGCAGTCGCGCCAATCGCTTCCCCCGGACGGCGACCAAGGCGAGGGAGCACGTCAGCGCCGTGGCTGAGCCGCCCTTCCTCGATTGCTGCCGCCAACTCCCCCGTATCACGTCGCCCCTGGTACCTGTAGTTTCGCCTCTTGTGAGAGAGTCTGTGCCGTTTCAGGCTCAAAAGCAATTCTCCCCGCCGTGCACGAAAAGCTTGCGGCGCCGGCCGGCCGGGGAAGGTAGCGATGTGACTTGCTGCGACGAATCTCCGCCAGGCTTCGGCGCGGCTCGCTGGCCGAACAGCAGGCGGTGGGACCTGGATCTCGCCCAGCGCGAGCGATGCTATGATCGGGGCCCGTCTGAACGACCGCCTCCTGCCATGTCCGACTCCATCGTGACTCCATCGTTACTGGGCGCAAGATGACCGATCTCGACTGTTCGCAGCGAGCATCGCCGAATGATCGGTCGGCACATGATATTCGGGCGCACTGCGTGGCCGTCGCTTGTTTGCCGCTGTTGGTGGAGCGCGAGTGGACCCACTGACCCATGCCCTGCTCGGCGCGACGGCTGCGCAGGCAGCCCTGGGTCCGCGGCTGGGTCGTCAGGCGTGGATGCTCGGGGCACTCGGCGGCGTGTTGCCTGACGCCGACATCCTGATCCGCAGCGCGAGCGATCCCTTGCTGGCGATCGAGTACCACCGCCACTTCACGCACGCACTGGCGTTCATTCCCTGTGGCGGTGCCCTGGCCGCGTCGCCCTGGCTGTTACAGAAGCGCTACCGCCCTGACTGGCGGCCGCTGCTCGCGGCAAGCACGCTGGGTTACGCCACGCATGGGCTCCTCGATGCCTGTACCAACTACGGAACGCACCTGCTGTGGCCTTTCTCGCCGCAGCGCGTCGCCTGGCACTGGATCACCACCATCGGCCCCTTGTTGACGCTGATTCTGTTGCTCGGGCTACTGTTTTCCGTAGGCCGGCGATCGCGGCTTCCGGCTGTGCTGTCGCTGCTGCTGGCGGTCGCTTATGTTGGCGGCGCGGCCTGGCAGCGCGAGCGCGCACTCGATGTGCAGGCAGAGATCGCGGCCGCACGCGGGCATCAGGTAGCGCGTGCCGAGATGTTTCCGACGGTCGGCAATCCCATACTCTGGCGCTCGGTCTATCAATCGGGCACCACCCTGTACACCGATCGCCTGCGAATTCTCGGCGAGGACAACAGCCTGTGGAAGCAGGGCAGTCGCTTGCAGCTTTTTCGCGAAGACGATTTGTCGGCGCAGGCCCTCGCCGATCCACGAATCCGCCGTGACTTCGCGCGTTTCAGCTATTTCTCGGCCGGGTGGACGGCGCTTGCCGACGACGATGCAAGCGTCGTCGGCGACGCCCGTTACTCGTTGCGACGCGACGGTTTCGAACCGATCTGGGGCGTCCGTTTCCACCCCGGTAGCGTAGCCGCCACCGAGTGGGTGGACTACACCGCACGAAACCGCATACCGATCAGCGAGCTGTGGAGCGAAATCAGTGCGACCGCTGCGGGCTACCGCAGCGTGCGGGAGTTACCGTGAGCGGCATGCGCCGCTCACGGCGGCGCATGCGCTCCTGGCCTTCCTGCCGAGGCGTTCGCCGGCTTGCGCGTATGGACACGTGAGTCCGAGAAACGCCTATACTGCGTAGGGTCTTGAAAGGGGGACCGATGAAAAATAGAGGCGGTTTCAACGCATTGCGCGTGCGCACGCGGATGCAGATTCTTTCGGCGCTGACACTCGTCGGCCTGCTCGCGCTCTGTCTGGTCGCGCTCTTGCACCTCAAGGAGAGCATGCTCGAGGACCGCAAGCAGAAGACCAAGAACCTCGTCGAGGTCGGCATCGGCGTCCTTGCCCATTATCACAAGCTGTCGGCGGACGGAAAGCTTCCCGAACCCGAGGCCAAAGCCGCTGCGATCGCCACCCTGCGCGGCTTGCGCTACGCCGGCTCCGATTACTTCTTCGGCTTCGATACCGGTCACGTCTATTACTTGCTGCCGACCAAGCCCGAGTTCGAAGGCCAGAACAAGGCCGACCTCAAGGATGCCAAGGGCAAGTTCCTGATCCGCGAGCTGGTCACGGCGGCGCAGGCCGGCGGCGGCTTCGTCGATTACTGGTTCCCGAAGGCCGGCTCGCAGGTGCCGGAGCCCAAGCTCTCGTACGCGGCATTGTTCGCGCCCTGGGGCTGGGTGCTCGGCACCGGTATCTACATCGACGACGTCGACAAGGAGTTCCGCCGGAATGCGATGCTGCTCGGCGGGATTTCTCTGGCGCTGCTGTTGGTCCTTGGTCTCCTGTCATGGCGGATCAGTCGCAGCATCCTCGCCCAACTGGGCGGCGAGCCGAGCTACGCCGCCGAGGTCACACGGACGATTGCCGCCGGCAACCTGCTCGAGGCGGTGCGCGTCGATTCGCGCGCCGAGGGGAGCCTGCTCGATTCGTTGTCCGACATGCGCGAGCGCTTGTCGCAGGTCTTCGTTCGCATCGACGCGGCTGCCGACAGCCTGTCGAAGAATGCCAGCGACCTGTCGACGACGACCGACGAGATCAGCAGCGCCGCCGACCGTCAGGCTCAGGCAACGTCCGCGGCCGCGGCGGCGCTCGAACAGATGACGGTCAGCATCAATGAGGTTTCGTCGCTGGCGAACGACACGGAACACAGTTCCGCACGGACCGTGTCGCTGTCGACCGAGAGCGTCGCCGCGATCCGCTTCGCGACGAAGGAGATCGAGGAATTGGCCGGTGCCGTTGGCGCCTCGGTCGGTCAGGTCGGAGGCCTGGTCGATCGTTCGCAAGAGGTCGGCGGAATTGCCGGCGTGATCCGCGAGATCGCTGACCAGACGAACCTGCTGGCGCTCAATGCAGCGATCGAGGCGGCGCGCGCCGGCGAGCAGGGCCGCGGCTTCGCGGTCGTCGCCGACGAGGTACGCAAGCTGGCCGAGCGGACGACGAAGGCGACGCAGGAAATCGCCAGGGTGATCGAGCAGATCCAGAACGAAACGCGGATGACCGTGGATGGGATGCAGGGCATCACGCCGCGCGTTGCCGGCGGGCTCGACAAGGTCAGCGCGGTTGCCGGCATGCTCGAGTCGATCAGCAGGGAGGCGAGCGAATCGCGGGCGCGTGCCGTGGACGTCGCGAATGCCACGCGCGAACAGGCGAGCGCGGCCAACGACATCGCGCGCAGCGTCGAGCAGGTGTCGCAGATGACCGAAGAGACGACCGCGACGCTGCACGAGAACGCCCACCGCGCGGCCGAACTGAAGGCGATGGCGGGCGGATTGCGCGAGCAGATCACCTACTTCAGGGTGAAGTAGCTTCGCGCCTGCTGCACCCTGGCGCGCGCTGGACCGGCAGGCTGGCAGCCGTCTGGCCGGGGGTCGCCGTGCTCCAGCTTGTTCAGTCGGCGCCGCCGTGCAGCGCGCGCGGGCGGCGTCCGCTAACTCCTCGGTTCGACGGCGCGGGTGGCCATCTGTCCTGCTTGGGCGTCGAGGTAGCAGGCGATGATGCAAGTGCCTGGCAAGCGCCAGCACCCGCTGGAGGGTAGTGAGTCGCAGCACATGCATGACCTCCGGAGTCGTTGCCGCCCGTAGACCCGCGGCCCGCGTCAAATTCGTCGCCAGGGCGTCAGAACAACCTCGAGTGGCGACCCCGGCCTCATTGGTCTCCTGAATGGCAGCGTGCCGTCGACCCGAAATCAGATGGCTTGCTCCTGAACGCCAGCTCCTCGATACGTGAGACGGGCAGGCTTTCGTCACCGTGTCACCCGCAAGCGACGCAGATAACGAATTCGTAGTTTTTCAGTCCGCTTTCTGTTGGTCGGCGTCCGGCAACATGGCGTCCGTCAGTGATTCACGATGGGCGCTTCCGATGTACTGCAATCCGCATCCCGCTGGCCGTCGAAGTGCGCAATGTGCCCCTGCTGGCCAGTGCCAACACGGCCTTGATCGAGGCCGAAGCCCGCTATCGTCGGCTCCTTGCCGAAGTCGAGGCCGCGGTACGCGAAGCCGAGGCACAGCTCGAATCGGCCCGTCTCGGTGCGACGCTGGCGGTCGAGCGTGAGCAAGCCGCGGCGGAGCGTCTGGCGCTGATGCGCCGCTCGTTCGAGCTTGGCGAAACGTCGCTCGTCGAGCTGCTCCGCGCCCAATCCCAGACCACCGAGGCCCGCATCGAAGGGGCCCGCAGCCGTTCCCGACTATCCGCCGCGCAGGCCAATCTGAGTCAGGCTCGAGGAATCACGCCGTGCCCCGACCATTTTTCCTCCCGACCTCTGCCGCTGCTTGTGTGGCGGCCAGTCTGCTGGCGCTGTTTTCCCTGTCTGCGCCGGTCATCGCCCACGAAGGCCATGACCACGGGGCCGCCGCGCAACCCACCGATGTCCGGCTGGCACCACGTTTCGAGGTGCGCAACGCGGACGTCGAAGTCGAGGGGCCAGGGATGAGGCAACTCGAAGGCAGCGTTCCGCAGAAGGATGTCGAGCAGGCGCAGATCGAACTCGCCGCCTTCAAGAAGCGAAAAGGCGCGCTCGGCGGCAGCCTCGGCCGTGAACCGCTGGTGGCGCCGGTTAACGGTGTCGTCAGCACCGCCAACGCCGTCGTGGGTCAGGTCGTCGATGCGCGGGAGGTGGTCTTCGAGGTAATCGATCCACAGCGCCTGGCGGTCGAGGCACTGGCCTACGACCCGCTGCTGCTCGCCGGACTGGCCGGGGCCAGCGCGCGGGTGGCCGGCGGTGTTATCGATCTGGCCTTGGTCGGCATCGGGCGCACTCTCAAGGAGCAGGCCATGCCGGTCCTGTTCCGTGTCGAATTGCCGAAAACCGGCGAGCTGCCTGTTCACGCCGCTCGGCGTCGCCTATATCGTGTCCATTCTGGCCAGCATGGCGGTGGCAATGACCATCACCCCGGTGCTGTGCTACTACCTTTCGCCGAAAATGAAGCACATCGATCATGGCGACAGTGCCCTGGTCAAGAAACTCAAGGCGTGGGATGAACGCCTGCTCAACTGGTCCTTTGATCGTGGCCGACTCCTGCTGGCCGGTGCGGCGATCACCGTGGCGCTGGCGCTGGCATCGATCCCCTTCTTCCCGAAATCCTCTCTGCCGCCGTTCAACGAAGGCACCCTGACGGTCAGTGTGCTGCTCAACCCCGGCACCTCGCCCAGCGAGGCGAATCGCCTCGGCACGCAGGCCGAGAAGCTGTTGCTGACAGTGCCGGAAGTCGCCGAAGTTGGCCGCCGGACCGGTCGGGCCGAACTGGACGAACACGCCGAAGGCGTCCATTCCTCCGAGATCGAGGTCGACCTGAAAGCCTCGGAACGTGGCCGCGAGGTGATCATCGCCGACATTCGCCAGCGCCTCTCCGGCCTGCCAGCGGTGGTCAGTGTGGGACAGCCGATTTCGCACCGCCTCGACCATCTGCTTTCGGGTGTGCGGGCGCAGATTGCGCTGAAGATGTTCGGTGACGTGGATACCCTGCGTGGGCTGGCCGGCGACCTCAGGAAGCGACTGGCCAGGATCCCCGGGATTACCGATCTGCAGATCGAAAAGCAGGTGCTGATCCCGCAGTACAAGATCCGGGTCGACTACGCCGCCGCGCGCTACGGCGTCACCTCCGGCGAGCTGCTGCAACGGCGCGAACGGTTGCTGGCCGGCGAACGCCTTGGCCAGGTCCTGGAAGGCAATCGTCGCTTCGACCTCAGCCTGCGCCTGCCGGAAGACGCCCGCGGCGAGCGCGGCCTGGAGAACCTGCTGATCGAGACGCCGATCGGTCGGGTGCCGCTCTCAAGCCTCGCCACGATCGAGGATGGCGACGGCCCGAACCAGATCGGCCGGGAAAACACGCGCCGACGCATCGTCATCTCGGCCAATAGCGATGGCTCCGACATGAGCCGCATCATTGCCGACCTCCGCGCAGAAATCGACCGCCAACCGATGCCGGAGGGCTATTTCCCTCTCCTGGAGGGGCAGTTCCAGGCGCATGAGGAGGCCGCCAGGCTGATTGCGGTACTGGCGCTGGTCTCGCTCGCCATGATCTACCTGGTCCTCTACAGCCGCTATCGTTCGGCCGTCCTGACGGCCATCGTCATGGGCAATGTGCCACTCGTGCTGGTCGGCTCGGTGGTGGCCTTGTGGGTCTCCGGGCAACCGCTGTCGGTGGCCGCGCTGGTCGGCTTTGTCACGCTGACCGGCATCGCCACCCGCAACGGCATTCTCAAGATCAGCCACTACATCAACCTGTGCGCTTTCGAGGACGAGGTATTCGGGCGAAAGAGGATCGTGCGCGGCTCGCTGGAGCGGCTGACGCCGGTGTTGATGACTGCCCTGGTCGCCGCCTTCGCCCTGACGCCGCTACTGAACGGCTGCGCAACCTCGGCAAATTCACTTTTTGCCGAGGTTGCCGCGCATCGCTTTGCGCAAACGCCGATGCGCAGCTTCGCCGCCACCGGATCGCTGGTCGTCGCGGCTTTCTACATGATCGCGCAGATGGTCGGCGCGGGCCAGTTGATCAAGGTGCTGTTCGGTCTCGACTACGTGGTCGCGGTGATCCTGGTCGGCGTGCTGACGATGTGTTATGTCCTCTTCGTCGGGATGACCGCGACCACCTGGGTGCAGATCATCAAGGCGATCATGCTCCTTTCGGGCGCGACCTTCCTGGCGCTGGCCGTCCTCTGGCAGTTCGGCTTCAATCCGGAAGCATTGTTCTCCAAAGCGGTGGAAGTCCACGCCAAGCACGATGCGATCATGGCGCCCGGCGCACTGATCAAGGACCCGATTTCGGCGATCTCGGTCGGCATGGCGTTGATGTTCGGCACCGCCGGCCTGCCGCACATCCTGATGCGCTTCTTCACCGTCCCCAACGCCAAGGAAGCGCGCAAGTCGGTCGGCTGGGCGACCACCTGGATCGGCTACTTCTACATCCTGACCTTCATTATCGGCTTCGGCGCGATCGTCAACCTCGTTCAACAGCCCGATCTGTACTTTGTCGATGGCGATCTCGCCAAGGGCTTGCGCGGCGATCCTCGCCGTCGTGGCCGGCCTGACGCTCTCGGGCGCTTCGGCGGTATCGCACGACCTGTACGCGACGGTCTTCAAGCACGGCAACGCCGATTCCGCTGCCGAACTGCGGGTGTCGAAAATCACCACGATCTGCCTGGGAATCTTCGCGGTCTTCCTCGGTATTGCCTTCGAAAAGGAGAACGTGGCGTACATGGTGATGCTCGCCTTTGCCGTCGCCTGTTCGGCCAACTTCCCGGTCCTGTTCATGTCCGTACTCTGGAAAGACTGTACGACCAAGGGCGCCGTCGCGGGGGGAATCGTCGGTCTGGTCTCTTCGGTCGCGTTGACCGTCCTCTCGGCTTCGGTCTGGGAAGCGGTGCTGAAGTATCCGAAAGGCAGCGCGCCGTTCCCGTACTCGTCGCCGGCGCCGTTCTCGATGACCGCGGCCTTCGCCGTGATCTATATCGTCTCGAAGATGGACAACAGCCGTCAGGCGCAGATCGAACGTTCGCTCTATCCGGCGCAGAAGGTCCGCTCGGAAACCGGCATCGGCGCACTGATTCTTGGCGACTGAGCGGGCTTCCCGCTGACTTGACGAACGGCCCGGGGCGAGATCCCCGGGCCGTTCCTGCTTTCGCGGCGAGCCACCGCGCGCCTCGCGGTGCGCGGCGCCTTCAAACCACCGGCAAGTCCCCGCGGACAAGCCGGCGGCAACCAGGGCAGTATGCACCACTATCCACCGCTGGCCACGAGGAACGATCAGTTCCTGATCCGCACCATTCTGCTGCGCATTTCCGGCGGAACATCCTGAAGGAGGACGATGTAGCCGCGCGCGTTCTCGATCATCGCGCCATCGCCAGGAGTCCCTTCGCCTTTCGGTTCGGAGGTCGGCGCCGACGGGGCGCCTGCCGTTGGCGAGAGCGTCGTGTTCAACTCGGTTGTTTCGAGGGTGAACATTGCGCCGGTTAGCGGGTCGACGATCAGAAAACCGATCAGACCACCAAAGAGGATGTTGCCTATGTACCAGCCATTCACGCGCATGGCGACGGTGGTGACTTGCTCGTCATGGCCCGGCTTGGCTACCTTGATCGTGTAGGCCTTGCTGCTGAAGTAGCCTTTCTTTTTCTCCAGCGACACGCTGGTTGGTGTAGTTCCTTCGAAAACCTTCGCTCCGCCTTCGTCGAAGACGGTCACCGCAGCCTGGTCCGGGGAACTGCGCAGCTGCAGCAGTTCAATAACCGAAAATCGTCGCGCAGCCTGTCGCTGCGAGTAACGAAAACGCGCTTGCCAAGGCGATTTTTGTTCTTGACGCGTGCACCTTCATGTTGATCACTCCCCACAAGAAAAAAAGACGAACAGCCTGCTTGAAGCTGCTTCCAGAAGTTTTGATCGACTGCCAAGGATCATTTCTTGAACGCGTCGAACCTCCTTTCTCCGAATACGCGCCGCAGCAATTGCCTGAGCCGGTAGTGGCAAGACCGTGCAAGCGGCGACCGTGGCGGCCGCGCAAGCAATGCTGTCGTTCGCCCCTCAGTCGGGCGATAGAGAATATAGCGGCAAGGAAGGAAGACCCGACTACGCGAGGAACAGCCGCCGACACCATCAGAGCCAACAGTGACGCCCTGCCGGTCTGAGAGAGCGCGAGAAAGAAGCTGGGGCAGCGCAAGCCGCCCATCAGGCGAGAACACGCGAGCGCGCAGCGAGCGGTCACTCTTCATGGCAACCACCATCGGAATTGCAGGCGGTGACCATCCCCTCACACCTCTCCCACGAATCGCCGATGACAAACTTGTGGGTCGCCTACGCGACTCTCACGGCCACTGGACCAAGGAAGACACACCGCCGCGCTTTGCTCTGTGCTGCACCTGACACGGCCGTCTCATGCTCATGCCCGTTCCCCTTGCTCTCCCGGAAACGCTGTCGAGCTCCAGCCCCTTGCTCCTCTCCACCGACGGCTCCACTTCACCGTTCCCTTGCCGCGACAATCGGTCAGCAAGAGAACATCGGCATGATCGCTCCCGAAAGTTCACTTCACTCTAGTGCGCGTTACATGGGATTTCAAGGTTTCCCTCTGCACAGGTTTCCTCTGCGAATAGCGATGGCTCCGACATGAGCCGCACATTGCCGACCTCCGCGCAGAAATCGACCGCCAACCGATGCCGGAGGGCTATTTCCCTCTCCTGGAGGGGCAGTTCCAGGCGCAGGAGGAGGCCGCCAGGCTGATTGCGGTACTGGCGCTGGTCTCGCTCGCCATGATCTACCTGGTCCTCTACAGCCGCTATCGTTCGGCCGTCCTGACGGCCATCGTCATGGGCAATGTGCCACTCGCGCTGGTCGGCTCGGTGGTGGCCTTGTGGATCTCCGGCGAACCGCTGTCGGTGGCCGCGCTGGTCGGCTTTGTTACGCTGACCGGCATCGCCACCCGCAACGGCGTTCTCAAGATCAGCCACTACATCAACCTGTGCGCTTTCGAGGACGAGGTATTCGGGCGAAAGATGATCGTGCGCGGCTCGCTGGAGCGGCTGACGCCGGTCATGTTCTGGCTGTTCGGCGAGAAGCCGCTGCAACGCTTGTTGGCCGAGAAAGCGAAAGCGTCCTTTTGACCCTGCCCCGTGAGGAAGAACCCATGCAACGCACCCTGATTTTCCCCCTGACCCTGGTGGCGGCTTTATCGTCGGTCGGCAACGGCGCCTTCGCCCATGACGATGCCACGCTCGACAAACTCGCCGGACCCCATGGCGGCCAACTGCGTATGGCCGGCGCTTACCACTTCGAGCTGGTCGTCGCCAGGGACAGCAAGCAGGCCAGAGACAACCCGGTAAGCGTCTATCTCTCCGACCATGACGGGAAAAAGGTCGCCGCGGCGGGCGCCAGCGGTACGGCCACCATCCTGGCCGAAAAAGCGAAGATCACGGTGCCGCTGGTGCCGGCCGGCGACAACCGGCTGACGGGAACCGGCAAGTACGCGTGGGATCCGCAGATGAAAGTCGTCGTGTCAATCACCCTCGCCGACAGGAAAACAGAACAGGCGCGGTTTACGCCGCTGGCCACTGCCGCCGCCGATGGGCGCGGCGATCACCGGCAGTGAGCCCCCGCAATGGCGGCGTGGCCGTAGCGCGCCGGCCCCCGACGACAGGTGCCGGCAGTCAGAACAGTGGCGGTATGGATTCCGGCGCGATCGGCCGGCCGCCGCTCGCGGTCAGCTGGTCGGCTTCGCTCACCCAGCCGCCGCCCATCGCCTTGTAGATGTTGACCGACGAGGCGAACAAGGACGCGCGGATCGACGCCAGATTGAGTTCCGCCGGGAACAGGGTTTGCTCGGCCTGCAGCACGGTCGAATAGCCGGTGTAACCGCCCTCGTACTGAAGGCGGGCGAGGCGCGAGTACTCGCTCAGCGCGACGACCAGCCGCTTCTGCGCGGCGAGCTGCTCCTGCAGCTTCTGGTTGGCGACCAGCGCGTTATCCACGTCGGCAAAGGCGTTGCGAATCGACAACTGGTAGTTGAGCAGCGCCGCGGCCTGTCCGGCTTCGGCCTGCGCGACCTGGCCGCTGACCGCGCCGAAAGTGAAGATCGGTCCGACGATCGAGCCGGTGTAGTTCCATACCCGCGACGAACCCTTGAACAGATTCGACAGCTCGGAGCTGGCGCCGCCGAAGGCGCCGGTCAGCGAGATCGACGGGAAGTACAGGGCTTTCGCCGCGCCGATCTGCGCGTTCGCGGCAATCAGGGTCTGCTCGGCCTGCAGCAGGTCAGGGCGACGCTCGAGCAAAGCTGACGGCACACCCGCCGGCACCTGCGGCAAGACGAGGTCGTCGACCGACTTGCCGCGCGCGATCGGACCGGGGTCGCGCCCGATCAGCACCGCCAGCGAGTTCTGGGTCTGCGCGATCTGCGATTCGATCAGCGGGATCTGCGCTGCCGCCGACTCGTATTGCGACTGCGCCTGCACGACGTTCATCTTCGACACCTGGCCGTACTTGTACTGCAGCTCGAAGAGCTTGACCGACTCGCCGTAGGCCGACAGCGTCTTCTTGGCGACCGCCAGTTGCGCGTCGAGGCCGCGCAACTGCAGGTAGCTGTTGGCGACCGAAGCGACGAGCGAGAGGACCACGCCGCGCCGCGCCTCGTCGGTGGCCAGCAGATTGGCCAGCGCCGCCTCGGACTGCCGCCGGATGCGGCCCCACAGGTCGATTTCCCAACTCGCCGACAGCCCCGCCTGGTAGGCCGTGCTCGGGTTCGGATAGTCGCGCAGCAGCGCCGCGAAAGCCGGTTCGAGCGAGCGCTGGCGCTCGCCGCTGGCGCCATAGCCAAGCTGCGGAAACAGTTGCGAGCGCGTCTGCGTGAGCACCGCCGCCGCCTGCTCGACGTTGGCGGCGGCGATGGCGATGTTGCTGTTGTGCGCCAGCCCTTCGGCGATCAACTGGTCGAGCACGGGATCCTGGAACTGCTTCCACCACAAGGTGTCCGCGGTGTCGGCGGCATCTTTCGGTGCGTATTGGAAGGCCTCGGGCGCAGCGACCTGCGGGCGCCGGTAGTCGGGGCCGAGCAGGCAACCGGCCAACAGGATTGCCGTGGCAGCGAGCACCAGCAGGCGCCTCATTCCCGTTGTCCTGTGGGCGGGGCGGCCGCTGCTGCCGGTGCGCCGCCGCCTTTTCTGCGCTCGGCCAGGCGGTCGAAGAGGTAGAAGAACAGCGGCACGTAGAGCATCGCCAGCGTCGTCTCGCCGATCATGCCGCCGATGATGCCGGTGCCGATCGAATGGCGGGCATTCGCCCCGGCGCCGAGCGCCAGCGCCAGGGGCAGGCAGCCGAAGGCAAACGCCAGCGAGGTCATGATGATCGGCCGCAGTCGCTGCTCGCCGGCAAGCACGGTCGCTTCCATGATCGACTTGCCTTGCTTGCGAAAGTCGACGGCCGCCGAGACGCGCAACACCGCGTTCTTGGCGCCCAGACCGATGAGGACCAGCAGACCGATCTGAAAATAGACGTCGTTTTCGAGGCCGCGCGCCCAGTTGGTGAGCAGCGCGCCGAGGATGCCGAAGGGCACCGCGGTCATCACCGCGCCGGGCAGCGTCCACGACTCGTACTGCGCGGCCAGTACCAGGAAGACGATAAGCAGCCCGAAGACAAATGCCAGCGCCGAGGTGCCGCCGGACTTCTTTTCCTCGAAGGCGAGCCCGGACCAGCCGAAGGTATAGCCCGCCGGCAGGATCTCGCCGGCCACCTCCTCCATCGCCGCGATCGCCTGGCCGGAGCTGAAACCCGGTGCCGGGTTGCCGATCACCTTGGCCGCCGGGAAACCGTTGAAATGCGGCAGGATGTCGGGTCCGACGGTCCAGTGGGTCGTCACCACCGCCGACAACGGCACCATCTTGCCCTGGTTGTTGCGCGTGTATAGCCGCGTCAGGTCCGCGGGCTGCTGGCGGAAGCTGGCGTCGGACTGCACGATCACCCACCAGACGCGGCTGAACTGGCTGAACTGGCTGGCCGTCAGCGAACCGAACTGCGCCTGGATCGCGCTATAGACGTCCTGCACCTGCAGGCCGAGCAGCGTCGCCTTGTCGCGATCGACATCGGCACGCAACTGCTGTGCCTGTGCGTTGAAAGTGCTGTTCAGCGCTGCCAGTTCGGGACGCGTACGCGCCTTGTCGAGGAAGGCGCGCGTCAGCGCATCGAGCTTCAGCGGGTCCCCGGCAGCGGTGTCCTGGATCCAGAACTCGAAACCGCCGGTCGTGCCGATGCCCGGAATCGCCGGCGGCGCGATCGGCAGGACGATCGCCTCTTCGATATGCTTCGCCTCCTCGTAGAACGCGAGCAGGATGGCACGTGCGTTCTCGCTGCGCGCCGATGCGAGCGAGCCGTAGCGCGTGTCGAAGTCCTTGAAGGTGACGAAGAAGGTGGCCGCGTTGGCCTTGTAGCCGGCATCGATCAGGCTGTAGCCGGTGATCATCGAACGCCGGTCGACACCTGGTATCTTCGCCAGGATCGCATCGACGCGTTCGGCGACCGCCTGCGTGCGGTCCAGGCTGGCGGACTGCGGCATGATGATCGCCACCATCGCGTAGCCCTGGTCCTCGTTCGGCACGAAGCTCGTCGGCAGCAGGTGAAAGAGGTGCCAGATGCTGTACAGGAACACGCCGAGCAGCACGAAGGCGACGAGCATGCGCTTGATGACCCATTCGACGGCATGCCCGAAGGCGCGCGTCACGCGGTCGACCTGGCGGTTGAACCAGGCGAAGAAGCCGCGCTGCGGTGCCGGCGAGTGCTTCAACAGCAAGGCACACATCGCCGGTGTCAGCGTCAGCGCGACGAAACCCGAGATGCTCACCGAGATGACGATGGTAATTGCGAACTGCCGGTAGAGCTGGCCGGTGGTGCCGGCCAGGAAAGCCGCCGGAACGAAGACCGAGGCCATGACCAGAACCACGGCGACAAGGGAACTGCCGATCTCGTCGAGCGAGCGGATGGTCGCCTCCTTGGCCGCCAGATGGTGTTGCGCCATGTTTCGTTCGACATTCTCGACGACGACGATGGCATCGTCGACGACCATGCCGATGGCCAGGATCAACCCGAACAGCGTCAGCAGGTTGATCGAGAAGCCGAGCGTCAGCATGCCGGCAAAGGTGCCGACGAGAGCGACGACGATCGCCACTGCACAGATCAGCGTCGTGCGCAGGTTCTGCAGGAACAGGTAGACGATCAGCACGACCAGGACCATCGCCGCGGCCAGCGTCTTCAGCACCTCCTCGATCGACAGCCGGACGAAGTCGTTGGTGTCGAGCGCCACCACCACATCGAGCCCTTCGGGAAAGCGCGACTTCATTTCCGTCAGCGCCGCGCGCACGGCTTGCGAAACGACCAGGCCATTGGCGCCGGGCTGCTGGTAGATGGCGATCAAGGTCGTCGGTTCGCCGTTGATCCGGGTATTGACGACGTACTGGCGCAGGCCGACTTCTGCGCGTGCGACGTCGCCGACGCGGACGATCGCGCTGCCGTCCTGGTTGGCGCGCAGGATGATCTTTTCGTACTGGCGTGGATCGGTAAATGGACTCTGCGTGACTACCGGGAAACTCAGCTCGACGGCGTCGGCGGTCGGCTGCTGGCCGATCTGGCCGGCGCCGAAGAGCGCGTTCTGGGTGTTGATGGCGTTGGCGATGTCACTGGTGGTAATCGCCAGCGACGCCATCCGGTCGGGGTTCATCCAGATGCGCATCGCCTGGTCGGCAACGCCCATGATCTGCGCCTGGCCGGCGCCGGGAACGCGCTTCAGCGCGTCGAGTACATACACGTTCGCATAGTTGGCGACGTAGCCGGGGCTGTAGCGGCCGCCCTTGCCGGTAACGCCGAGCAGCATCATGATCGTCGACGACTTCTTCTGCACCGACACGCCCTGCTGAGTTACCGCCGAAGGCAACTGCGGCAGCGCCAGGTTCACCCGGTTCTGCACCTGCACCTGCGCGATGTCGGGGTCGGCGTCGAGCGCGAAGTAGACGGTCAGCAGGAGCTGACCCGTGGCCGAGCTGCTCGACGTCATGTAGAGCATCTTGTCGACGCCGTTGATCTGCGCCTCGATCGGTGCCGCCACCGAATCGGCCAGCGTCTTCGAATCGGCGCCCGGGTAGGTCGCCTGAACGGTCACCTGTACCGGCGTGATCGCCGGATACTGCTGCACCGGCATGACGAAGATCGACACCAGTCCGGCAATCGACAGGATGATCGCGACGACCGCCGCGAAGATCGGGCGCTCGATGAAGAAGCGGGAAAACATGCCGACTGCTCAGGAACCGGCCGCCGCCGGTCTGGCCGCAGGCGGTTTCACCGTCACCGTTGCCCCCGACGACAGGCGCATGCCGCCATCGACGACCAGCTGATCGCCAGCCTGCAGTCCCTCGCCGACGAACCAGTGCTCGCGGTACCAGTCGCCGACGACGATCGGCCGCTGCTCGGCCTTGCCCTCCTTGTTGACCAGCCAGACGAAATGCCCCTGCGCTCCCTGCTGCACGGCACGCTGGGGGATCAGGATGGCATTCGGTCGCAGCGCCCCCTGCAGTCGCGCCCGCACGTACTGGTTGGGGCGCAGCAGCCCGTCGGGGTTATCGACCGTCGCACGGATCAGGAAGGTGCCGGTCTGCGAATTGTACGAGGGGTCGGCAAAGGTGATCTTGCCGGTGTGGGGAAACAGATTCCCGTCACCGAGCTCGATCTCGACCACCAGCTTGTTGTCGGCGGGCAGCTTGAGCAGCCCCTTCCTGATGTTGTTGCGAATGCGCTCGACTTCGTTCTCGGAGATGCTGAAGTTCACCCACATCGGCGTGAGCACCGAGACGGTCGTCAACTGGCTGTTCTGCGAGCTGACATAGGTGCCTTCGGCGACGGCCGCGAAACTCGTCACGCCGGCGACCGGCGAAGTGATCCTGGTGTACGAGAGATCGAGCTTCGCCGACTCGAGTTGCGCCTTCGACTGTGCGACGGCGGCGCCAGCCTGCTCGTACTGGCCCTGCGCGTCGTCGAGATCCTTCTGCGACAGGGCATCCTGCTCGACCAGCGGCTTGGTGCGCTTGAGATTGGCGGTGGCCACCTGCAGCGACGCCTGGTTGCGCTGCAATGCCGCCGCTGCGCCGTCAACCTGCACCTGGAACGGCTTGGGATCGATCTGGAACAGCAACTGGCCGGCCTTCACCACCGCGCCCTCGGTGTAAACACGCTTGTCGAGGAAGCCGGAAACGCGCGCCTGGATATTGACCGCCTGCGAACTCTGCGTCTGCGCCACGTATTCGGCCGACACCGGAACGTCGCGTGCCTCGACCGTCAGCGTCGTCACTTCGAGCGGCGGCGGACCCGGCTTTGCCGGCTCCCGGCCACAAGCGGCGAGGGCGGCCAGGCCCAGGACGATGCTGGCAGAGGGCATGCTCAGTCGCCTGACAAGCCGGCGACACTGACGCAGAAAGGATTTGGGCATCGACTTGTGAAACCGTGAAGGACGGCAAGAGGAAGCTTTGGAAACGCAACGGCACTCGGCGGAGTATCCCCGGCAGCCGACAGTCAGTCAACTCCACGCCTGCTCTATGAACTGGTGAGGCTCTGATGGGTTTCTTGAGCTTCTTGAACCGCTGGCGAGCGTCGAGTTCCGACCGCTCTGAATGGGGGGACTTCTGGTTCGAACCCGTCACGGTGCGCACGTCCAGTGGCATGCGTGTCTCGGCGGACAACGCGCTGCGCCTGGCGGCGGTGTACGCCAGCGTGCGCATCCTGGCCGAGACGATGGCGTCGTTGCCGTTCGTGCTTTACCGGCACCGGGCCGACGGCGGCTAGGACCGGGTGACCGATCACTGGCTGGTTCGCTTGTTCGCGAAACGTCCGAACCGGTGCCAGAACCCGAATGAATGGCGCGAGATACTGCAGGGCCACCTGGCGTTGAGGGGCAACGCCTACAACCGGATCGTCGCCAACGGCCGGCGTGAGATTGTCGAACTGGTGCCGATCCATCCGGACCGGATCCGGATGGAACTCACCCCCTCGGGTGACTACCGCTATCGGGTGACCGACCGGGACGCGCAGTTTCTCGAACTGCGCAAGTTCCGGATCACCGACATCGCGCGGCTGTTCCGCGTGCCGCCGCACATGATCGCGGATCTCGATCGCGCGACGTTTTCCAACATCGAGCAGCAGAGTCTGGAATTCGTGATGCACACGATGGCGCCTTGGGTGGAGCGTTGGGAGGCGAGCCTCGAGGCGGAGTTGCTGTTCGACGGCGACGATCTGGCAGTCGAGTTCGGCTTTGCCAACCTGATGCGCAGCGACGCGGCCGGCCGCTCGTCGTACTACCAGAGTCGCATCCAGGACGGCCGTTTGGCGGGGAGGTGGTCGCCTGCCTACCGCGCGGTGCGGGAAGCGCGCCGGGAGGCGGCCACCGCGGTCTCCAGCGGTGGGATCGCCGTCCTGCCCTTGTATGGCGTCGTCACTCAGCGTGGCAACATGGTTGACGACGTGTCGGGGCCGGGCAGCGTCCGCACGCAGCAGTTTGCGTCTGTGTTGGGCCAGACGCTGGCGGATGACTCGGTCAGTCAGATCCTGATCGACATCGATACTCCGGGCGGCGGCGTCTATGGGGTGTCCGAGTTGGCGGACGAGGTTACCAGTGCCCGGGCGCAGAAGCCGATGGTGGCCATTGCCAACAGCCTCGCTGCCAGTGCGTCGTACTGGATCGGCTGCTCGGTGTCGGAGTTCTACGTCGCGCCGGGTGGCGAGGTCGGCTCGATCGCCGTCTGGCAGGCGCATTTTCGACTACCCGCAGGCGTTTGCTGCCGAGGGCGTGAAGCCCACGTTGATCTCGGCCGGCAAGTACAAGGTCGAGGGCAATCCGTATGCGCCGCTCGACGAGGAGGCGCAGGGCTTCATGCAGTCGCGGGAGGATGACTACTACGCCAGCT